>Ga0208127_1000615_pt1 | contig 18256 bp, 17 predicted proteins | sample ETNtaG_6_FD_185751 | JGI IMG/M metagenome (GOLD analysis project Ga0208127, IMG submission 185751) | Marine microbial and viral communities from oxygen minimum zone, Eastern Pacific Ocean - ETNP201306SV45 (SPAdes) (version 2) | ecosystem: Environmental > Aquatic > Marine > Oceanic ...
TTTGAATTATATTTCAAATAATTCAGGATCCGTTTTGAGAGGATACATTGGTCTTCCCAAGCGCTCGTAAGGAATTGAATGAAAATCCTGAGTAAACAAACCCGAAGCATCAACATTAAAAATGGATCCTGCAATCGATTCAAATCCACTTCTAAAATGCCCGGTTGATTTAAGGCTAAGATAATTCATTTTGGAACAGTCCAAACCGAGAATCTTGGAAAATGCTAAATCAACAGGTTGTTGTTTTTTACTGATGATAATGATTGAAACGCCCTGGTGCTTAAGCAGTGCTGATAAACCGAGATTTTCTTCAACCCCTTTCCACATGGGGCCCTCGTAGACAAACCTGCCATCTGAAAGAGATACGATTTCTGCATCTATGTTTATAGGTGGCCCACACATTGGATGTGATTTTCCCCCGACAGGCTGAACTAATTTCCCTCCTTCGCCAATTTCATGCGCTGCGGATGCTGCCTCAGGATCAACTAAGTAAAGAACAGCAGCATCCTTGAGTCCTTTCTGGATAAACAACCTTAAAATCTCAGTGCTGTCACCGGGGGCACCCCCGCCAGTGTTATCAGCTTGGTCAGCAAGAATAATGGGATATTTACCTTTTTCTTCTCCCATTTTCAGCGCTTCATGTGGTTTTAATGAAGGATTTGTCCATTGACTTCTTTTTTCCCAAATCCATTCGCTGAGTTGGTTTGCATTTTGATGAGCTGATTCCGGATCATCATTCGTTACTACTATAGCTGAAGCACCCACAACGGGGTTGTCTATCCATTGGTAACCAACTCCCAGACTGCAGGAAACCACTTCAGTTTGTTGTTCGATTTTTTCCAATTCACGGATTGCATCTCTCATAGGAGGCTCTGAATCAATCATTTTTGGAGCACTCCACAGGATTGGTAATGATCTAAAAACCATTGTTGGTTTAATAGAACCATCAAAAATCTTATCAAGTATGCTTACAGCCTCCTCTGCCCTCTCATGCATATCGATATGCGGATAGGTCCTCATCACAAGAATGACATCGGCAGCGTCAATCGATACCTGTGAAACGTTACAATGAAGATCATGAACTGCCAAAATTGGACATGATTCCCCTACAACTTCCCTGACCTCTTGAAGAACTCTTCCGTCGGCATCATCAATTCCATCGGCGGCAAAGGAACCATGAAGACTCAACAAAATTCCATCAACAGGAAGTTGGGACTTTAGGTTTTCCAAAAGCTCTTGCAAAAGAAAATTAAAGGTTATCTTTGATGCTGGAGCACCAGATTGAGCTTTAAACCAAACAAGAGGAGCGAGATCCCAACCTCTATGTTTGATTCCGGAAATATACCCGTCAATCACTGTATTCGATTCACCTGAAATAGTTTTTAGTTCATGAGCACTTATCTTTGATTTTAAAAAATCTTCTAATGAGGTTTCTCCTGGTAAAAATCCTGCGGTTTCATGTTCTATACCTCCTACAGCAATTTTTTTCTTAAGACCGTCACTCATAGCATTTTAGATCCTGAAACTGAGCAATAACAAAACGTCAATATTTTACTCATTGTATTTGGCTAGACTAATCCTTTACTTAATAATTCCTTATCCAAGGCAACCTGGTAATCATTTGCTGATTGTTCATCTATTTCAACAGAAGTACCATAATAGATAAATCCTAGAGATTTCCTTGAATGGGAACTGCGATTTGAATCTGCAGAATGAATCATTAATGCATCATGAGCGAGCAGAGTACCAGCTTTACAGATTAAAGTAATTTTTTTGCACTCTTTGAGTGAAACATCTTCTTCAGGAATCCGTTGAGAAAAACCAAGAATTCCTGAGTTTTGATGGTCTTTAAGACCTTGCTTGTGCGAACCTAAATAATATTGAATAGCCCCATTTGTTTCATTAACGTCATCGAGCGCCAACCAAAAAGTGATTGCCTTAATTGGTTTAATTTTAAAGTAGAAACCATCTTGGTGGGGTGGTGTTGGTTTACTGTATTTAGGAGATTTATTAAAATATTGCAGATTGATTACTTTAGGATTTTCACCTAATAGCTTTCCTGCTAACTCGTAAATTCTTCCATGTATCAAATCATTAAAAAAAGTGTTATATTCAAACATTTTTTGAATTTGTTTTAAGCTTTCTTTTTGATTTTTTTGATCATAATATACTTGATTTTCTGGCATTTTTGGAACCACTTCATCAATGTATAATTCTAACTGATCTTTGATTTCTTTCAATTCCTCGGAATCAAACATTTCTTTGTTGACGAAATAACCATCTTCTTTAAATTTTTGAATCATTTCTAAATTAGAATTTATATTATTCATATCAAATGATAATTGAATTTATTACTTTCATTTTTTTTACTTCGTGATAATGATAAACACTAAATTCCTGATTCAGTTTCTTCTCTTTTCTCACAAGAAATTCTGCATAATCTGTTTTATTCCAGGCAATAAATGCTAGTTCTAAATTTTCCATGATCATTTCAAAATCATGGTTCAAATCTGAGAACAGAATGGGACCTGTATCAGGTTGAACCATTTTTACCTCTTCATTCACATTTATTGTTTTGATTGGATATTGAATGAGAAATCGATATTTTTCATTTTCAATTTCAGTAATAGCATTCAATGGCACTCCTTCAAAGGTCAGGTCTATGATTTTACCAAAATCCGTAATGGTCCTCGCTCTACTCTGGTTGATTATGGTTTTGAATGAACTGAAATTATCTTCAATACTTCCATACTGCCTTATCGGTTGAACTCCTAGGCTAGGGGGATATAGAGGCACACTGACTTGTGAGTGCTCGAATGTTTTTATGATTAGATAATTCTGTTTCGAAAATATTGGAAGATAATCAGCATTCGGATCTGTCCAAAAATCCTGTACTACTCCTACTCTTTCTGTCTTACAGCTCGAACCTACAAAATAAGACTGTTTTCTGCTAGTAGCTTTTTCATAAAGTTCAGCAAAACACTCTATATTGATTCTTACATTATTTATGGGCAGGGGCGGAGAATGACTCACCGTTTTAGGTTTAATTTTTGATAAATCTAATTGGAATAGAATAAATGATGTGGAGAAATCAAAAAATTTCATGAAACATTGATCAAATAAGATTCAGAACAATTCTTTTTCAAAATCATTTACTTCTTGATAAGAAGTTGTTCCATTTAGTAATTTACCAAGCCGTGGTTTTCGATGGTTATAAACTTCAACAGCATCAGCATCAGCATATCTTAAAAATAAATATCTTCTGTATTTTTTCGTTCTATTGGGATTGGATTTATGAAGCATCAAACAGTGAAATATAATACTTTCACCTGCTTTTAATGGTATTGGAATAGCATCTGATTCATTTACGCTTAAATCAATTTCATTAAGTTCATTTTTCCATTTTTGGGTTACTCTAAATCCTAATTCTTGTTGACCCCATAAATGGCTACCGGGAATTAACCAGATACAACCATTTTCGATATTTGAATCATCAAATGATGTAATTGTGGTAACCGTATTGTAGGGATCCAATTCTCCATAGCCATTATCTTGATGCCAACCTACACGTTTTTCATTATTTTTTAATTTAAATGACAGTTGTGACTGAACTCCTTTAATATTGTACCCAATTATCTTTGTCATAATTTCAATAAATGGACCATAAAAGTAGAAATTTCTTACTGCATCAGAGTGATGATGAATATTTTGAAGAAGTGTGTTTTTTAACCAATTCTTGTTCGCATCATAACCTTCTTTTAAATCAAACCAGGTTTTCATGCATTCTTGTTTCATCAATTTCAACTGCTCACGAGTCAATGTCTTGCCTAAATGGGCATATCCATTTTTATTATAAAATTCTTGGTCAAATAATAACATCTTTATTATTATAATAATTTGGATTATGAATTATATTACCTTACCAGTAAATTCTTAAAATGAACTTAATTTTTTTAGAGATTTAAGGAATAATTAAACTACTTTTAAATGACCGAGAGAGATGTCTCTCCATAACTTTCACAGCATTATCTAAGTTGGCATCATGGACCGCCTTATAAATTTCTGAGTGCTCTTCATATACCATCAAGTCATGATCCTTTTGGTTATTCATTCCCTTTCGTTTCAACAAATTTGCTTGCAGGAGTTGGTTGTGTATCGATATTAAAATTGGATTTTCTACCACCGCCACAATGGATTGATGAAATTTAATATCTGCCGCAATGAATTTTTTTAAATCACCTATTGCTTCATAACACCCTAATAGAGAACGATAAATTTCAGATAGTTTAATGGTTGATGATTTCTCAATCACTGTTCTTAAGGCACCTAATTCAATAAACTGCCTTAATTGTTCTAGGTAAGAAGCAGTTTCTGATTTTCCCAGCAAATCTCTTATTTGAATCATTGAAAGATTGATGATTTTTTCAACTGAAGGAAGGTCTGCCCTCGGGCGATGGTTGGGTGTTAATTTGACATAACCACTTTTTTGAAGTTCAGTGAGTGCTTCTCTGATTGAAGGTCTTGAAGTTTTAAAACGAATGGAAAGTTCTCTTTCTGAAGGCAGCATTTGGTCGATATCAATTCTTCCTGTTTTGATCTCTGCGATGAGAGTTTCTGTGATCTGTTCGATCAATTTTGAATTCATGAAATTTTATTTCAGAAATACATCATTAAGCTATCAAGCAAAGATGGTAATACCAAATAAAGGAAAAAACTTCAATAAGCTTGTCAAATACTAATAATCTTAATTAAATAGGGTAAAATTTTTATAAAAAGCTAATTTGGTATAACCATTTTTTGTATCTGACTAATGCGCAACAGTAACACACTTGCAAAATGGAATGAAGGGAAACCAGTCAAAATGTGCTGTCTACAACACTACATTCCTTCATTCATAGCCCATGCGGCCCATTATGGATTTGACTGTATATGGCTAGATCTTGAACACAGAGCTTTTGATGACAGAGAAGTTCAGTCGTTGATATATCAGGCCCATCTCCATGATATTGATATGATGGTAAGACCTTCCACCCTTGAAAAAACTAAATTGTATCGATATCTCGAGGACGGAGCTGCTGGACTAATGATTCCTCATGTTTCTGATGCGGAAAAAGCCAGAGCGCTCGTCAATGCAGTCAAGTTTCCGCCTTTTGGCGACCGGGGAATTGATGGTGCGGGGATGGATTCCAGTTTTATGCTTAAAGGAGGTTATGAATATACAGAGCCTGCCAATAAGGAAACTTTTTTGGTGGTCCAAATTGAAACACTGGAAGCAGTAAGAAATATTGAAGAAATTGCATCCGTTAAAGGAGTGGACTGTCTCTTTGTAGGAATAGGAGATTTAGGCCTGAGAATCAACAAGCTTGGTTTTGAATTGGATCTAGAACAATCAATCGTCAAGGTCGCTGAAGTTGCGAAAGAACATGGAAAAGCTTGGGGAAGACCTGTTTCAGGTATGGATGATATAAACAAAATCATATCACAGGGAGCGACCCTCTTACCTTATGGTGGAGATTTCACGATGCTTAAGGACGAATTGGAAAGGCATTCAAGCGAATTAGATCAATGTTTAAATTGAATTAGAACATTTCAGAATGATCATAGACCTCAGAGGAAAATATGCCTTGGTTACTGGGGCAGGAAGGGGAATCGGAAAAGCCTGTGCTCTTTGTCTAGCAAAATCTGGGGCCAGTATCATCATTAATGATCTGCCGGCTAGCCCAGATCTAGAATCAACCAAGAATGAAATTTTGAATGAGGGGGTTTCATGTACTGTGATCGCAGCAGATGTATCATCAAGAACATCATGTGAAAACCTGATTGATCAAATTAATGCTAAAAATATTTCAGTTGATATCCTCATCAATAATCCCGCTCTGAACTTAAGGGAAGATTATTTAAAACAATCACCTGATGATTTTGAAAAAATAATACAAACCACTTTGATCGGAGGTTTTCATATTTCTCAACTGGTCACAAGAAGCATGGTAGCAAAACAAAAAAGGGGCAAAGTACTTTTTATTTCCAGTGTACAGGCAGAAATGCCCATTGCACGTTCTGCTGCCTATGGATGCGCTAAAGCAGGATTGAACCATTTGGTAAAAACAATTTCCGTTGAGTTAAGTCAGTTTAAAATTAATGTGAATGCTATACAACCAGGTTGGATTGAAACTCCTGGAGAATATGAAGCATTCTCCAGAGAAATCATTGAAAAAGAGGCATCCAACCTTCCTTGGGGTCGTTTAGGGTTGTCTGAGGAAATTGCTCAAGCTGCATGTTTTTTAGTCTCCGAACAAGCGGATTACATTACAGGATCCATATTGACGGTTGATGGCGGATTTCGTTACAAAGACCTGAGAACAAATGTTCAAAATAAACACTGATTAACATGAAAGTTCCAAGTTATCTGGTCAGTTCTCCCATCCCTTGGGATAAAGAACAGAATTTTGAACCAAATTCTTTTGATGAAATTTTAAATCAATTGATGGGGCAATCCTGTGACGGTCTCTATCTTTTTGGAACGAGTGGAGAAGGTTATGCCGTTTCAGAAAATGAATTTAGTAAGATCGTAGCTCAGTTTGCTGAGACTACATCGAGTTGGAGTGGATACCGTCAAGTAGGTTGCTTTGGTTTAAGTACTAGTCAAATAAAATGGAAATGTAAAGTTTGTGAAGAATTAAATATAAAACAGATTCAGATTACTTTGCCATTCTGGAAAGAACTTACTGATGATGAACTTGATATTTTCTTTAGTGAACTTTGTGGTGAGTTTCAAGATCTTGAATTTCTTCTTTATAACAATCCAAGAAATAAAAGACGTTTAAAAGGAGAAGAATTAGAGCGTTTACATAGGAAAAATAATAATCTAATTGCTGCAAAAACAGGATCAGGGAATTGGATGGAAATCTATGAACTTTTGAGTAACTCCCCTTCAATCAATCACTTTCTTACTGAAGCTTCATTTTCATATGGATATCAAATTAATAGAATTGGATTCATTCCTTCTTACCACTATGTCTTTCCGGATAGATGCCGCAGTTTCTATGAGGCAGTCGTTTCAAATGATATTGAACTAGCTGAAAAATTTCATCATGAAATAATGAATTTTTTCTTCAAAACCGCCAAACCCCTTTTAGACAAAGGTTATATTGATGGTGCTATTGACAAGGCTTACGCAAAAATTGGAGGCATGAACACAACTTTAACCATCAAATCTCCTTATAAAACTTTAAGTAAAAACGATTTTGAATGGCTAGAAAAGGAAACAATTTCTTTTAAACAGCAATTCACATGTAATTAAATGGAAGATAATTTTAACAATATCAAATCTTCTCCAAAAATGATGATCGGTACTGTTCAATTCGGAATACCATATGGAATTGCCAATAATCAAGGTCAACCCTCAAATGAAGAAGTTATGGCAATTATGAAACATGCCCATGAATCAGGAGTTGATGAGTATGATACGGCTGCGGCATATGGAGAAAGCGAAAAAAGGCTAGGGTATAACTTTAAGGAATTAGGAATCACCAAAAATGTTTCGGTATACACAAAAATTAAACCTTTACGCGCTGAAATTTCAAAATCTCCAAAAGAATCTGAGAAAGCCATCATCCATTCACTTGAACAATCTCTAAGAGATTTAAAGATTGAATGTCTAAAAGGTGTGCTTTTTCATCGTGAGGAAGATGCAATTTACCTTGACATTCTGCAACGTCAAAAAGATTTGGGCAAGTGTGAAGCAATTGGTATTTCATGCGGTCATCATTCCCATTCAGTAAAAGAATGGATTAAACAGGGACTGGTTGATGCTTTACAAATTCCAGCCAACATAATGGATAAAAGACATTTTGAAATTATTTATTCAAAAGAAAATCAAAATAAAATAATGATTTTCTTAAGGAGTATTTTCCTTCAGGGCATACTAACAATGAAAAATTCAAATATTCCTGTTGTTTTAAAAAAATTAAAACCTTTACATTTAAAATACTCAACGCTTGCGCATCAAACCGGGATGTCACTTAAAGAATTTGCATTAAGAGTCATGATGAATTCTTGTGTCAGAAGTATCATCTTAGGTAATGATTCTTTGAAACAATTTAAGGAAAATCTAGCTTTCATTGAAAAAGGACCTTTACCAAATGACATCATGGATCAAATTAATGAGTGTGATTATGAGGTGGATCCAAAATGGGTCACTCCATCACTTTGGCCATCTTCCGATGAAGCATAAAAAAGTGATCGAGTATGTTGAATAAAAAATTAATAGATTTTTTCCATGAAAATGGATTTGTGCATTTAAAAAGTTTTTTGAATCAGCACCTTTTATTGGAATTAAGGAATGAAGTAGAACGATACATTAATGATAAAGTACCATTTCTAGACCCTGGAGATGTTTTCTTCGACAATCCTGAAAAGCCTGAAACGTTGAAACAACTTCATCGAATGGAACAGGATCCTTTTTTTAATGAATATAGGAACCACCCGTTGTGGGTAGAAACTTCTGAATTTTTATTGAATGAACCGGTCGAACCAGCGATGGGTGTTGAATTATTCAATAAACCTCCAAATACCAATCATGAGACCCCGCCTCACCAAGACAACTATTATTTTTGCTTGGAACCTCCGAAGGTCTTAACAATATGGGTTGCATTAGATCTTGCAGATCAAACCAATGGATGTATGAAATACGTAGCAGGTTCTCACTTAAATGGCATAAGAAACCATGACACCTCCAATACCTTAGGATTTTCCCAATCAATCACTGATTTTTGTCATGAGGATGCAAAAAATGAAAAGAGTATCACTGCAAAACCAGGGGATGCTTTAATCCATCATGGGAATACGATTCATCGTGCAGGAGTTAACCAAACTCAAAACCGTCATCGTCGTGGATTTGCAATGGTTTTTAAAGCAGTGAGTGCAAAAAGAAACGAAAAAAAATTCAAAATTTATGATAAACAATCAAAAATCCAACAGAATACCTTTGGAATTCAAATCAACGGTTAAGTAATTCATGCTAAATCCTCAAGATTCAACTATCTCAACACAACCTAGATCAGATAGCACAATTCAGAATCTTTTTGATTTATCGGGAAGAATTGCCCTGGTAACTGGTGCCTGCGGGCACCTTGGAAGGGCCTTATCTTTTGCACTAGCTGAAGCTGGAGCAACCGTTGTTGTGAGCAGTCGAAGCAAAGATAAAGCTGATAACTTCGCTGCTGAACTTGGAGGACTTGCCCAAGGAAAACATATCGGAATTGGATTGGATCACTTAGAGGAGACTTCTATTGAATCAGGATTTAGTGAAATCATTGAACGACTCGGATCCATAGATGTACTTGTAAACAATGGACATTTTCCATTAGGAAAAGATTTAACTGAAGTTTCAGGCCAGGAATTTCAGCAACAGCTAGGGAATGCCAGTGCGTATTTTTTATTGGCAAGACGCTTGCGGGATTGGGCAGTGGAAAATAACAAAACTGCAAACATTATCATGTTGGGGTCGATGTATGGTTTAGTCGGATCCTATCCGGAAACCTATCAAGACATTTGCCCAGCAAGTCCAGTTGCTTATCACACATTGAAAGGCGGCATCATTCATATGACACGACATTTGGCAGTTTATTGGGCAAAACATGGCATCAGAGTAAACTGCTTGAGTCCAGGACCATTTCCAGGGCCACAAGCTCCTCAAAAGATGGTTGAACAATTATGTAAAAAAAGTCCCATGGCTAGAATGGGTATCCCTACAGAATTGAAGGGAGCCGTCATTTTTCTGGCAAGCGATGCCAGCAGTTACATGACTGGTCAGAATCTCATCATTGATGGAGGATGGACCGCTTGGTGAACAAGAAAAAGAATTGTTGATATGTGTGCATTAGAAGATCAATTAAATAATCGAAAAACACAGGATGACTCTGTGTTTTTGAGGATTGATCAGTCTCTGGTGGATGTCCGTGAAGAAGATCAAGAAATTTTTAATAAAAAAGTTGAATCGTTTCTTCCTGATGAGATTTTTGATGCACACGCTCACTGGTATCATCCATCCCATCTCCAAAATGACATAACAAGCAACAACCACAAAAAAGTTGGTTATCAAACGATGAAAATGGGCCTGGATCTGTGGATGGGTGATCGAGAACATGACGGTCTATATTTCCCGTTTCCCGTCAAATGGCTTAATTGTGAATTAGCCAATAATTTTTTGGAAACTGAACTTTCGAATAGACCCGATTCCCGCGGACTAATGATCATTCGACCGGATGATAATCCTGATCGTGTAAAACAAAATATTATTGATAATCAGTTTTGTGGATTCAAAGTTTATCATGTTTTTTCAGACCGAAAAGATACTTTCAATGCAAACCAAGAAGAATTTATGCCTGAATGGGCATGGGAAATAGCAGATCAACATGATCTTTGGATCACCATGCATATCGTGAAAAAAACCGGGCTAAGTGATCCATCTAACTGGCAATACATCAGAAAGTTTTGTTTAAAATACCCTAATGTAAAATTCGTTCTAGCTCATGCTGCAAGGGGATTCAATGCAAGTCATACCTGTGAGGCGATTCATTTCATCAAAGATCTAGATAATGTTTTTTTTGATTCCTCAGCAATATGTGAACCTGCAGCTCTTGAGGCTATTTTAAAAGCAACCGGTTCAACCCGACTGATGTACGGGAGCGATTATCCCGTTTGCCAATTACGTGGCAAGGCCATTTCGGTTGGAGACGGTTTTACGTGGCTTTATGACCACAATACTGATTGGAAAAGTTCGATACATGGTTTACCTACCCTGGTTGGTATAGAATCCCTTCTCGCCTTAAAACAGGCATGCAGGACCTTGTGTTTGAAAGATCATGATCTTGAAAGAATTTTTTCAAAAAATGCAAAACAGTTACTGAATATCGAAAAGCAGCCTTCTCCTAACGGAGTCCTTGAACAATACGCAGAGGCAAAGAAAATCATTCCTGGTGGAACTCAACTTTTAAGTAAAAGGCCAGAAATGTTTGCTCCAGATATATGGCCAGCTTATGCAGAACAAGCTAAAGGCTGTGAAATCATTGACACATCTGGAAACCGTTACATCGATATGTCATTGAATGGAATTCTTGCATGTATTTTAGGATATTCGGATCCGGACATAAATGAGGCTGTCCTTCGCCGGGTCCATCTCGGATCCATGTCAACCTTGTCAAGTTATGATGAAGTAAGGCTTGCTGAATTACTCATTGAAATACATCCCTGGGCAGAGATGGCTAGATTTACCAGAACAGGAGGCGAGTCAACTTCAGTTGCCATAAGAATAGCTCGAGCTGCAACAGGTAGAGACAAGATTGCAATTTGCGGATATCACAGTTGGCAGGACTGGTATTTAGCCGCAAACCTTGGGGAAGAAGGCACTTCTGGTCTTGAAAATCATCTACTACCCGGACTTGAGCCCAATGGAGTTCCTCAGGGACTGAAAAACTCCGTTCTGACTTTTCAATACAATGATATGAATGAGGTAAAGCATCTCTTTGAAAAACACGGGAATGAATTAGCAGCTGTGATTATGGAACCCACCAGGACTGAAGATCCACATCCAGGTTTTTTGGAGTGTATCAGGGATTGGACCGAAATAAATGATGTGAAATTGATTTTTGATGAAATTTCAATTGGTTGGAGGCTTTGTCTAGGAGGTGCTCATCTTCTTTATGGAGTCAATCCCGATATGGCTGTGTTTGCAAAAACCATTAGTAACGGATTTGCCATGGGAGCGGTGATTGGAAATAAAAAAACGATGCAAGCTGCACAAAATTCATTCATCTCCAGTGCTTATTGGACCGAGGGGATTGGTCCTGCAGCAAGTGTTGCATGCATCGAAAAAATGAAAAAAATAGATGTTCCATCTCACTTATCAAAAATTGGGAAATATTTTCAAATGAAATGGAAAGAAACTGGTGAAAAATTTAATTTGCCGGTTTTTTCAAAAGGTCGCCCTGAATTAGTACAGGTTGGCTTTGATCATCAAGATGCAAATGCACTGATGACTCTTTTCACCATACGCATGTTGAAACAGGGTTTTTTGGCTTCTTCGGCATTTAATCCAACCTTAGCGCATCAAATACATCATGTTGATGATTACTTTTCTGCTGCAGGCATCGTGTTTGAGGAGATTCATGAATCTTTAGAGAAACAAGATGTTTTCAAAAGAATAAATCATAAACCAAAACATACTGGTTTTTCCAGATTGGTCAACTAAGTTGGTTTCAATGAAAAACATAACACACGCTGATAAACAATTCTTTGAAATGTTCGGGTTTTTAATTATTAGGAATGTATTATCAAGGCCAGAAATAAAGTTAATTGAAAAAGAATATGATTACGGATTTAAAAAAACTTTAGAACATCATTCCAATGGTTTTGGAATGCGAAAACAGTTTAACTGGTCAAATTTGAATGAAATGTGCCCCAATCTCTGTAGTTTGCCTTATCAAAAAAATATATTGAGAATTGTAAAAACACTAATGAGTCATAAGATTTTCCCATATTTATGTAATAGTAATAATTTTAACGGGCCTGCAACAGAGTGGCATACAGATCAGGCTGCAAATACAGATTGCTTTGCAGTCAAAGTGGCATTTTACTTAGATGAATTGGATGAAAATAGCGGAGGATTGAGATTCCTTCCTTGTTCGCATAGAGAACCTTTGAATAGTGATTTATGGGATTTTGGGCTTCATGGCAGTAATGAAACGGATATTAAAGACTATCAAAGTAAATCAGGACTAGAAATCGATCAAGTACCTTCTTATTATTGTCGTACGAATCCTGGTGACATGGTGATTTTTAATTTGAAAATCTGGCATTCATCTTTGGGTGGGCAAAAGAATAGAAGAAACGTTACGATAAATTATTCTAAATACCCTGAAACAGAAAGTGAAAGTGAATCACTAAAAGAACTTGCAATACAGTCTAAACAGACCATGAAAAGACTTAATTTTCCAGCACCACAATTTTCCAATTATTGGATAGAACAAGTAAAAATTAGTCCACATCATGAATGGTTAAATTCTTTATATGAGTTTGGATTTATTGAAAATAACTATCTGAAAGGAGGTCCTATGTAAAAATTAAAATGACTATCTTACAATCATAAATTATTAATCATTAAAAGGAAATTATAATGAATAAATTCATCATTTTATTTTCAGGAATGATGCTCATTGCATCTTCATTGGTAACAGCAAAAGCAACCAATAGCAATCCTCTGTCGGACGTTAGGGTGCGACATGCTATTGCCCATGCTATTGATATGGAAACCATCAAGGATACTCTCCTTGAGGGAAAAGCTCTTGTAGCGGACGCACATATTCCAAATGGTCCCTACAAACCTGCTGGCTTAGAAAATTATGCTTATGATCCTGATAAAGCTCGACGCTTGCTCAAAGAAGCCAACTGGGATTCTAGCATCGAATTGGATATGGTCTTTTATTATGGTGACCAACTCACTATTGATCTGATGACCGCCATTCAGGCTTATTTGGCTGATGTAGGAGTCAAAATGAGCTTCAGAAAACTGGAGGGTGACGTTGGAGCCCAATTATGGACCGCTCCAAAAGATGGATTCAATGGTCCTGCAGAAGTGAAATGGGACCTCGCCTATGGTGCTCATGGGCCTTTGGCTCTTCAGGAGTATTATGTCCGTTACAAATCAGGTGACAATTCCTACACACCTGGTGACACAAAACTTGACAGAATGATTAGTGCTATTACCACTACACCTGATGTTAATAAACAGAAGGCAGGATTCTTCAATATTGTGAAGTATATGCAGGATCAGTTATACACCTATCCTCTCTATTACCAACAGGCGTTCATTTATGAAAGCAAGAATGTAAATAGAAATGGAGGTATGTATGGAAATCCACAATATAATTATGATTGGGGAATCACGAATTGGACAACGCCACCTGATGCCAATGGCAAGATGATAATGAGAACCAACACGGGTCCAATCGAATTTTTTGAACACCCATGGTTCAATCCAGCGTTATTTATCGCCAATAAAATTGTTTTTGATCGGCTAATTACTTGTGACGGAGGACTTGCTCCGACACGTCCAAAAATGGCCAAGCACTATAGCCTAAGCGAAGATGGAAAAACACTTACTTTCATCATGAAGGATAACTTAAAATGGCATGATGGCGTCAGCATCACAGCAGATGAAGTTAAATGGAACATTGAATTGGCCCTAAAAGTTCCAACTTTAATGCCAATAATGAAGAATACATTTAAATCCATTGAAGGCGCAGAAAGTTATATTGCTGGTTCTGCAAGTAGCGTTTCTGGAATCAAAGTTAATGGAAATAAACTGACTCTTCAATTTTCGAAAGTTGATCCAAATGTTCTATTAACATTTTCTCAATTTGCTCCTTTACCGAGAAAGCATGTAAAAGATGTTGATCCAACAAAGTTTCAGCAACATCCATTCTGGCAAAACCCGATTGGTTCAGGTCCTTATCGTGTTAAAGAAGTCCAAATGAATGACTATGTCGTTTTTACACCTTTTGATGATTATCATGAAGGCAGAGCAAGGATTGATGAAATCATTGCTTCACCGAGTAACGATAATGATGCAAATTTAGTTAAAAATGCCACAGCTGGAAGAATGGACTACGGTTTTACAAAAAACGTAGCTGACGTAAAATCCCTAGAAGCAATGAGCCATATGACTGTTCTTCCTCAGAACATTCCTTACACACGTATGATTTGGTTCCAAAAATTTCCAAAAAAATAATATAACTTTCTAATTGTTAAATGTTCAGGTTTGGATTAATCCAAACCTGAACTATTTTATTCTTTAGAAGTATGCTGGCTTATTTCATTAGAAGACTGCTTTTTCTAATTCCAATGATGTTGGTGATTAGCTTCATAATATATCTTGGTTTAGAACTCACCCCTGGTGATGCTGTTTCTCGGATGCTACCTCCAGATGCCACAATCAATATGAAGGCAGAAGAGCTAGAAAAAATTAGAGAATCACTAGGATTGAATGAACCCTTTATAGTTCGTTACTTTTTATGGTTAGGAGGAGTATTACAAGGAGATTTTGGATATAGTTTAGCAAGTGGAGTGCCTATAAAAGATATTGTATTAGACCGTTTACCCGCCACTTTAGAACTCTCAATAACAGCACTAATATTATCTTCCATACTTGGAGTCCTTTTTGGTTCAATAAGCGCTCTCAAAAGAGGAACTGTTACTGATATAATTTTTACAATATTTGGAATGCTAGGTGTTTCTGTTCCTGTATTTATTTTTGGCCTCATCGCACTGGTAATATTTGCTTTAAATCTGGGATGGTTGCCTGTAGGTCAAAGAATTCTTCCAGGATATGATTCGTATTGGGACCATATGCCTCATTTGATCATGCCTGCAGGAGTACTGGCTCTCATGCTGACTGCTGGTGTGATGCGTTATTCTCGTTCAAGTATGCTTGATTCCCTAAATAAGGAATACATTAGAACAGCCAGAAGTAAGGGAATCCCTGAATGGAGGGTCAATTTTGTTCACGGACTTCGAGTAGCACTGATACCAATTGTTGTTCTTATTGGGTTCAGATTACCTATGTTGATCGGTGGTGCTGTTATCATTGAGCAAGTTTTTCAATGGCCTGGCGTAGGTGAATTATTTGTATTTAATGTGAGATCTCAGAATTATCCCCTTGTTATGATGATCGCCTTCTTTTCAGTTCTTGCAGTCCTTTTAGCAAGTTTTTTTATCGACTTATTTACCGCCATATTGGACCCAAGAATAAAGCTTGAATAAGCAAAAGATGGATTCTACGAAACGCCCTTCAAGTTATTTGGATAAACGATTTGATCGACTCCGAGATCAAGATTATTCTAGTTTAAATCAACAAAATAAATCTAGTAGAGCCTTAAAAAAACTTCAAAGCAACCGTCTTGCTGTCATAGGAATAATATTCTCTCTTACGATAATATTATCATCTATCTTTGCTCCTCTGATTACAAAATATGATCCTCAAAAAGTAGACCTTAGAAGTATGCTTAAGCCTCCAAGTTCTGAGCATATTTTAGGGACCGATAAAATAGGACGAGATGTTTTTGCAAGAATAATATATGGAGGAAGAATATCAATCTTGGTTGGTTTGGGAAGTGCTCTTGGCGCTGCTTTAATCGGTGTCAGTATTGGTGCTTACACAGCTTATCGTGGAGGTTGGTGGGATAGTATTTTTTTGAGAATTTCTGAAATATTTATGGCCTTTCCTCAAATTATTTTGGTTCTTTTACTGGTCTCTGTTCTTGGGCAAAGTTTAATGAATCTGATTATTATCTTTGTAATAACTGGTTGGGGAGGGCTTTACAGAATGACTAGAGCGCAGGTTCTTTCTCTAAGAGAGGAAGAGTATGTCCAGGCATTGAGAGCTTTTGGATTAAGTCGAGCCAGGATTTGCTTTAAACATATACTACCTAATGCATTAGGGCCCATCATGGTCAATATTACTTTGAGTACAGCGATGTTTATTCTAGAAGAAGCGGCTTTGAGCTTCCTGGGTTTAGGTGTCCCTCTTAACATTCCCACTTGGGGAAATATTCTTAATGTGGCTCAGGATCTTCGTGTTCTTCAAAACTATTGGTGGGTATGGCTACCTTCAGGTATAACCATATCGTTGTTTGTACTGGCTATAAACTTTGTTGGAGATGGTTTGAGGGATAGCACGGACCCGACACTTCAAGGATGATCATCATGGAAAAAGACAATGAGATCATACTGTCGGTCAAGGATTTAAAGACTTATATCTATGTCAATAACCGATGTAATCGAGCTGTTGATGGAGTTTCGTTCAATGTTCACAAAGGCAAAACTTTGGGAATCGTGGGAGAGAGCGGATGTGGTAAAAGTATTACTGCCTCTTCAATCATGCAGCTTCTTCCCAAACTTTCGAGAATAGAATCTGGAGAAATCGTCTATCACAAAGATGATGAAGCAATAAGGATCGATCTTCTTGAGAGAAATGGAAAACCAATGAGGGATTTGAGAGGTGCAGATATATCAATGATTTTTCAGGATCCGATGACGGCTTTAAATCCTGTTTACACGATAGGGTCTCAGATCAAAGAAAACCTTCTTTACCATACTTCCATGGACAAAAAGTCCATGACGAAAAAAACCATAGAAATGCTTGAAAAAATGGGGATTCCACTACCCCATCAAAGAGCAGAAGAATATCCCCATCAATTCTCCGGAGGTATGCGACAGAGAGCCATGATTGCAATGGCAATGTCATGTAATCCCAAGATTCTCATTGCTGATGAACCAACTACCGCTTTGGATGTGACGATACAAGCTCAGATATTTGAACTTATGCAGAAGCTCAAAGAAGAACATCAAACAGCCATCATTCTCATCACTCATGATATGGGTGTCATCGCAGAATTGGCAGATGATGTTGCGGTCATGTACATGGGAAGTATTGTTGAAATTGGAAATGTCCATGAGGTATTACGAAAACCTGCACATCCCTATACAAAAGCCCTCCTTGAATCCATCCCTATTTTAGGAAAAGGCAAAAAACAGAATATTGAACCTATTCGAGGTGCGACTCCTGATCCTTATCAAAGACCAAAGGGGTGTCAATTTTTGCCAAGATGCGATTATGCCTCAAATCAATGTGAACAATTCCCCTTGGACCAACAAATCACAAATTCTCATTCAGTCAAATGTTGGAAAAGTAACGAAGTTTTAAGTCATGCCTAAAGCGACAGAAGTTATTCTAAAACTTGAAAATCTTAAGACTTACTTTCCTGTAAAAAAGGGTATCTTCAGAAGAACTGTAGGCCATGTTAAAGCAGTTGATGGAGTGGACTTAGAAATTTATCGTGGTGAAACTTTAGGTTTAGTAGGAGAAAGTGGGTGTGGTAAAACAACTTTAGGTAAATCCATCCTTCAATTGGTTAAATCAACTGATGGGAAGATTCTTCTTTATGATGGAGAAAATAAAATCGACTTAAGACAATTGGATCATTCCAATATGAAACCAATTAGAAAGAAACTTCAAATTGTATTTCAAGATCCGCACTCATCTCTAAATCCAGCATTTACCGTATTCGGATCACTTCAGGACTTGCTTAAAAATTTTGGAACTCGATCAAAAACTGAAATAAGAAAAAAAATTGGAGATCTGCTTGAAGCAGTCAACATGCGAAGAGATCAAATGGATCATTATCCCCATGAATTTTCT
>Ga0208127_1000616_pt1 | contig 18251 bp, 18 predicted proteins | sample ETNtaG_6_FD_185751 | JGI IMG/M metagenome (GOLD analysis project Ga0208127, IMG submission 185751) | Marine microbial and viral communities from oxygen minimum zone, Eastern Pacific Ocean - ETNP201306SV45 (SPAdes) (version 2) | ecosystem: Environmental > Aquatic > Marine > Oceanic ...
TTATTGAAAATACAAAGATTAAGGGCGATGATTTTCTTGTTGATATAAGTTCTAAAATTGATGGAGAATCTTTTGGCGGCATTAAGGTGAAAAAAACAGTTATTGACGAATCATTAAGCCAAATCACACAAAAGGAAAAAAACGTTATCCTCTCAACTATTGATAGGGTAAAAGTTTTTCAAGAAAAAACCTTAAATAAAAGTTGGTTTGATGAATCAAAAGGTTATGGTGAGTATATAAAACCTGTTGATTCTATTGGTTGTTATATTCCAAGTGGATCCGCTCCATTAATTTCTACAATAATTATGACTGTGATACCAGCTAAGGTGGCTGGAGTCAAAAGAGTAGTTTTATGTTCCCCAACTGTTGGAAATGAGCTCCCAAATAAATATTTATTAGCTACATCAAAATTGTGCGGTGTAGAAGAATTTTATACTTATGGAGGTGCTCAAGCTATTGCTGGAATGGCTTATGGAACTGAGACCATTCCTAAAGTGGATTTAATTTGTGGGCCTGGAAATATTTTTGTAATGGCCGCTAAAAAAGCAGTATATGGTGATGTTGGGGTTGATGGTATTTTTGGTCCAACAGAAACTCTAATTATTTGTGATAATACTGCAAATAAAGAATTTGTTGTTTCCGATTTGATGGCGCAAGCAGAACATGATATTCTAGCTCTACCTATGTTGATAACAAATGATTTAGAATTTGCAAAAGACATAAACAATTTATACATGAACAAATTAAGTAATCTTTCTCGAAAAGATATTATATCTAAGTCCATGGATAGAGGCTTTATTTCAGTACTAAATGAAATTGATGAAATGATAGAAGTTTGTAATAATATTGCTGCTGAGCATACTACAATTGCTTCAGAAAATTTGATTGAAATTTCCAAAAAAATTACTTCATCCGGATCTTTATTCTTAGGAGAAATATCTTCCGAAGTTTTAGCTGATTATGTGGCAGGACCAAGCCATGTTATGCCAACAAATGGATCTGCAAGATATTCATCATCTTTGTCAACAAGAACATTTACAAAAAGTATTCCAGTGCTATCTATAAACAAAGACGAATTTGAAAAAATTTGTTCAGATGGAGAACTACTAGCCAGTTTAGAATCTTTAGATGCGCACAGAAATGCTTTATCTGTTAGAAAAAAATATTTTATTGGAGATTAGTTAATGAGCATAAATGATTACTTAAGAAAAAAAATAAAGGAATCACCAATTTATGATGGAGTTGAACCTTCAAATAAACTTTCTGATGAATCAGGCATTTCATCCAATAAAATTATTAAATTAAATGCTAATGAAAATCCTTTTGGAGAAATCTTGAATCTTACTGAAGATTTGTCCTCTATTAATATTCATGAATACCCTGATCCTAATCAAAAAAAACTTAGATTGGCTTTGAGTGAATATACTGGTGCAAAATATGAAGAAATAGTTGCCAGTTCTGGAAGTGATGAATTGATTGATATTCTTATCAGATTATTTTTAGACCCAGATGACAAATTAATAGATGCTCAGCCAACTTTTGGAATGTATGAATTTTTTGCAAAAATACAAGGGGCTAAGGTTATATCAGTTTCTAGAAAGCAAGACTTTAGTATTGATCTAAATTCAATTTATAAAATTTTAGATGATAAAACTAAATTAATATTTATAGCTTCCCCTAATAATCCAACAGGAGATATCATTAGAAAAGATGACTTGATTGATTTGTTAAATCAAAAGATCATAGTTGTTGTAGATGAAACATATTTTGAATTTTGTGGAATATCATACTCAAATCTAATTAATGATTATGAAAACTTAATTATTATAAGATCTTTTTCTAAATGGGCAGGATTAGCTGGTTTAAGAATAGGATATGCTATTTCAAACACAGAAATAATAAAAAGAATAATTCAGATTAAACAACCATATAATATAAACTCTGCTGCAGAACACGTTGCAATAAAAGCTATAAATAATAAGGAAAAGCTTTTTGAAAAAGTTGATATTCTTATGGAACAAAAAGATAAGATATACAAATTCTTAAAAAATAAATCTGAGGTTAGTGTCTATCCTTCATCTGCAAATTTTGTACTATGCGATCTGAAAGATATAGATGCTGATGAAGTTTATGATGGATTGGCGAAGAAAGGAATATTTGTGAGGAAATTTTCAAATCAATATCTTAATAATGCATTAAGAGTTTCTGCTGGCACTCCTGATCAAACTCGTAAATTATTGCAAGAGCTAGATAAACTAATTTAATGATATAAATAAAAATTATGGAAAATGAAAGAAAAGCTAAAAAGACTCGTTCAACGGGTGAAACAACTATATCCATCGAAATAAATTTAGATGGTACAGGTGTATCTAATATAAAATCACCAATTGGAATGTTGAATCATATGTTAGATCAAATCGCAAGACATGGATTGATAGACATAAATGCATCTATTGAGGGTGATTTGGAAACAGGTACTCATCATATTATTGAAGACACCGCAATAGTATTAGGAATTTGTATAGATGAAGCTCTAGGAGATCGTTCGGGTATTCTAAGAATGGGTGACAAAACATGTCTTCTAGATGAGGCTTTATGCAGCGTAGCTATAGATCTTTCAGGAAGAGGATATTTTGTTATAGATATGGGAAGTTCAGACAATGAAGGAGAATTCTCCATAGATATGGGAAGACATTTCTATGAATCTTTATCTTCTAATGGTAGATTTGGAATACATCTGAAAATGATTTCAGGGACAAATCATCATCATATATTAGAATCTTCATTCAAAACTTTTTCTAGAGCCTTAAGAGAAGCTGCGTCTATAGATCCTAGAAGAATAGATTCAATTCCCTCAACAAAGGGTTCATTATAACTTTTCGAAAGAAAATTTTTCTATAATTGGATTTGAAAGTAGTTTATCTGAGATTTCTGCAATATTTTTTTTTGCTTCATCATCAGAATCAGATTCAATCTCTACTATAAAAATTTTTCCAGATCTAATACTATTTATTCCATTAAACCCAATTCTGTTTGCAGACTCTGTAATAGTTTGACCTTGAGGATCATTTACATTGTCTTTTAGTAAGATTTTAACTTCGTACTTATATATCAATTTATTACTCTTTTATTTGATTTCGTAATTACTTCCTGCAGTCATGACCTGATTAAATTGATCTTCAGATAAAGATCCTGCATGCCTCATATATACTGTGCCATCTGGATTCAGAAAAACCCAATAAGGGAATGCACTTAATCCAAATGATTCTGCTATCTTATTTTCTTCATCATCAAAAATAGTCGGAACTGTATATTTTTCTCTTTCAAGCCATTCATCAGGAGGATAATTATTTCTAGTTTTATCTATATGTGTTGCAACTGAAAAAATATTAATGTTTTGAGGGAAACCATTTGAATCTATAAATTTTTGGATCATAGGAACTTCTCTCTGGCAATGAGAACACCAATGGGCTAGAAACACTATAATTGATGATTTCTTTTCTTCTAAACCAATACGAGTAGATATAGTAATAGGGTTTCCATATAAGTCTGTTCCTGTAGGAACTGGTGCAAATGCTCCAACTGCCGCATCTTCTATATTTCTATTATACTCAGGAAGCATCCCTCCCTTTATTGTAACTTCTGAAAAATTATAAGATGAGCCCGAACAAGAAATTATAAAAAATAATAGTAGTGCGAAAATAATCTTATATCTCATTTTACTTTTCTCCGAGTATTTTGTAGTTTATCAATATTAATAGTAATCCAAAAAAATTAAAAAATGCCATTAATGGAATAGATATAAAACCTAATTCCCAAATATATGGACTAGAGCAATTAACTATATCGCATGTATCATCAGCAGGGAATAACTGAATTGAGTAATGATACATACTTAGTGCTAATCCTAGAATTATAAATGGAATGGAAATTAGAATTCCAAATGCCTCTTTTTTTATCCAGCTGATGAAAAATATAATAACAAGTGGAAATAACAAAATCCTTTCGAACCAGCAATATTTACATGGTTCAAGGTTCTTTATATCTGACAAATATAGACTTCCTAATGTTCCAATTAAAGACAATAAAAAGCAGTAAAATAGAACAGATTTTAAGTCGAAAGGTATTATTGATAATCGTTTCTTAGTTATAAGATTGTTTTTATTAAAAATATTTATCAAAGTGAACATTAGAAACAATAATATATACCCTAAGCTTACTACAGCAAGGATTTTGATTTCTGTCATTATTTAGTTTCCTCTAAAAGAAGATAAAGGAGCCCTATCTTGATATGCTTCAATAAATTCTATTATCTTTTTCTCATCAAACTCCATAAGTTTTAGATGGTGTCTCCAACCAGTTATCATAATTGGATATTCGTCAAATGAGCTATATGGAGCCATAATATATTGGTAGGAATTTGTTGGAATTATGTCGTAAAAATTTTCTTTTAAATTATCACAAACAGTTCCACCTTCCTTAACTGTAGTTGCTTCTTCGTCTATTCTTGAACAATCGTAATGAAGACCAATTCCCCCATGCAATAAATTAGCAACAAGAATTTCGTTTGGTAGCTGTGTTTCATATTTTCCCCATGGGGCTGGAGAAGTAACTCCAACTCCTGGAACAGGTCTTTCTAGGTCTATCCAATAAGGGCCAGATGTGGGGGGTGAAATTGAATAACCTTCATGAGGTTCTCCTATGCCTACTTCTTTTCTATCATCTTCTGGATCGACAGCTACTGGACCTTCGAGATTAACTCCGTTACCTTTAATTTTATTGCTTGAGCTTCCTGCTCCCAAAGCTGGGCTTATTGTTAGACCAAGTATAAATACTAAAGCTAATATACTTCCAAAAAAATATATAAAAAATCTTTTGCGTCTTTTTTTCTCTTTATTTTTATCTCTTCTTTCGTTGGAAATTTGAGTTTTACTCATTCCTTTACGATGATCTGGTCTCATGTTAACTATTTTATTTTCCTCAATTTAATATCTATATCTTAAATTTATCATTGGTAATTATTTCATAAATCTCTAAATACCTCAGTAATGTCTTATTTATTATCTCATTTGGTACATTTGGAGGAGGAGGGTTTTTGTCCCAAGTTTGATCATTTAACCAATTTCTTAAAAACTGTTTGTCGTAGGGATTAGGTGATTTCCCTTCAAAATAATCTTCAGATTTCCAAAATCTACTTGAGTCAGGGGTAAGAACTTCGTCTATCAATATTATTTTATTATCAATAATTCCAAATTCAAATTTAGTATCAGCTAAAATAATTCCTTTATTAGAACAAAAGCTGTGAGCTTTTTGATAAATATCAATAGAAATTTGTTCTAGTTTATTGTAAAGATCAATACCTACTAGATTTTGACCTTCGTTTTTTGAAAGAGGTTGATCATGTCCTTCACTAGCCTTAGTAGATGGTGTGAAAATTGGAGATTCGAATTTTTGAGCTTCAACAATATTTTTATTTAGGGGCATTCCATTCATTGTATGATTATCTTCATATTCTTTCCAAGCGCTTCCAGTTATATAACCACGTACAACACATTCCATATCAATTCTATTTGCTTTTTTTACAATGGTAGATCTTTGCAAAATTTTTGGGTCAATATCTTTATGATTCTTAAACTCAGAAAAATCAAATTCAGTCCCGCTTGAAACATAATGATTCTCGTACTCATCTAATAGATCAAACCAAAAAGCGCTTAATTTGTTTAGGATTATCCCTTTTCCAGGAACTACTTCATTCATTATTACATCAAATGCAGAAATCCTATCTGTTGCTACAAACAACAAAAGATCTTTATTTAGCTCATAAATATCTCTAACTTTTCCAGAATGAATTTTATTGAATAAATTAGTATTTTTTAGTTTATTTTCCATCCTAATCCCTTGAATTGATCTTTAGTGAATCTTAAGTAAAAATCATAATCAAAAATTTCATCAATCTCTTCTTTAGTTATAAGCGAAGATACTAATTGATTTTTTAAGCATAAATCTTTGAGAGGGATATCATCTTCTAAAACTTCCATAGATAAAGATTGAACAAGGTCATAAGCTTTATTTTTTTCTAGGCCGGACTCAACTAGCTTTAGCATTATTCTAGGAGAAAAAATTAAACCTTTAGCATCTTCTAAATTTTTCAACATTTTATCTCTATTGATTTCTAAGCCAGAAATAATTTCATTTGAAAGAAATAATATATAATCAGTTGCAATAGAAGAATCAGGTAAAATTACTCTTTCAGCAGATGAATGTGAAATATCTCGTTCATGCCAAAGTGGAATATTTTGCATTGCAGTAGAACTATTTGATCTAATTACTCTTGCTAATCCACAAATCCTTTCAGAAAGTTCAGGGTTACGTTTATGAGGCATAGATGAAGATCCTTTGGTTACAAATCCTTTTTTACCAAAAGGTTCTCTTGCTTCATCAAGTTCACTTCGTTGTAAATGTCTTATTTCAACAGCTAGTTTTTCAAGACTGCTTGCTAAAAGAGCTAAATTTTGAGAATACTCTCCATGGATGTCTCTTTGTATAACCTGATTACTAATAATTGCAGGCTTTAATCCTAATTTTTCAGAGACTATTTTTTCAAGTTCAGGAGACACAGTTGCAAAAGAACCAACTGGACCTGATATCATACAAATTGCTGATCTCTCTTTAGTTTGTTTGAATCTTTCAGTATGCCTACTTAATTCATCCCAGAATATACCTAATTTAGAACCAAAACTCATTGGTTCAGCATGCATACCATGAGATCTACCCATTATTGGAGTATCAATTTCTTCGATTGCTTTCTCTTTTAATGAACTCATCAAGTCTTCAATACCACTAATTATATGGTCTATAGATTCCACTAGTTGAAGGCTCAAAGCAGTATCTTTTACATCATTTGAGGTTATACCGTGATGAATCCATCTTGATTCATCACCTAAATTTTCTGATATTGATCTGACGAAAGATACTATATCGTGCTTGGTTTCATTAAAATACTTTTCGTAAGTTTTTATATTAAATTTTATTTTTTTAATCTTAGATAAATCATCGTCTGGAATTATGCCCATTTCATTCCATGCTTCACAAGTTGCTAATTCAACATTTAGCCAATGGTTGTACATATTCTCATCAGACCAGATTTCTGAAATTTTTTTTCTTGAGTATCTAGGTATCAATAATATTTCCTTGGTATTTAATTATATGATTTTGAATTAGTTTAAAATTCTTAAATTTACTAACAGTTATTTTTCTTTCTAAAAGATTATTATATAACGGATTAAGTGCAAAAATTTGATCACATTTTATTGACGCACACAAATCTGTGGTAATTCCATCGCCAATATATATTAAGAAATTATTTTTTCTTAGTTCTTCTACTGTTTTGCATTTACAAATTCCCCATTCAGGAGAGCACATTTCATCATAAGACTTTTTATACTTAAATGATGGATTATTATTTTCATCAATATATACATCTGCAGCAATGATATTTAAGTAATCACTGAACTGTTCTAATACTGGACTTATATACAAATCTAATCCCGAACTCAAAATATAAATATTTATCTTATTTTTTTTACAATAGCTTACTAGTTCTTCAAAACCGGATCTAATTTTACTATTTTTTAATGAGCTATTTTTTATTTTTGAAGAATTTGTAACCTTAAATGCTTCTTCAAAAGACAACTCTTGGTATTTTCTAAAATTTATCTTTTTTGCTTTATAAAGTTCAGCAAATTCATCATATTTATCAGGAACAAAGTCTCTCAAAACATCTCTTGCAGTGTTTGATTCTACTAAAGTATCGTCAAAATCTATTATCAAACTAATTTTTTTAGTCATTTTTTACTGCTCTTAGCCCTATATCCTTTCGGTAGAAAGAATCTTTGAAGGATATTTTTTCAATTTGACTATAAATATTTTCTCTACATGCATTAATTGAATCGTCTATGTTTGATAAAACTAAAACTCTTCCACCATTCGTGACAATCTTATTATTTTTCATTTTTGTTCCAGAATGAAAACAAATGATTTTTTCTTCTAGATCCTTAATCCCATTTATTTCTAGTTCTTTATTATATTTTTCAGGATAACCACCTGAACAAATCACTACACACAATCCTTTTTTATTTTTCCATTTTACAGAGTTGTTTTTTAATTTTGAGTTTGCAATATCCATAAAAACATCTAGGATATTACCTTCAAACATTGGCATTATAAGCTCACATTCGGGGTCTCCAAAACGACAATTATACTCAATCACTTTAGGGCCATCCTTGGTCATCATTATGCCCGTGTACAACATACCTTGAAAAATAGATTTTTTTTCTCTCATTGCATTAATCGTAGGTACAATTATATTTTCAATTATTGAATCTTCTAAATCAATAGACCAAAATTCAGGAGGAGTATAGCATCCCATTCCTCCTGTATTAGGACCGATATCATTATCTTGTACTCTTTTATAATCACAAATTGCTATTGGTTTAGAAAAATTAACTCCATCTGTAAAGCAGAATACGCTAACTTCTTTCCCATAAATTCTATCCTCAATTAAGATCGATTTGCCTGAATTTCCTAGCTTATGTTTATTCATAATGTCATCTAATATAGTTATCAACTCTTCTTCTGAATTAGGTAAAAAAACTCCTTTTCCAGCGGCTAATCCATCTGCTTTTATTACAATATTTTTGTACCCCTTAGTCAGACAGTAGTTTTTTGCCTTATCAAAATTACTAAAAAATTCTGCATATGAAGTAGGAATATTATTTTCCATCATTAATTTTTTAGAAAATATTTTTGATGATTCAATTCTTGAAGCTTCTTTTGATGGACCAAAACATTTGATGTTTTTTTCAGTTAGTAAATTAGTTATTCCTTCACTTAAAGGTTCTTCAGGACCAACAATAACTAAATCAGGACTGAGACTGATTATTTGTTTGACAATTGAATTTAGATCATCGTTTTCAGTTTTTAAATTTTTAGATAATTGAGAAATTCCATAATTGTCACTGAAAGAAATAATTTCTTTAATTCTTTCATCCAAGGATAACTTCCATATAATTGAATGCTCTCTACCTCCAGATCCTAAAACTAAAATCCTCATATATTTATTCCCATTCAATTGTACTTGGAGGTTTTGAAGTTATATCGTAAACAACTCTATTTACTCCGTTAACTTCATTTATAATTCTTGAAGATATTTTAGATAATACATCGTAAGGTATTTTTGACCAGTCTGCGGTCATAGCATCTTTTGAGTTTACAGCTCTTATTGCTACGCAATTTTGATATGTTCTATTATCTCCCATTACACCAACACTTTGTGTATTTGTTAGTACAGCAAAAGCTTGCCATATTTCATCATATAAATTTGCTTTTTTAATTTCATCAATAAATATATGGTCTGCTTCTCTCAGTAACTCTAATTTTTTTTCTGTTACATCTCCCATTATTCTGATAGCTAAACCAGGTCCGGGAAAAGGATGTCTCCCAATAACTTTATTATTTATTCCTAGCTCTTTGCCAATTTCTCTTACCTCATCCTTAAATAAAAGTCTGAGAGGTTCTATAAGTTTTAAATTCATTTTCTCTGGAAGCCCTCCCACGTTATGATGGCTCTTAATTACGACTTGATGACCATCTTTTATAAGTGCAGACTCAACCACATCAGAGTATAAAGTACCTTGCGCTAAAAATTTTACATTATTTATCTTTTTGCTCTCTTTTTCGAAAACATTAATAAACTCTGCCCCTATAATTTTTCGTTTTTTCTCTGGATCTGAAATGTTTTTAAGCTTTTCTAAAAATTGTTTACTAGCATCAGCCAATATAACATTTAAACCTAAGTCTTTTTTCAAGAAATTCATAACGTCATCTTCTTCATTTTTTCTAAGAAGTCCGTTATTTACAAATATGGAAGTTAATTGGCTCCCAATTGCTTTATGAATTAGAGTTGCTGTAATACTTGAATCTACTCCACCAGAAAGAGCACAAATAACATTGCTCTCACCAACTTCATCTTTTATTTGATTTATTGAATTTTGAATAAAATTTTGCGAAGTCCAATCATTTTTAGTCCCACAAATATTTACAGCGAAATTACTGAGTATTTCATCTCCTAAGTTTGTGTTATCTACTTCAGGATGAAATTGTACACCATAAATATTTTTATACTCAAATGCAGCACAAAATGTGTTATTTGTTTCTGCAACTGCTGTAAAGTTTTCAGGGAGTTTGATGATTTTATCAGAATGACTCATCCATACCTTATTTGATGGAGGTATGCCATTAAATAGCATTGAATCTTTTTTGATTTTCAGAATAGCATTGCCATATTCTCTATTACTAGCTTCTTCAACCTTTCCATTAAATTCCTGAGCAATTAGTTGCATACCATAACAAATCCCTAAAATTGGTACATCTAAATTCATGATCCAGTTTGGTATTTTAGGAGAATCATTATCAAATACACTATTAGGACCACCAGAAAGAATAAATCCTTTTATTGTTCTATCTTTAAAGAAATTTGGATCGATGTTTGGACTAACAAGATCGCAAAAAATATTCTTTTCTCTGAGTCTTCTTGATATGAGTCTAGTGTATTGAGAACCGAAATCAAATATAATGATAGTATCTTGCTTCAAGTTTTTTCCTGAAAAATGTTTGTATAAAATTAAGGATAAAGGTAAAGTTTTAAAAATTGAAGAGTAAACAAAATAGAAAAATATTTTTAGAAAATGCAATTAATTGTTTAAATCAAAATAATCCTTGCGTTTTACCCACTGATACTTATTATGCATTGTCTGTCAAAGCTAGTAGCAGTATAGCTGTCAAGAATTTGTTTATGATCAAGAAAAGAGACCTGACTAAACCTGTGCCAATATTAATTTCTAAATTGAGTGATATTAGTGAATACTGTGATGTTTCATCAAAAATTCTAAGAAAAATAACAGAAAAATTTTGGCCTGGTCCTCTGACTATTGTATTGCCCTTGATTGGAGGTATTCCGGAAGAAATAAATAATAATTCTGGATTTTTAGGAGTTAGAGTTCCTGATCATTCCTTTGCTGTAGATTTGATCAATTTACTAGGAGAGCCTATAACAGGCACATCTGCAAATATTAGTAATATACCTCCTACAAAAAACTTAAATGAGATTAAGAATTCTTTCAAAGAAAGTATATGTACTTATGTTGATATCCCATGTGGCAAGGAAACTTTGTCTTCAACTGTTATAAAGATTGACAATGATAATGAAATAGTTATTTTAAGAGAAGGACCAATTACTTTAGGTCAAATAGAAAAAGAATTATAAAAATGCTTAATTATAAAAAATTGATTGAAGAAATTTTAGGTCGGAATGATTTAGGGATTTATGACTTAATGAAGTATCATTTTGGTATTAATAGCCAAGTGGATAAAAAATTTCCTTATTCTGAGCTTACAGAAATTTTCTCAAGAAAAATCCAAATTAATGAAAATTTATTAGTTAAGATAGCTTTATCAATAGAACTATTAAATTCTTCTTTTGAAGTTCATGAAGATGTCAGAAATGGAAATACTGAAAGATATAAATCTGAGTCTTTGTGGTGGAAATATGGTCCTGCACAAGCAATAAATGTTGGAGATGGTTTTCAAGCTATTTCTAGAAGTGTGCTTTTAGAATTATCAGAATATTCTCAAGACTATGAAAATATATTAAGAACTGTAGCTTACTTAGATAAATCCATAATTGAAGTTTGTGAGTCTGAAAACTATGAATTAAGATTACAAGAACTACCTCAATCAGAAATTGAAGACCATAACAAAATAATTACTAATAAGTATGGCTCACTTGTTTCAAATTGTTTTATTTTGCCTTCAATGCTTAAATCAAGCAATGAACAAAATCTAAGAGAATTTGCAGATAATTTGGTACTTTTTGAAAAACTCAGAAGAGAAATTGATTTTTTTAAGTCAGATGATCAAAATGACTCTCCTCAACTTGGATCATTTCTATCAAAAAGTAAACCTTTATCCGTCATCATCGCTATGAGAGATGGGGATTCTTCATTAAGAAGAAAATTAGGTGAAATTTACATACAAAGAGTGATAGATCCTCAAAACATTAAAATCATAAAAGACTTATGTATTAGTGAAGGCTCACTTGAAAAAGTAAAAACTATTTCCAAAGATCACAAAGATTTATCTATTGATATTATGAATAAATTATCTTTTGAAAAATCAGAACAAGATACTATTTTTAGTATTTTAGAAAATATTTAATATGGCGAAAATAAAGAGTATCAAAGAAGAAAAATTTAGTAATAAAAAATGTTTGTTGAGATTAGATTTAAATGTTCCGCTTTCTGAATCTGGAGAAATTTTAGATGATACTCGAATTATTGAAAGCAAACCCTCAATTGACTATTTAATTGATCAGGGAGCAAAAGTTATTATTATTTCTCATATAGGTAGACCTAATGGAAAATACGAAAAAAAGTTTTCATTTAAAAACATAAAAGATCAAATAGAAAATAGGATTAATAGAGAAATAATTTTTATTGATTTTGATGATCAATCTAAAGCAATTGACATAGTGGATTCCAAGAACAATGGTACTCTTTTTATGCTTGATAATTTAAGATTTAATCCGGGTGAAGAAAGTAATGATGATGAATTTATAGACTTTTTATCGAGTATTTCAGATGTTTATGTAAATGATGGGTTTGGAACTATTCATCGAAATCATGCATCAATCACAGGAGTATCAAAAAAAATAAAATCTTTTGGAGGATTGCTTTTAGAAAAAGAAATTCAAAATATATCAAAGTGTATGACTACAAAATCTTCTAACTCAATTGCAATTTTAGGAGGAGCAAAGATTTCAGATAAAATTCCTATTATTGAAAATTTATCATCATCGTTTAGTGACGTAGTTATAACCGGAGGTATGCTTAGGCCCTTTCTAGTAGCTTCAGGTGAAATATCAAATTCTAATGATATTCAGGATGATAACGAAGTCATAGTTGCAAAAAAAATTCTAAATGAAAATAGAAATTTATTTATACCAAAACAATTAATTTGTGCTAAATCATTAGATCATGAACCTGAGCTATTAAATTCATCACAGATTGAAAGTGATGATAATATTTATGACATTGGGCCCAATAGTTTGTCTGATATTTCAAATATGATTATTAATTCTAATAAGATTATTTGGAATGGCCCCCCAGGAGTTTACGAAAAAGAATTATTTCAGAATGGAACAAAAACTATCATAAAGGCAATAGTGAATTCTAAATCAAAAATTAAGGTTGCAGGAGGAGGTTCAACAGTTGCGGCAATAAACTATTTTAATTCTTCAGATTATTTTTCGCATATTTCAACTGGAGGAGGAGCCTTCTTGAGCATGTTAGAAGGGAAGTTCCTCCAAGGAATTGAGGTTTTGAAATAATGAAAAAAATTATTATATCTAATTTGAAAATGAACAAAAATTTCAAAGAATTTGACTCTTACTTACAAACATTAAAATCTGAAGTGAAAAACTTTCAAAATGAGATTGTCTTATGTCCTTCAAGTATTTACTTAGACAAATTATTCTCTGAAAAACTCAAATTCTCCATAGGTATTCAAGATATTGATCATAGAAATCAAGGAGCTGCAACTGGTTCAATATCTGCAACCCAGGTAAAAAATATATGTGAATATGCTATAGTCGGCCACTCAGAAAGAAGAGAAGTTTTTAAAGAACACAATGAAATGATTAAAGAAAAAATTTCTAGATGTTGGGAAAATGAAATAACACCGATTTTATGTATTGGAGAAAGTTTAAAAATAAGAGAAAAAGGGATTGAAGAAATAAAAAAACATCTTTTTTCTCAGTTGGAAGAAACTTTAAATTTTAATGATAATTTTCAAGATATAATAATAGCGTACGAGCCAATTTGGGCTATTGGTACTGGTCTTTCAGCTACAAATAATCAAATTTTAGAAGTCCTAGAAATAATTAGTGAAAAACTATCATTAATTTCTAATTCTAAAAATATACCTGTGTTATACGGTGGAAGTGTAAACCTTGATAATTTTAAAGATCTTCAAAAAATATCCAATCTCTCAGGTTTTCTTATAGGAAGTGCAAGTTTAGATCCAAATAGCTTGTCGAAAATAATAAATGACTTCTAATGTTAAATCATAAAGTTATTTCAATTCTTGGACCTACTGCATCAGGTAAATCTGATTTAGCAATAAAAATAGGTAAAAAATTTAATTTTCCAATTATCAATTGTGACTCTAAACTTTTATATAGAGGATTAGATATAGGTACGGCAAAACCTACACATGCTGATCAAAATTTGGTCAAGCATTATATGATTGATATTCTAAATTATGATGATCATAGTAATCTAAGATGGTTTCTTGATGAATCTAGGAAAATTATTACAGAATTGAACAATAATAATCAAATCCCATTACTTACAGGAGGTACAGGCCAATATTTGTGGGGAATATTAGATGCATGGGATCCACCTCAAGTAAAACCAAATAAAAAATTAAGACAAAATATATACAAAGAAATTGAAAAATTTGGAATAAAAAAAGTAGTTAAAAAATATTCTGAAAATTATAAATTAAATCCAGATTTAGACTTGGAAAATCCTGTACGACTCATACGGATTATTGAATTATATGAATCTGGGCACAGCAGTTACTCAAAAAATAAATTAGATAATTATGATATTAATTCTTTAATTATTGGAATAAAAATAGACAGAGAAGAAAGTAATAAATTAATTAAACAAAGAATAAAGAAAATGTTTTCTATGGGTTGGATAGAAGAAGTGGAAAAATTACTTATGTCTGGCATAGATCCTGATTCTCCAGCAATGATGTCTATTGGATACAGAGAAATAATTGATCACATTTATGGAAATTCTAGTAAAGATCAAATGGAAGAAAAGATATATACTTCAACCAGAAGATTGCTGAGACATCAAGACAATTGGTTTAAGAAGTCTGATAAAAGAATTAAATGGATAAATTTTGAAAACTCATTCGAAGCCGCGGATATTATAATACAAGAGTGGTTAAAAAAATAAGGAGTTTATTATGTTGCCTTTTGTTAAGCTTCAAGGAGCAGGCAATGATTATATTGCGATCGATGGAAGAGAAGCAAACTATGACTGGAATCAATTATCATTAGATATGAGTAAACCTGCTTTTGGGGTAGGTTCTGACGGAATCGTTGTGGTTTTTGAAAGTGATAAAGCTGATATAAGAATGAGAATATACAACCCTGATGGATCTGAGGCTGAAATTAGTGGAAATGGAATAAGATTATTTACAAAGTTTGTAATTGACCAAGGAATTATATCTTCAGATAAAGATATTTTGAAAATAGAGACAGGGGACGGAATAAAAACTGTATATCCTGAATTAGAAAATGGAAAAGTTGTTTCATCGAAAGTAGAGATGGGGATACCTAATTTCATAGCTAGTAAAATACCAATATCTGTTCCTCAATTAACTGATAGCGATATGCCTAAATTTCAAATGGATATTCTAGGACATAAACTTGATATCACTTGCCTTTCTGTTGGTAATCCTCACGCAGTTTGTATCATGGATCAAAATGTGGAGGATTTTCCTTTAGTAGAAGTAGGTACAATTGTTGAAAAGCATGAATATTTTCCCAATAGAATTAATTTTGAAATAGTAAATGTAATTTCAAGAAGCAAAATAAGGGCAAGGATATTTGAAAGAGGAGCAGGGGAAACCTTATCTTCCGGAACAGGGAGTACAGCTTCTGCAAGCGCTAGTAGATATAATGGATTAGTTGATGATAGCGTTGAAGTGGTTTTAGATGGTGGTAACTTAAATATATCTTGGGATCAAAATGATATGGCAATGTTAGAAGGACCATCAGAAGAAGTTTTTAGTGGCATTTGGCCTAAGTAAAGGAGAAAAATTATGAAATTTGCAAAACGAGTACAAGATCTTCCACCATATTTATTTGTTGGAATATCAAGGGCTATAGCTAAAAAGAAAGAACAAGGAATTGAGGTTATTTCATTTGGTATTGGCGATCCTGATATCCCCACTCCAAAATCTGTAATTGATAGATTGAAAACTGCTTCAGAGAATCCCATTCATCATAGATATCCAGAATCTGAAGGATTGCCTGAATTCAGAGAATCTGTGGCTAAATTTTATTCTGATAGATTTGGAGTAAATTTAGATTATAAAACAGAAATAATCAATCTAATTGGAGCTAAGGAAGGGATTGCACATGCTCCTCTATGCTTTATTGATCCAGGGGATATAGCTCTAGTACCTAATCCAGCTTACCCAGTTTATGAAATTGGAACTATGTTTGCTGGTGGAGAAACTGTATTTATAGACTTGTTAGAAGAAAATGACTTCTTGATAGACTTCTCTAGTATTGATACTAAAGTTGCTAAAAAGGCAAAAATGCTTTGGATAAATTATCCAAATAATCCAACAGGAGCAATTGCCAATCTAGATTTTTATAAGGAAGCAGTAGAATTTTGTAAAAATTTTGATATCGCTTTGATGCATGATGCATGCTATACAGAAGTAACTTTTGATGATTATGTTGCTCCAAGCATACTTCAAGTTCCAGGAGCAAAAGATATAGCTATTGAATTTCATTCACTATCTAAGACTGCAAACATGACAGGATGGAGGGTTGGAAGTGCAGCAGGAAACCCTGATTTAATCAATGCTCTTATGAGAGTAAAGTCGAATATAGACTCCGGACTCTCTCAGGCAATTCAAGAGATGGGAATGGAAGCTCTTTCTTTGTCTAAAGATTGGATTAATGAGAATAACAATATTTATAAAAAAAGAAGAGACAAAGTTGTTGCTACACTCCAAGAAATAGGTTTAGATGCAAAAGCTCCAAGCGCGACGCTATATATTTGGACGCGGGTCCCTGACGGTTATACTTCAGCCTCTTTTACAGAAAGATTATTAGAAGAAGTGAATGTAGTTGTTACTCCTGGAAGTGGATATGGTACTGCAGGAGAAGGTTTCATTAGACTTTCTTTGACAATACCTGATGATCAAATCGATGAAGGATTAAATAGATTGTCAAAGTTTACCTTAAAATAACTTGGGATTGCATAAAACAGGAAAATTTACAGAAAGAGCTTTGCTTATAGCTGCTCATATTAAGGGGAAATCTTCTTCAAAGAATGCTAAGGAATCATTAGAAGAACTTTCAAATCTTGCATTATCAGCAGGTGCTGAACCCATTAAAGCTTTTTACCAAATGTTAAGTAAACCACAAAATACATATATAGGTACAGGTAAATTAACCGAAATAAAAAATCACATCAAAGAATTAGACATAGATGTTTGTATATTTGATGATGAATTAAACCCAAGCACACAAAGGGAACTTGAAAATAGACTCAATACAAAAGTAATTGATAGAACTGCATTAATTTTAGATATATTTTCTGATAGAGCTCGAACTCATGAAGGGAAGCTTCAGGTAGAATTAGCTCAGTCAGAATATTTGATGCCTAGACTTGCTGGTCAATGGAGTCATTTGGAAAGATTAGGTGGAGGTATTGGTACGAGAGGTCCTGGTGAGACACAAATTGAAACAGATAGAAGATTAGTTAGAGATAAGATAAAAAGAGTAAAATCTTCTATGAAGAAAATTGAAAGAAACAGAAGCTCTCAAAGAAATAAAAGAATAAATAACAATACTATAAATTTTTCTTTGGTAGGGTATACAAACTCAGGAAAAAGTTTATTATTCAATAATCTTGTAAAATCAAAAATATTATCTAAAAATCAATTGTTTTCTACATTAGATACAACTACAAGAAAAATATACTTAGATCAAAATGTTTCAGCTACTATTTCGGACACAGTAGGATTTATAAATAAATTGCCGACTATTTTAGTAGAATCATTTAAATCAACTCTTGAAGAAGCAATAAATGCTGATGTATTGCTACATGTTATAGATTACGCAAATGATGATTTTGAGGAAAAGATAGAAACCGTAGATAGTATATTAAATGATTTAGGGTTATCAGATGTTCCAAAAATACTAATAAAAAATAAAATAGATATAAAAGAAAATGAAATTACAAAACTTGATTTAAATGAAAGTTATATCGATCAAATTACTACATCAGCAAAAGAAGGCACTGGTTTATTAGATCTAAGATCGCAGCTACTAAGCCTTTCATATTTACATCTTAATAAAAAACAAAAAATCTATA
>Ga0208127_1000618_pt1 | contig 18224 bp, 9 predicted proteins | sample ETNtaG_6_FD_185751 | JGI IMG/M metagenome (GOLD analysis project Ga0208127, IMG submission 185751) | Marine microbial and viral communities from oxygen minimum zone, Eastern Pacific Ocean - ETNP201306SV45 (SPAdes) (version 2) | ecosystem: Environmental > Aquatic > Marine > Oceanic ...
AAGGTCGCGGCACAGCAACGCCCGCAGCCAATCTATTCGTTTCGATGCTGCAACGTTTCGGAATGGAACTCGACCAATTCTCGAGTTCGACCGGAACGTTGACCGGTTTGGAGGTTGGGTGATGGGAGCTTTTATCGACACTTGTAGAGTCGTCGTTAGCGACGCGCCGCATCGGTTCAATGATTTCGTGAGACGCGGCGCTTCGCCAGCGAAGGCCCTACGAAGATTAGGAACGCGGCGCCTTGTCGCCCTTTCAGTTCTTCACCTCGTCGCCTTGTCATCCCTCCCACTCGCCACTGCTGAGCCGCTGCCGCCTTTCGCTCGGGAATTCGTAGTTCAGTACTGCGTGGACTGTCATGGCGAAGAGAAGCAAAAGGGCGATCGGCGCTTGGATGGCATGACTGCGGATACAGGGGATGGAAATAATCTGCTGATGCTGGAGGAAGCGCTGGACATGCTGAATCTTGGCGACATGCCGCCGGACGAGAAGAAGGTGAAGCAGCCTAGCGTAGCGGAGAAAAGGCGGATGATCGAGTGGCTGACCGAGCAGCTTACTATCGCCGAAGATTCCAGGGCGCCTGTGTCGACGGTGCTGCGGCGATTGAACCGCCATGAATATTTGAATACGATGCGGGATTTGGTGGGAATTAAGCCTGAAGTGTTCGATGCAGCCTTCGACTTTCCCGATGATGCCACGGTTCATGGTTTCGACAACAATGGCGAGTCGCTAACCCTGTCCGATTTTCAAATGCGTCGCTATCTGGAGGTCGCCGATGGTTTTTTGGACAAGGCGATCCGCTTCGAATCGAAGCAGCCGGAGGCGCGTCGCTTACGCTTTACGGCGAATGACTTCGGAGGCGTTCTTCCGGAAGATCGTACGCGAGCGCCTGTCACCTGGCGCATCAACTTTCATGACAATTATTTGGATATCGGCCACGGAAAGCCGATCGAGCGCCATCCCAATTATCCTCAGAAATTCGCGAAGTCCGGAGGCGTTCCAGAGGATGGCTACTACAAGATTGTGGTACGGGCGGAAGCGATGAGTCGTTTGGATCATCCGTACGAAGCGAGGGATTTTCAGACGGATCTGACCGAGCCGCTTAAGATGGGAATCGTAGTGGCACCGGAACTTCGACTCCTGGGAAAGAATGCCCACGAGGGTCGTCGTCCGGTTAAGGTGTTCGATCTGGCGGATGAAATTCCTACGGATTACGAGGTAACCGTTTGGATGGAGAAAGGCAGCGCTCCTTTCGTGCATTGGGTTAACGGCGTTTCCAGCAAACCCACGATTCGCAAGGTATCTGAAAAATATCACCCGGAGGTCGTGCGCACGCAGGACTACCTGCTTCAAGAGGGATTGGCCGAAGCGAAGAATCTCGATTCGAAAACCATTGGGGAGGTGTACGATGGCCCGCGTATCCGCGTGCATAGCATGGAGATCATCGGTCCTGTATACGAATCTTGGCCGCCGAAGAGCCATCGAATGTTGTTCGGCGATTCGACGAACCCTAAGCGAATCGATGTCGCTGCTACTCTTGTCGAGTTCGCTTCGAGGGCATTTCGCCGTCCACAGAGCGCAGAAGACGTGCAACACTATGTCGATTTCGTGAAGCAGCAAACTCAGGCGGGAAAGAGTCGGGAAGAAGCGTTGAAGCTGGCGCTCTCGGCGATCATGAGTTCGCCGAAATTCTTGTATTTGGATGAAGGAGACGAGCGGGAAGCGAAGGAACTGGATAGCTATCAGCTCGCATCGCGATTGTCTTATTTCCTATGGAGTTCGATGCCTGACGACGCGTTGTTCGCATTGGCGAAAAGCGACGAATTGCTCGATCCAGAAACCATTGAAGCTCAGGTCGACCGCATGCTGAAGGATCCCAAGGCCAAGGCGTTCGTCGATCGCTTTACTGACGGTTGGCTCCGATTGAATGTGCTAGGCAGCATGTTGCCGGACGATAAGACCTTCGAGCGCTATTATACGGATCGGCTCGAGTCGGCCATGAAGGAAGAAACGCGCCGCTTTTTCGCGAATCTACTGGTCTCGAATGGATCGATTTTGGACTTCATCGATAGCGACTACAGTTTCGTTAATGGCCCTTTAGCCAAGCATTACGGTATCGAGGGAGTCGACGGGGAGGCGTTTCGAAAAGTCCGCTTTCCTGAGGAAGCCCATAGAGGGGGACTTCTAGGGCAGGCGAGCGTTTTGACCGTGACGGCTAATGGAGTAGAAACGTCGCCAGTTGTCAGGGGCGTATGGATACTCGAGAATATTCTGGGATCGCCTCCGTCGCCTCCGCCGCCAGACGTGGAACCTTTGGAGCCCGACACGCGAGGGGCTACCACGATTCGGGAGCAGCTGAAGAAGCATCGCAGCGACCAGGCCTGCGCCGATTGCCATGCCAAGATCGATCCGTTGGGTTTCGCTCTCGAATTCTACGATCCCATTGGCGGCTATCGAGAACGATATCCGAGCGTGTCTGACGATAATCGACGCGTTCGCGGAAAGCCGGTAGACGGTTCTGGCGAATTGCCCTCGGGCGAGAGCTTTCGCGACGAGAAGGGACTCAAGAAAGCCCTCATGGGACGAAAGGATCGCTTCGCCCGGGCTCTAACGGAGAAACTTCTGACATACGGAACAGGACGCGAGATGACCTTTAGGGATCACTCGGAGATAGAGCGCATTTCGACGGAAATTGCGGAATGCGGTTACGGTTTGCGCGATCTCGTCAAAGCGGTCGCTAGCAGCGAAGTGTTCGCTCGTCGCTAATCGCAGCGCTCAGTCTTTCGCGGGTAGATCCGCGAGTTTTGCCATAGCTCGGTCGAAGAGTTCCAGCGCATGGTTTCGTTGATGGTTGTTCTTGTACGCTCCGTTTCCGGCGTAGAAGGCTTTCCCTTCTTTAAGAGTTTGCATGAGATCGTTCTTTGCTTCGCGATAAGCGAAAGGCTGGTCGCCTACTTGGATACGAATAGCGTTGGTGTGGGCCATGACGTCGATATCGCCTTGGGCAGGGATTTCCTCTCCCCGGGCCCAAGCAGCGATCCACCCGCTTTCTTGGAAGGGGATTTCCGTTTCGATTAGCCATTCGTTGATGCCATCTCGAACGCGCTTTTCGATCGCAGCGGCGATTGGATAGCCATTACGGACAATGACGAATTCTTCGATCGGGCGGGGAGATCTCAGCGTTGCTCTAACGGCTAGGGTTTCTCCGCTTTGGGAGAGTTGAACGATTTCTCCCAATGTCTTGCCGTTAGCGTTTAGTTCGATGACGGGACCGCCGGAAATAAACATGCGGCCTTCTTTCAAAGAGCGGGCAAAGCTGTCCATGTCGTTTCGCCCACTCGTGTGAACGTACGATCGAATCGAACCCAGCATAGGTTGCCAAGTTTCGCGAGCCGGAGAATTCGGCAGGTCCGTACCGGCGAGCGGTGGTAGGAAGATGCCTGCGTTCATAAGCCGGTACCAATTCACCGTCCGGTAGATGAAACCATTGCTGATCTCCCAGAAATCGATGCCGCCCAAAATCGCATCGGCAATGGCGGTAGGGCTTTTGCCGAGGGTCCCGCCGTGGGCGGCTCCCGCGAGACCGCCTTGCGATTGGGCTTCAGTCAATACGTCGAATAGCGGGGGATAGTTCTCTACGATTTTCGGCCAACCCATGCCTCCGGTGGAGTAAGGTTCGATGAGTTCGGTTGTACCCAAAAGATTGATATGGCCTTGGGCGGAATCGCGATACTCTTGTCCGGGAACGAGAAGGGCCGAGGCATTGTTGGCCTGGCCTTCGGTTCCGTGAGCGTACTGCCTGGACCAAACGCCAGGTGTCATGCCGCCTTTGAGGGTCATGAAATGGGCGGCGCTGAGACCCTCGGCCTCCAGTATGTCTAGCCATCGATCATCGTCTGCGGGATCCAGGCGATCATAGTGGATATGCTCTTCCACTGCAATCCAGCCAAGTCTGTCGAGATCGACCCAGCGTTCGAGCTCGAGGCGGACTCGTGTTCGGTTGCCGTTTATGGTCGCGCTTGCTTGGGCGGGCAGGTATTGGAAGCCGCGGGTTGCATAGACATTGATTCGCTTCGCATCATTGGGCAGTTCAATCGCAAGAACGCCTTGGTCACGGGCATAAAGCGCTTTGAAGCGTTGGTTCTTGGACAGGTGAATGGATTCGAAGATCAGTCCATACTCGTTGATGCATTTCGGGAAGTAGGTTTCGCCATCGATTTCCAGACTAATCCGAGCGCTAATACGCGATCCATCGCTCGCATCGGCCACGTCGACTTCCAATCGGGGACCTTCAATAATCGTTGGTTCGTGGAAGCGATGGGTTACTGGCTCATGCTCATGCCCAAAGACGAACGCTCCGCCAGCGATAAGCCAGCAGAGCGTAGCAACGCGCCCGGGGGCGCATATGCGGCCTAGGGCGCGGGTAAAACTGTTGGGCGAGACTATAGCTTTTTGAGCTGGGCTAAAACGTTGTTAGTGTCTTCGGTAGCCTTCACCGCGTCGTCTTTGTAGACGACCTTGCCTTCTTTGTTGATGATGAAGGTCCAGCGCATTGTGGTGATGCCGCGGTCGAGGGTATGAGCGACACCTGCGATTTCCCGCTCGATGGATCCGCCGCCGCGCGTGGCGACGCCGAATTGCTCGGCAATGGCTCCGTTGATGTCGGATATGAGGGTGAAGTTGAGGCCGTGGGCTTCCTTGAAGAGCTTTAGGTTATTGACCGAATCGCCGCTCACTCCGACGACAACAGCGTCGAGATCATTGAGAGTGGATGAATGGTCGCGGTAAGCGCAGGCTTGCTTGGTGCAGCCACCGGTCATGGCAGCCGGATAGAAGTAGACGACCACGTTCTTTTTGCCAATGTGGTCCTGCAGACTCCAGAAGTTGCCTTCGTCGTCATTGGCAGCAAAGGAGTCCACAGAGCTGCCTACGTTGAGGCCCGCGTTTGCGAGGGCGGAAATAGAGGCGACCATTGCGATAGTCAGGGCGTAGCGAATCGATTTCATAAGTTCAGGTAGATTAGGTTACTCGGATTATGACGAATAGCATGGGGGACTGGTTGCGCGAGGCAATGGAATTGCGAGCTGATGGGCGCCTGAGATTCCCTCATGCTGTTCTGAAATCGATTGGATTGCTGGGTTGCTTTCTCGTTTTGCGTTACCTGAGGGGCACTTCTGCGCGGAATCGACCGTTGGCTGACGCTTGTCTTTGGCGAGCCTTGCCATGCAAAGGCGAGCGCCCTTCGAAGCGACTGTTTCCTCTCATTCGATTCGCGAATAAATTTTGAAAGATCGCCAGGGCCTCACTCAATTGCGACCAGGAGAGGGTGTAGATAAAACTGCTTATAACCAGTGACTTAGACATCTTGAAGCGAGAATTTCGATAACCTTGGCTGCAAAGTGGATCGAAATTGAATCGGTCATGGAATTAAGCGACCAAGGGAGAATACCGATTCGTCTAGACTGTGCAGGTATCGAAGCAGGTTAATCGGAACGTTGTTCGGCGGATCTTAGTCGCGGGTGGTCCTTGGGTCGGGCTACTGGGCTGGTTCATTGTCGTATCGGCGCCGATTGCGTACATGATGGCCGGCCACACGGTTTCCTTGCCGAGCGCTCGTTCGGCGATCGTTTTAGGGGACGCCTCGAACGCCTCAACTGAAAGCTGGAGTCTTGTGCATGTATTGAGCGATCAATGCCAGTGCTCGCAGGATGTGTTAGAGTATTTGACGTCGCGAGGGTCTTTGAAGGATGTGGAGGAGCTGGTGGTTCTAATCGATAGCGCTGGCAATTCTGCGGAGAAGCTGAGTCGGTTGGGTTATCGAGTGTGGGAAACGGGCGCGGAGGAGTTTTGCGTCACGTACGGATCCGAAGGCGTACCCTATTTCCAGATTAAAGACTCGAATTCGTCTCTGAAATATTCCGGAGGATATTCTTCGCCGGCAATGCCGCGAAAGTACTTCGATTTACACTTTTTGAAACGAGCGCGTTTGGGATTCGAGATACCGCCCGAACCGGTTATTGGCTGCGCCACCAGCGACCGGCTGAAGTCGATTCTAGATCCGTTTTCGCTAAAATATTCATTTCGACCACAAACATGAACCAATCCATAAATTCATCCAATTACTTTGCGAAGGCCCATAAGGTGGCCCTCTGGGCGCTCGTTGCTCATTTGCCTATCATGGCAGCTACGGCTTTGGTGTTCGACACGGGGGTCGGCTTGGCTCTTGGCATTGGCGCGCTGATTCTCGCGGGACCTGCTGTATTGCTCTTCTCGAGCCCTCGTTCCCAAGCCTTGCCGATCGCAATTGGGGTCGCAGCGCTTTCGTTCAGCGGTCTTTTGATTCACCTAGGCAGAGGAATGATCGAGATGCATTTTCATGTATTCATGATATTGGCCTGTCTCATTGGCTTAGCGAATATCTGGGCGATTGTGGCGGGCGCCGCTGCGATTGCGGTTCATCATGTGGGATTCTATTTCCTGCTGCCCGATAGTGTATTCAACTATGAAGCATCGTTTGGAATTGTTGTCCTGCATGCGGTTTTTGTAGTTGCGGAAACGATACCGGCAGCGGTTATCGCTCGAAAATTCCGAAAATTCATCGAAGCGCAACAGCTGTTCTCAGGTCGATTGAGTCGCATAGCAGCGGATGTGCAAACCGAGAGCGATCTAGTGTTGAGCTCGAGTAAGGAACTCTCCGTCGACAGCGCTTCGCAAGCAGCGTCGGTAGAAGAAACCAGTTCATCGTTGGAGGAGTTGTCGAAGGTTACTCAAGCGAGTGTTGCCAAAGCTCGCGAAGCCAAGGGGATTGCCAGCAAGGCAAAGGATATCGCCACCAGTGGAGCGAGCGATGTTGAGGAACTGAGTAAAGCGATGGATGAAATTCGCGATTCGAGCAATAGCGTTGCTCAGATTTTGAAGTCGATTGATGAAATCGCGTTTCAGACCAACATTCTAGCGCTTAATGCAGCGGTGGAAGCCGCTCGAGCAGGCGAAGCTGGCACTGGATTCGCCGTTGTTGCGGATGAAGTAAGAAGCTTGGCTCAACGGAGCGCAATCGCTGCGCGAGAAACGGCGGATAAAATCTCGGATTCCTTGAGTCGTAGCGAGCATGGCGTGAAAATTAGCGGCAAAATTTCCAGCAACCTTGGAGAAATATTCAAAATTACGGGCAAGGTGGACGACATTATCGCCCAAATCGTGGATCATTCCAGCGAACAAAAGGATGGTATTGATCAGATAAATACGTCGGTTCTAGAGATTAATCGCGTCACTCAGGGCAACGCCTCGAATTCTCAGGGTAATGCGGATCGGTCGAATCGTCTGAAATCCCTCGGCGATCAGCTGAATGGGGTGGTTGCTGAAATTGCTGTCATCCTCGGTTCCGAAAACGATAGTGATTCAGTGTTCGCTGAAGAGGATTCTTCTGAAGCCTTCGAACTCTCGCCGAGCGAGATTGAGTGTTCCAGCAAAGATCGGAACGACGTGTTCGTTTGGAACTAGGAAGGTTGTTCATTCGGTCCATTCGAGGCTGCGTATTGCGTATGCCTCAGTAAGGAAAATCAAGCGAGAGAGACAGTCGGCGCCACTGTTTCGATTCGCATCATAAAAAAGCCGAGGACTCGCATCCTCGGCTTCGAAAATATTCGTATGCGTTTCGCTCTTACGCTTCGGCGGTCTCAGGTTCCTCGAGGATCTTGAGTCCCTTGGCTTTCAAGTCGGCTACGCTGACCTCGCCGCTGTCGACCTTGGCGATGAGCTCCTTCTGAGCCTCGTAGTCCTTGTTGGCCTGTCCGCAGTGCGACTGGAGCATGCGCCAAGCCTTGCGGCGCTCTACGTTAAAGAGGACCATCTGACGCGACATCTTCATTGGGATGTGCTTTCCGTCGCCGGCATCGTAGATGATGTAGGCTCCGAAGTCGGGGATGTAGGCGCGATGGTCGGGATCGTTGTAGCGGCGGTAGACGATATCCTGCTGCGTGACGCGCAGAAGAACGCTTTCCAAATGCTCCATGTGTTCGATCTCTTCCGTAGTGGCTTTCTTGATATGCTGACGGAAGCGAGCTTCTGTGCAGGCCCAGTGAGCGATGGTGTAAGAGTAAACCTCCTTGGTTTCGCTCATCTTGTGCTGCCACCAGTCGCGATCTGGATTCTTGTTGCCCTTGAGGCTAAGAGCCTCGTTGTAGGATTCGCCGAGACGTGGATCGAAGACGAACTCCGGCAAGCAACGGCTTTCGCGAACGCGTTCCGCTTGCTTGGTCGCCATGTTGTCAGCAACGCCGTGTTCCGGCTGACAGGTGGTGTAGCTTTGGAAGAACGCGGTTCCGCGATACTCGAGAGCGGCCAGCATGCTGGTGTAAAGCTTAGCCGAATCCGCCATGGAAACCTGAGCGATGTAGGGCGAGCCGTGACCGTTGAGGAAACACTCGGCGATGTTCTTCATCTCGTTGAGCTTTCCTTGGCTCGCGGCGCCGGCCTGATTCATGTCGAAACCGCCGGTCATCGGACTGTGGTCGGAGTTCTGACCGCCCGTATTGGAATACACCTGCGTGTCGAGCATGAGCATCTTCACGTTCGGGCGATTCTGCAGAATGGCCTTGGATACGTTTTGGAATCCGATGTCGCCCATGCCGCCGTCGCCGCCGACACACCATACCTTCGGCAATTCCTTGATCTCCTGATCGGTCATCAAGGCATCGGTGAAGTGAGTGTAGTTGAAGTAGGTTGCTTCGTCAAGGGCATCGCTGCCGTTCAAGTGGTCGATCATGCGCTCGGGGATGATCGAACGACGGGCGTTATCCATCATGAAGCTCTCGCCCATCATCCAGGAAATGGTCGCTCCGTCTTGGAAGAGGGAATTGAGCCATGGATACGGGTGAGGATTGTTTGGAGGCGTGGAGCCGTAAACCGTGTTACAACCCGTGTGCGCGCCCATCGCCATGACAGACATGCCGTTGGAGAGGCGACCGTCGAGGGCCTGTAGATGCTTGTGGTTGAAGGCTTCCTGTTCGAGGACCAAGCAGATGGCTTCGATGGAATCGGAATCGGATATTTCTCCGCGTTCCTCGAGACGCGCGTCAGTGTCTTCGTTGGAATCGCCTCCTAAGCCCATGATGATATGCGAGACGATGCGTTTCCAGGTCGCGTAGGTCTTGGGATCCTCGTCGGCCAGCTTTTCGAGCAAGGCCACGCCGTTCTGTTTGAGGTCGGCGAGCTTCTCTTCGAGGCGGCTGGCCTTCTTGTGGAAGACGGGACGCATGTAGGCTTCCGTTACGGAAGCGAGGGCGTGAAGGACAGGCTTTTCGCCGCAACCCGCGCAAGCTCCGTCGCCCGAAGTGAGGGCGTCGTAGTTGCGATTGACCATCATGTGGTTTCGCCACGCTGCGGGGCGCGATTCCTCCGGTGTATCCGTATCGTACTTACCGAGATATTTTTGCTCCGTGTCGGGGAGCAGTCGCATGAATTCGGTAGCAGAGAGGATTTCCGCGTTGTAGTCCTCGGTGTCTTCGACCATGCGCAGCGCATCGTGATCGCCACACTCCTCGACGCAGAGGCCGCAGCCTTTACAGAGGTCGGAAACGAAGATGGAGAAAATGCCGCCGGCTCCCTTTTCCTTGCGTTCCATGGAGAGGAAGACCGCAGGAACCTTGAGGTAGGAGAGGGGAAGGATTTCAAGAATGCGATCGAGCTCGTCGGCCGCTTCGGCAGATACGGAGTCGTTCTCCTTGACGATGCCCATGACCAATTCGCGGATGGTCTCGCCTTCCTTTTTCTTGGCGTTGGCTGCCATTGTTTCGCGAATGGCGGCGTCGACGTCAGGTATGGCTACTGCGAGAACTTCGCGTTGGCCTTCGTCGCTTACGTAATTCTGGACGGCCGTTTGCAGGATAGTCTGCAAGTCGTGAGCCGAGTTGGGAAGGGCGGTATCCGGGCAGGAAGTGATACACTCCATACACTGGGTACAGTTTTCCGGGTAGTACTTCGGCGTTTCGCGACGAGCGCCGTACTTAGAGGCGGTCGCGCCCGAAGCGGAGGCCATGACGCCGACGGCGGCGAGAGCGCCTGCGGGCTGATTGTAGCCAAGACCGGAGCGGTATTCGGAATCGAACTTCTCCATCTTGTACATGGGAAGGCCTTCCGGCTGTTCTTCGTGAGGCGCGCAGCCGCACTTGCCTCCGCAGTCAGTATTGGTCGGCAGCAGCATTTCGCCGCGCATGGCGGAGAAGTCGGGAGCGTCAACCGGACCGTAAGGCACCTCGATTAGACGCGAGCCGCCTTGGGTCATGACTTCCATGTTGGAGTCGACGACCGCGTCGCCGAACTTGCCGAACTTCTTATTGTACTGGGCCCGAACCACACCCTTGAAGTGGTCTTCGTCGATATTGAAGGTCTCGAGGAAAGGCGATACCTTGAAGAAGGCGCCGAGGAAGGAGTTGCCCTGCATGCGGAGCTGCAAGTCAGGCCGATTGGTCGCGTTCTTGGCGATGTCGAAGCCGGGCAGAATGTAGACCTTGATCTTCTTGTCTATGATCTCCTGGCGGTACTTTTGCGGGATGCGTTCCCAGGCTTCGGCTGGCGATTCGTTCGATTCCCAAACGAAGGCGCCGCCCTCGACTAGACCAGCGATCGGATTGATGTGAGTGAAGGCTTTCGGGTCGCAACAGAGAACGACGTTCACGTGGCGCAGGTCGCAGTTGACGCGAACGCGTTCCGGAGCGGCGGTCATGAAGTACTCGGTCGGCGCGCCCTTCTTTTCGGAGCCGTACTTCGGGTTCGCCGAAACGTGAATGACTTCCTTCGGGTTGCCCTGATCGTCGACCACGTTGTCGCGCTCCGCGACGAAAGTACCGAGCTCGCCGATGATTTCGGCCAAGTTCTTACCGGTGGTTATCATGCCCCAGCCGCCAATGGAGTGCAGGCGGACGGCAATAGCGTCTTGTGGCAGCAGGGAAGGCGTTTCTTCCGAACGTACGTTGTACGGATGATTGATGCCCAAGGTGAAATAGGATTCGCCGTCGTCCTTATGCTTGCCGTCCTGACGCTTGATCTTGCCTTGAGTGTATTCGTAGGCGCCGAGGATGTCTTCCGGGCGGAAGTCGCGGGAACCGAGCCCGTAAATGCCGGAGTAGACCCGCGGCATTTCTTCTGGAGCGATGGCTGGAATGCCCGCGTAGGAATTGCTGTTGTGATTGGCTACGGCCTTGGTGAGGGCGGTACGGATGTCGCGAGCGAGCGGATTGTCGCCCGCCATCGGCTCGTCGGTGCGTTCGATGACGATGATGTTCTTCTTGCCGGCTAGCGCTTCGACGACGGCTGCTTCCGGGAAGGGTCGCAGCACGTTGATGTGCACGCAACCGAGCTCTTCGCCGCGGGTTTCCTTAATATGATCGATGGCCGCTTCGATGTTCTCGGCTGAGGAACCGAGGGAAACGAAGACAGTGTCCGCGTTGTCGGTGTTGTATTCGGTGACGAAGCTGTAATGGCGTCCCGTGAGCTGACCCCATTCCGCGTAGGCGTCAGCGAGGAAATCGAGGATGTGTTCGACGAAATTATCGCGGCGAGCCGCCACGCCGTTCATGTAGTGCTCCTGGTTCTGTACCGGGCCGATGAGTGCAGGGTTAGTCAGATCGATGGTCTTGGGAATGCGGCGACGGGTTGGGCCGAAAAGCTCGCGCTGCGCTTCCGTCGGGCACTCGATGATGTCTTCTGGGGCGCCCAGGAACTCGCGGAGCAGTCCGGACTCGTGCTTGAGGAAGGTGCGCTCGAGGTGGGAAGTCAGGAAGCCGTCCTGGATATTCATGCCAGGAGTGAGCGACTTCTCGGTGACCTTGCGAAGAATGACTGCCTGGTCGGCCGCTTGTTGAGCGTCCTTGGCGAAAAGCATGGTCCAGCCGACGTCGAGGGCGGCGTAGATGTCGTCGTGACCGCAGTGAACGTTGAGCGCGTGCTTGGTTAGGGCGCGGGCGGCGACTTCTAGCACCATAGTGCTCAGCTTGCCCGGAGCGTGATAGTATTGCTCGACGCCGTAGACGATTCCTTGGCCGGATGTGAAATTGACCGTGCGCTTGCCGGTGACGGATTGGGCGATGGCGCCGCCTTGAGCTGCGTGTTCGCCCTCGGCCTCGATGGCAATGGTGGGACGTCCGAAGACGTTCAGTTGACCCTTGGCGCGGGCGAATTCGTACATTTCGCCCATTTCGGTGGATGGCGTGATGGGGTAGAAGACACCGGCTTCGGTGATTCTCGCTTCCGTGTAGAGCGAAACTAGCTGGTTACCATTGGTGGTAATTCTAATACCCGGATATTTTGGTTTTGACGCTATCATAGTGGCAATTCGTTGGGAGAGGGCTCGAGTCGTTCTGGTTTGCAGGACGAGTCCTCGTCGGTGAGCGGTCTAGCGAGTCTTTCAGTCCTGCAAGCCTAGCTGAGTAAATAGTAGAAGGGTAAGCCTGGGAAAGCGATCCCCAAGGTACAAATGTTTTTTTTTGTGAAATTCGTACAGTATTAGAATTACTTATGGGTTTAGGCGATGGATCGCCTTCGGTGAAATGGTGAAATGGTGAAATGGTGAATGGTGGATGTTGAATGTGACGGAGTGTCGCTGAGATGGCGAACCGTAGCGTAGCAAATGGTTAATGTGGAATGGGGAGGAGGACGGGGAGGAGGTTTTGGTGTGAAGGGCGTTTGGAATGGTTTGATTGTCCAGCTGACCGCCGAAAACGGTTTGTTGTTTGGAATTCGGTCGTCGAAAAGCTTGCAATGAGCGAAGAATGCTCGATGTACGGGGGCAATGGCTGGCGACTTCGACTTTGGAGCGATTTTAGATGGAAATCTGGCGACGCTGAAAACGTCCTATGAACGCTTTGCGGCGTTGCCGGTGGATCAGGACTTGAGCGACGAGGCTCCGGCGGAGCGGATTCGGACCCCTCGCACGATCGCGAAGGCAGTCGAAGCGAGCGCTCCGGGGACGTTTTCGAAAAAGGAGATTAGAACGCTTAGACTGGAACCCACGGATCGGCCAGGATGGTGGTTCGATCGAATCGATCAGCCGGATTCGCAGCCCATCAAATGTTCGGTACGCAATGTTTGGACGACCGGCAAGGTGGTCAGCAATATCGTGCTACGTTCAGGGTCGCGTCACAACTACGCCCGTTTGGTTGAGCACATCATCGCTCTTAAGCTCGGAATGGACGTCGATAATTTGATGATCCGCATTAACTCGGGCGACCCGCCCTTGTTCGATGCGGGCAGCGACGGACTGGTGGAGGCCTTGAAGAATGCCGGGCGTAAAGAGTGTCCGGGAACGGTGAAAACCTACACGGTCAAGGAAACCGTCACTATAGCCACCTCGCATGGCGGCTTCACGACGATCGAACCGAACGAGCCGGGCGATACCTCTCTGCATATCGATTGCGCTCGCGACTTTCCCAATGCGATTGGACAGCAGCGTATCCGTTTCGTCCTCAACGAGCATTCGTTCGAGCATGGATCCACCGCTCGTACCAATGCTACATTTCGTCAAAAGCTCTTCATCGAGACGATTGGCAAGGTGTTTGCGGATGTCCGAAATCTTGGATACAATCGCAAGAATATCCTTGTCGCGGCCAAGAATCGATACGTCAACGAGCCGACGCACATGCACGAAGGCAAGTCCCTGGAGGCTTCCTGGCATCGGGCCATTCTCGATTTGGTGGCAGCCTTGGCGCTGATCGATGATGGTCGATTCGCGGGCAAGATCACTGACTACAAAGGCAATCACTTTGCCGATGTGGAGTTGGTGAAGCTGCTCTACGCGAACGACCTGTTGGTCGAGGTCTGAGGCGAGGCCTCGTCTGGATACGGCGCTGAGGTTGAATCGAACGGGTGTAGGGCCTTCGCTTGCGAAGCGCCGCTTATGTTTCTAGCAATTGCGGCATGTCGCAAGCGATAGCCCTGCAATGGATGACTGAGCCAGTCATCCCTACCTAGGTTACCTCCGGGAGAGCAAACCGGTTAGCTTGCGGAAGGTAGATTTCTTTTGGGGCGCTGCGTTGGCGTTTTCCGCGGGCTTGCTTTCGCCGCGTTGGCGTTTGCCTTGGCGATTGGGGCGACGGCGGCGCTTACGCGTTTGCGCCTGTTCGCCTGAATTATTGGATTCGCCGGATGGATTTGCGCTGCGTTTTCCTTTGGAGGAGCGATTGCCGTTTGGAGCCGCTGAGCGACCTCGGCCACCTCCGGAACGACCTTTTTGGGCTCGATCGGTTCGGGCTTTCTTGGCGGCGGCCTTTCGTTCGGCAGGACTGCGCTTGAGCTGAACTTCGCGGCGCGTCCCATCCTTGTTCATGGCGTAGATGGGAATGGATCGCTTGAGCAGCTTCTCGATATCGGTCAGGTAGGCTTCTTCGGATTCGGACACCAACGAGATGGCGGTGCCTTCTTTGCCTGCGCGGCCGGTGCGACCGATGCGGTGCACGTAGTCTTCAGGCACGTTCGGAAGCTCGTAATTAACGACGTGCGGCAGGTCGGCGATATCGAGTCCGCGAGCGGCGATGTCGGTAGCGACGAGCGCTTGGATTTTGTTGGCCTTGAATGCGGCAAGCGCTCGCTCGCGAGCGCCTTGACTTTTATTTCCATGAATGGCCATGGCGTCGATTCCGTCCTTGCCCAGCTGGGTGGCGAGTCGATTGGCTCCATGCTTGGTGCGAGTGAAAATCAAAACTTGCGACCAATTGCCGTCGTTGATCATGGCCGCAAGCACGGCTCGCTTCGACTTCTGTCCCACGATGTAGGCCTCCTGATCGACACGGTCGGCGGTGGCATTTCGCGGCGCGACTTCGACTTCGACGGGATCTCTCAGAATCGAGTCGGCGAGCTTCTTGACGTCCTTGGAATAGGTCGCGGAAAAGAAAAGGTTCTGTCGATCGTCGGGCAATAGCTTGAGGATCTTGCGAATGTCATGGATGAAGCCCATGTCCAGCATGCGATCGGCTTCGTCCAGGACGAGGAACTCGATGCCTGACAGGTTGGCGTCGCCGCGCTGGCAAAGATCGAGCAGGCGACCGGGAGTGGCTACCACGATATCCAATCCCCGGCGAAAAGCGGAGATTTGCGGCTGGAAGCCAACCCCGCCGAAGATGACGGCGCTGCGTTGCTTCAGCTGGGAGCCGTAGTCGCGAAAGCTCTGGTGCACTTGGGCGGCCAGTTCACGTGTCGGCGTGAGAACAAGCGCTCGAGGACGCTTGCTCTTGAAGTCGGACTCGGTGAGAAGCTGAAGCAGCGGAAGGGCGAAGGCGGCAGTCTTGCCGGTCCCCGTTTGAGCGCCGCCGAGCACGTCGCGGCGATCGAGAATTGCGGGAATAGCCCGTTGTTGAATGGGAGAGGGCGTGTCGTAGCCTTTGGCGGCGACCGCTTCTGTGAGTTCGGACCGCAGTCCGAGTTGCGCGAATGGCATAGCTTTATCGGTGTGAGTCGCTCGCGTTGTGGATCAACGCCTCCGATCTGGCGACCTTGGTGGCCTTGCGAGGCCGAATATATGAGCTAACGTATTGGGACAGAGTCATTTCTGTCTGATCTGCTAGCGGACGCCGATCAGAGGGCGCCAATTGAAAGGGCGGAGCTTTAGCGCATTGCATGGGCTTCGCCTAGGAAAAAGAGCATTGAGGTTGATTTTATTGAACCGGGATTCCGCGGAGCGGTAACAGGCAACGGAGTTGTAGGAGCTTGCTCGCAAGCGATGTTGAGGGGTTGGATGTATCGCCTGCAAGCAGGCTCCTACGGTTTCACGCTTGCGGGGTTTTCTGCCAGGCGCGTGTATAGGTTATGCTTCGTTTTCTTTGTTCTGCGTTCGTTTTATGCGGCCTTGTTCATGGAGGAGAATTCGCTCCCGCGACTGGAGATAGGATCGTTTGGATAGGCGATTCGATCACCCATCAGTGCAAGTACACTCAGTATATCGAGAATTTTCTGTATACGCGGTTTCATGACAAGCGACTCCGCTTTTTCGCTGCGGGGATAAAAGGGGACGATGCGGGCAATGTTCTGGATCGATTCGATGAAGATGTGGCGTTTTTCGAACCGAATTGGGCGACGCTTCTCTTGGGCATGAACGATGGGCGTTATAAGGCTTTCGAGGAAAAGAATTTCGAATTGTACCAATCGGGAATGGGCGAGCTGTTGGATCGATTGAATGAATTGGGGACGAAGGCGATACCCTTGTCGCCTTCCATGTTCGATCATGATCAGTACGATTTTCGCAATCTCGCGGACGATTTCCGGTTTAAGCGGATCGATCCGGATTCTGGATACAATGAGAAGCTTTCGTTATACGGGGGATGGCTGCAGGCTCAATCCCGGGAGAGGGGACTGGACTACATCGATTTCTGGGAGACGATGAATACAGTAACGGCTCGATTTAGAAAATCGAATCCCCGCTTCACTCTGATGCCTGATTCGATCCACCCGAATCCCAATGGAATGGCGATCATGGCGGGAGAAATGGCTGCATGGTTTGGCAAGAGTCGTCCCTACGCCAATCGAACTCGTCTTCGAATTGACGGCGATGGAGTTGCCTCGTCTATGGAAGGGCAGGTGGAGGTCGAGTCATCGTCGCGTTCGAGTTTCGAAGGGCTCGTTCGCCCGCAGGCTTTGCCGTGGACGCTGCCGGCAACGGAGAAGATGGGACCCAGTCCCTGGTATCATATCGATGACCCGCGAATGGGATTCGCAGTCGTTATGGATTCGATCGAGGCGGACGAGGACAGCTTGCAGGTGAGTGGATTGTCACAAGGGCGCTACGCTATTTACATGAATGGGGAATGGATCCTCGATGCTGACAGCGAGGCGCTGGCTGCTGGACTGCGCTTAGAAGGAAATGCGAAAACTCCAGGCTATCGCCAATCCCTGGCCCTGGCTCTCTTGAATGCGGAGCGAAACGACGTGGCGATGCGACCTTATCGGGATGTTCAGCAGAAAATGAAAACGGCTCGTCGAAATTTTCAGGACGATCCCGAAGCGATTCGCGCCGAACGATCGAAAATCGAGCCTGAGTTGAGGCGGTTGTTCGAGCTGGCCCGCGCTTACGAAGACAGGATTCACGAATTGGCCGTTCCGCGACCCTATCGCCTGGAGATTCGGCGAGTGGAATGACAGGGGCAATTATGGGGATTAACAGCTGCTGGGAGACATTCTGCTACGCCTCAAAGCCTCTAAATGCTCCCGAAAGGGAAGTTCGCTCAAGGCTTGCTTTGACACGGCCGAAGCGCGGGTTCTATGGTGACGATTGGTTTTTGAACGCATATTCCACACGACTTTCTATGAAGAGGGATTTCTTTCGGTCGCTAATGGCGATCACACTCACGTTGACGGCTCTTGCCCAACTTTCGCGGGGCGATCGCCCTGAGGTGTTGCAAGTTTTGTCGGATCTGGACCGTCCGGTCGCGGCGGCCTTCGGTCCCGGTGGCGATACGCTATTCGTGGCGAATCGTTCTCGCGGAACTATTGGCGCCTTGCGAAACATGGGTTCGCTGACCAAATTCTCGCGTTCGGATGACGGATCATACAAGTTGGCGAGCAAGCGGTTTGTCGTTGGGTTAACGGCCCCTTCGGCGATTGATTTCGCTCCCATTTCGTTTGCAGACGATTTGCCGGCGGGCGTCCTATTCCTCGTATCCGGGACGCCGCTCATCCAAAACGAAGACGAACGGATGAGCAAGGACGTCACTAAGGACTTCATAGGAATCACCGTCGTCGACACGACCACCGGCAAGATGCTCCGACGGATCAATCTCAGCCCCGCCGCTCCGACGAAGATGGCCGGCGAGTACTCTCTGATTTCGCCCAATTGCGTGAGTTTCGATAAGCAAGGAAATCTCTATATCGCCGACACCGGCATTGGCGGCAATATGTTCATGTTCAAGAAGCAAGTGCAGTCGCAGCCAGCGTTCTATCGCATTTCAAGCGATGGAGTTCGCCAAATGATGAAGGGCGAACCGCCTGCGAGCGCTCAGGTGATGAAGGTGACGAGCATTCCGAGCGACATGCGTTACCTCGAATCTGACGATTCCCTGTACTTCGTGGCCAATCACATCGTGGGAGCGACGAAAGGAGCGGTTTTCAAGGCGGGAAGCAGCGGCTTTCGGGGTCAATTCTCGATCCAGACTCTCGTACGCGAATTGGATCCGTTAAGCAGCTTGGTGCTATTGCCCAATGGCAAGCAGCTTTTGATTTCCAGTTCGGGCGAATTGCATATCCC
>Ga0208127_1000619_pt1 | contig 18217 bp, 16 predicted proteins | sample ETNtaG_6_FD_185751 | JGI IMG/M metagenome (GOLD analysis project Ga0208127, IMG submission 185751) | Marine microbial and viral communities from oxygen minimum zone, Eastern Pacific Ocean - ETNP201306SV45 (SPAdes) (version 2) | ecosystem: Environmental > Aquatic > Marine > Oceanic ...
CTCTTCCCCGACCTGCCATTCATGGCCCTAACTGCAACGGCCACCGAGCGCGTTCGCAGCGACATCCTTAACCAGCTCCGTCTGAATGACCCCAAGTCCTTCGTCGCAAGCTTCAACAGGCCCAATCTCGCTTATCGCATTCAAACCAAGCAAGCCGTCTTCCAACAGATCCTACGCTTTATCCAAAGCAAACCCTTCGAAAGCGGCATCGTCTATTGCTACTCGCGTAAGGCTACCGAGACCCTGGCTGATCGGCTGCGCCAAAACGGCGTCGAAGCCCTACCCTATCACGCGGGCATGACCCCACTCAAGCGGGCGGAAAACCAAGAGGCGTTCATCCGCGACGAGGTCAAGGTCATCTGCGCCACAATCGCTTTCGGCATGGGCATCGACAAGCCCAACGTTCGTTACGTCATCCATCAGGACATACCCAAGAATATTGAAGGCTACTACCAGGAAACCGGAAGAGCGGGACGCGACGGCCTTCCCTCCGATTGCATCCTCTATTTCAGTCCGGGCGACGTCGCCAAGCAGCTTCAGTTCATAGCGGACAAGAACAATGCCAAAGAGCGTGATGTCGCCAAGGAGCAACTACGGCAAATGGTCCACTACTCAGAGTCCTCCGAATGCCGTCGCAAGGTTCTACTCGGCTATTTTTCGGAGCAATGGACCGAGGGCAACTGCGGGAATTGCGACAACTGCCTGAACCCCAAGGAAACCTTCGACGGTACGCTGCCCGCCCAGAAATTCATGTCTTGCATCTTTCGCGTGCGCCAAGCGAGCGGCTTTAGCGTAGGCATCAATCACATTGTCGACATTCTTCTGGGCAGCAAAAACGAGAAAGTTCTCAAATGGGGACACGATCGCCTTTCCACCTACAATATTGGCCAGGAGTACCGCCGGCCCGAATGGCAAGCCTTCGGACGCGAGCTCATCCGCAACGACTACGTCACCCAAAACGCCGAAAACCACAGCGCTCTGGAACTGACCCTCAAAGGCAAAGCCGCTCTTCGAGACCGAACTTCCATCGAACTCACCCGACCCAGCGTATCGGAGAAACCTTCCCGCGGCATTCGCCCTCCATCGAGCGGAGGCATCGAGTGCAACGAGGAGCTATTCGCAATCCTTCGCGCCCTTCGCAAGGAAATCGCCACCGAACAAGGCGTTCCTCCGTACATCATTTTCTCGGACGTCACGCTACGCGAGATGGCTCGAGACTATCCTACCGACGAAGTTCGCATGTCCGACATCAGTGGCGTCGGCCTCAAGAAGCTGGAGCAATATGGCGACGCATTCATCGAGGCCATTCAGGAATTCCTCGATGCTCACCCGGAAGAAGGCGATCGATTCGAATACTAGCGTCGCTATATATCGAATACGCCTTCACCCACGATTGGCGCCGTCCTACCCTAAAAAATTTTCAGTGCCATCGTTTCGGATATTTCATTTACGAAAGCGCGTTGGGGCGACCCTGAATACGAGAATCGACCTTTAAGGCCGGATGGGGCCAGCTCAGAGCCATTTGAACAGTATCTGGACCGACTGGGGAGAGCGATCGTCAATATCCGACATTGCGAAGCTATGGATGGCGAATAGGATCAATGACTGAATTCTCAGGTGAATGCATACAAACGATCGCTCTTTCTTTTCCGTCGCGATTTGCGTCTCGAAGACAACGCAACGCTTCTTGAGGCCTTGTATAGGTCAAAGGAGACGATAGCAGCCTTCCACTTGAACCCTCAGCAAATTGAAGCGCACGCCTATCGAAGCGAACCCGGCCTTCAATTCATGCTCCAATCGATTCGCAGCTTGGATGCCAGGCTTCGCGAAACGGGATCGCGCCTATCGATATTTCATGGCGATCTAGAAGATTGCGTTATAAATTGGATACACGAATTGAAGATCGAAGCCATATGGCTCAATCGAGACTACACGCCATTCAGCGCCAAGCGCGATGCGACAATCGAAGCCATCTGCCTGCAAAACGGCATCGCTTTCCATTCTCGCTCCGATCTGCTGCTGATCGAGCCTGAAGAAGCTCTCAAGAAAGATGGAAGTCCCTACACCATCTTCACTCCTTTCTACAACAACGCTCGCGCAAAACCCATTTCGAAGCCAGAAGGGATTGGCGCCCAGCTCGAGAGTCTAACCAGCGAGCGATTCGGAGCGCCCATCGAATCGCTCTTGAATCCTCTGACTTCGAGGGCGAATTCCGGCGACTGCCTACAAGGGGGATTAGACCAGGCTAAACGCATGCTTGGCAATCTGGGCCATCTCAATTCCTACCAGACCGATCGCGATATTCCCGCCTTGCAAGCGACCTCCACCCTTTCCCCTCACCTGAAATTCGGGACTTGTTCGCCAAGGCAAGCCTACTGGAGTATCGTTGATCAGCTGGGGAAGGATCACCCTCTTCTTCGCCAACTCTACTGGCGAGACTTCCTCACCCATGTCGCCTTTCATTTTCCACACGTATTCGGAGCCTGTTTCAAATCCAAATTCGATCGGATCCAGTGGGAGAACGATACCGAAAAATTCGACGCCTGGAAGGCGGGCCGAACGGGATTTCCCATCGTCGATGCCGGGATGAGGGAATTGAACGCCACCGGATTCATGCAAAATCGAGCCCGTATGGTCACCGCTTCATTCCTCGTGAAAGATCTTCACATCGACTGGCGTTGGGGCGAGCGTTACTTCGCTCAAAGGCTCGTGGACTACGACCCCTGCGTGAACAACGGAAATTGGCAATGGGCCGCCTCGACGGGCTGCGATGCACAACCCTATTTTCGCATCTTCAATCCTTGGCGTCAACAGACGCGTTTCGACCCGGATGCGATCTACATCAAACGATGGATTCCTGAGCTGGACGCCGCCCCCATCAAGGAGATCCACTCGCCCAAATCCTCTCTTTTCAAAGCAGACTATCCTGAACCCATCATCGATCACGCTCGAGCCAGTTTGAAAGCGCGGATGCTATTCGAAGGCATCTAACGGCACGCTTTGTATTGAAGTTCCACGCCACTCGAGCTAGCTCCAATAGAATGACGAAATCGCTCCTCGCTCTCGCCTTGCTATTGACTGCCGCGGCAACCGCCTCCGAACGCCCGAACATCGTTTTCCTTTTCGCCGATGATCAACGGCCCGACACGATCGCTGCTCACGGCAATCCACACATTCGCACGCCCCATCTCGATCGCCTGGCAGCCAACGGACTGAGTTTTACCCGGAACTACTGCGCTGGCAGCTACAGTGGAGCCGTTTGCGTCGCTAGTCGCAGTATGCTTATGACGGGGCGGCACTGGCACCGCATCGAAGACACCAGGAACTGGAAAGGGCTGCCGACCCTGCCCGAAAAGCTCGGCCAAGCCGGCTACCGTACCTTCATCGTGGGCAAGTGGCACAATGGAGCGAACACAATTGCCCGATCCTTCCAATCCGGACGCAACGTATTCATGGGCGGCATGGCCGACCACACGAAAACGCCCCTGCAGGATCTGCTTCCCGATGGAAGTCTCACCGAAAAGAAGATGGGCGAGAATTTCTCAAGCACGCATTTCGCCGATGCCGCTGTCGACTTTCTCGAAACGCAGAAAGGCGATCAACCCTTCATGCTCTACGTCGCATTCACCGCGCCCCACGACCCACGCAACCCGCCTCCGTCGTATCGAGAGCTGTACTATCAAGACCGCCCACCCCTGCCAGAGAACTTTCTACCCAATCACCCCTTCGACAATGGTCACGTATCTGGCAAGAAGCGCGACGAGAGCTTGGCTCCCCACCCCCGGCCGCATGACATGATCAGCGATCAGCTCGCCGAGTACTATGGACTGATCACTCATCTGGACGCCCAAGTAGGACGCATCCTCGATGCCGTGGAAAATTCCGAGCAAGCCGACAATACGATTGTCGTCTATACGGCCGACCACGGCTTGGGCATGGGATCGCACGGCCTCCTCGGCAAACAGAACGTCTACGAGCACAGCATGGGCAGCCCCTTGATTGTATCCGGACCTGGAATACCTACAGGAAAGTCGACCGACGCGATGGTCTACATCTTGGACTGGCACAAGACGATTGCCAGCCTTTGCGGCCTTCCGCCGTCCGAGTCAATCGATGGTCAAGACCTGACCCCCATTTTCAAAAACCCCGACACAAAGGTACGCGACTCCATCTTCCTGCCTTTCCAAGACATCATGCGAGCGGTTCGCGAAGAACGCTTCAAGCTGCACATATATCCGAAAATCAATCACACGCTTCTCTTCGACCTCGTCGACGACCCACACGAGATGAACAATCTGGCCGACCACCCTTCATACGCGGGCACGGTAAAGCGATTGATGGCCTTAATGGAAGATTGGCGCGAACGCGTAGGCGACCCCTCGCCGCTTAGCGTCGAAAATCCTCGACCCAAGGAGATCGATTTCACCCAGATCGAACGCTCGCTCGACATCTGGCAGCCCGATTGGATTCGCGAGAAGTACTTCAAAGGCCGCTCCCGTACCGACCACGGCTCAAAGTAAGATGCCACGCGAAATTTTGGGAATGCGTTTAACTCCGCGAGCTTCAAACAAGCGCGGTCAACCCTAAGCTATAGGCTCACCACAAGAAGCGCAAAAGTCACAAAACGGGACAACATGACTTCTTATGCCGCACTCTCTTCCAGAAAGCGTATAAATGTCACCTCGGCGCATGTATCTACTTTGTGACGTTTGCGCCTTCTGTGGTTAAAATGATCGCGGGCGCTCAACACCGCCCATCACTCTTCCCGATAGCTCGCTTGCAGGATTATCAGCTTCTGCCAGATTTGCCGACTCAAGTCGTTGGTCAGTTTCTCGATGTCGGTTACTGCGGACAAAGTCACGGAGTCGCGAAAACTCTGACTATACAAGGCCGCGATCTTGCCAGTTAATGAGAGAAGTTCGCTGCAATAGTCCAAGTAGCGATTCAGCTCGAAAGGCGTCATATCGCGGGGCGGCGAAGAAGGCGTAAAAATCGACGGCGAATTCAAAATAGCATTCGGATCCTTCGTCAACTGGTGCATATCGATGACGTGGGCCAAGGACCTGAGTTCGTGCAAGGCCTCCAAGGCTCGTTTTCGTTTCAAACGCGTCTCCAGGGTTACCAGGAAAAACACCCCAGCTCCCATGAAGACTAAATCGCCAATGCCTGCCTCCACAATCAGGACCCAGTCGCTTAATCCCAAGCTCTCCTCGAACTCCAGCAGCGATACGCTGTAGGCCAAGGCCCCCAATCCCAGGGCGATGACCAGACCGATGGCCGCTCGCAAAAAGTAGTGCGGTCGAGCTATCCACTGAGCCTTCTCCCTGGAATCGCGGGCGAGATCTAGCAAGGTGTCGCAAACCTGTTTCAAATTGGAGGACGGGAACCGTTCGTCGATCCGCCTACCCAGCAATTCGACCGTTTCCAACATCTTGTCTGAACTCAGATTGCGGTACATAAGCGGTCTCAGTCTCCCTTACTAGACCGAAGCGCAGGCGTGGCAAGCGGGGAAACTCCCCTCTCAAACAGGCGCGTCTCCGATCAATGACGCGCTCGATCGCTTGCTTCTTGGCGGGCCTTCGTCTAGTTCGATCGCATATTAAGCGTTGTTCGACGGAACGATCGCCCGATTTCAGCGTCAAAGAGTAATTCCCATGCCTTCTCTCGCAAAATCCATTCTACCTATCAGCGTAGTCGCTTTAGCATTCAGCTTCTTGGCAATTGCTCCTATTTCAGCCAAGGAAAAGGAACAGCCCAGCAGCGAGTCGATGGCCGCATTCATCCTCAAGCAATTGAGCGATCGCGAACAAGCGGCCTACAAGGCCTACGAAAAAGCCCTTGCCACCGAAGACGTCCGTTCCATCGAAACCGAGCTTCAATCGATTGTCGACGGTTATGAAAGGCTGCTCAATGCAGCTCCCGAGTTTTCTCCAGCCTACATATCTTATGGTATGCTACTCCATCGCATCGGCGAGCGGAAGGTTAGCAATGCCATGCTCATGCGAGCCGACGAGCTCGACCCCTACCACGCCATCGTGAAGAATCAGCTGGGCAATTATCAAGCCGAAGAAGGCAAGTACGCCGAGGCGCTCGCCTTCTACCAAATGGCGATCGACCTCGCTCCCGATGAGCCGCTTTATCACTACCAAACCGGAAATATTCTTTTCTCGTTCCGCAAATTCTTCATCGACGACGAGCTATTCCTGCCTGATGGAATCGATCTGCAAATTCAAGAGTCCTTCCGAACCGCCGCGATGCTGAATCCTACCCACTTACCCTATCGACTGCGTTACGCCCAGAGCTTTTTCGACGTCGATAAGCCTAATTGGGAAGCCGCTATCGAAGAGTGGCAACAGCTTGTGGACTTTCCTGGCGATCCGGTACAGACGCAGATGATGGAACTCTACATGGCCCGCGCTCGATTCGAAGCCGGGCACCATACCGCTGCCCGCAAGATCATCAATAAGATCGACCGACCGGAACTCGCGGAATCCAAGGAGAAGCTGCTCGCCATGATCAACGCCGAGCACCCAAGATAAAACGGGAGACCACGTCTTGTTTTGTAGGGTCTTCGCTTGCGAAGCGCCGCACAAGCAGATCCCAATTGGATTTGCGTCCAAAAGGGCTTCGAATCCAACGTATCTGAATGGAACCCCAATTCAGCATTCGAAAAACAACGCTCCTACGAAAGGGTCGCGTTTCGATCCCTGAATCTAGATACTTTATCACACTCTGCACTGAAAACCGGGAACGTACGCTCGCGACTAAATCGAGCGTCGAATTTCTCTTCAACCAACTGAAGAGCCAAGAACGAGAAAAAGACTTCCAATTACTGTGCGGCGCCGTGATGCCAGATCACCTGCACCTAGTCTTTAGACTTGGAGAGAGGCTGTCACTCGGCAGGACCATTGCCAAACTAAAGTCTAAGACAAAAGCGCTAATCGACTGACAAATGAACTACTACGATCACCGAATTCGACCCGACGAAGCCGAGGAAGAATACGCGAGATACGTATTCATGAACCCTTACAGATCAGGGATCTGTAAACTCGATTGTCAATATCCCTTCTGGCGTCGCTGGAAAGAAACGCCATATTCGTTCGAGGAACTGCTGGACGCCGACGGAGCGCTCCCGAGAGAATGGATAATCGCGAAACTAGCGGCTTTTCGATAGACGCGGCGCTTCGCAAGCGAAGGCCCTACAAAACTCAGACACGAAAAAAGCCGGATCGCTTTCGCGAATCCGGCTTTGATAAATTCGTATCCCAATGGCAACTACTTGCCCCAAGCTTCTAGCAGAGCTGTCCCCATGTCCGATGGCGTCTTGGCCACGGCGATACCCGCCGCTTCCATGGCCGCGATCTTGGCATCCGCCGTACCACTGCCACCGGAAACGATCGCTCCCGCGTGACCCATGCGACGGCCCGGAGGGGCTGTCGTGCCCGCGATAAAGCCAGCGACCGGCTTTTTGACGTGCTCTTTGATGTAGGCCGCGGCGTTTTCTTCCGCATCGCCGCCAATCTCTCCGATCATTACGATCGCTTCGGTATCGGGATCTTCGTTGAAGAGCTTAATCGCATCGGTGTGATTCGTGCCATTGATCGGATCGCCCCCAATGCCAATACACGTCGACTGTCCATAACCGAGGCTGGTCACCTGCCATACCGCTTCGTAAGTCAAAGTGCCTGAGCGCGAAACGATTCCCACTGTACCTGGCTTGTGGATATAGCCTGGCATGATGCCGATCTTGCACTCGCCTGGAGTGATAACGCCTGGGCAGTTGGGACCGATCAGACGGGCATCGGTCTCAAGCAGCTTTTTCTTCACCTTCGCCATGTCATTGACCGGAATACCTTCCGTGATGGCGATGATTAGCTTGATGCCCGCATCGAGACATTCGAGAATCGAGTCGGCAGCGAACGGAGGCGGCACGAAAACGCAGGCCGTGTTGGCGCCTTCATTCTCGACCGAGTCGGATACCGTATTGAAAACCGGCACCTTGTCCTCGAAAAGCTGTCCACCCTTGCCGGGCGTTACGCCGGCGACCACTTGGGTGCCGTAGTCCATGCACTGCTTGGCATGAAAGCCGCCCGACTTGCCGGTAATTCCCGTGAATACGACGCGTGTGTCTTTATTAACAAGTACGCTCATTGTATCGAAATCCTATATACGTTTTTATTGGGCTGCGACGATATCGACGATCTTCTGAGCCGCGTCGGCCAGGCTGTCGGCCGAAGTGATCTCGATCCCGCTTTCCGCAAGCAGCTGCTTGCCCTGTTCCACATTCGTGCCTTCGAGACGCACCACCAAAGGCTTGTCCAGACTAACCGCCTTGGCCGCCTCGATAACGCCTTGAGCGATTACGTCGCACTGCATGATACCACCGAAGATATTGACCAAGATGCCTTCGACCTTCGGATCGCTGAGAATGATCTTAAAGGCTGCAGTCACTTGCTCAGCCGTCGCGCCGCCACCCACGTCGAGGAAGTTGGCAGCCTCGCCGCCGCAGTGGTTGATGATGTCCATGGTCGCCATGGCCAAGCCGGCTCCGTTCACCAAACAGGCGATATTGCCATCGAGGGCGATGTAATTGAGATCGAACTTCGACGCCTCGACCTCCTTGGGATCCTCTTCGTTCAGATCTCGCAGTTCTTGAATATCCTTGTGACGGTATAGAGCGTTCGAATCGAAGCTCACCTTGGCATCGAGGGCCATGACACCGCCATCCGTCGTGCTGATCATCGGATTGATCTCCACCATGTCCGCATCCTTATCCCAGAACATCTCGTAGAGCTTGAAGATCAGGTTGGCGCAGGCGCCCGCTTGCTTGCCTTCGAAACCCAACTTGAAGGCGATGCCACGAGCTTGATGCGGTTGCAGTCCAATCGAAGGATCGACGTAGGCCTTGAAAATCTTGTCCGGGGTTTCCTCAGCCACCTTTTCGATTTCCACTCCGCCTTCCGTAGAAGCGACCACTACGGGAGCCGAGGTCGCGCGATCCATGAGAATGGCCAAGTAGTACTCCTTGTCGATGTCCGCGCCTTCGGTGAAATAGATGGTCTGCACTTCGCGACCCGCGGGGCCCGTCTGGACGGTCACGAGCGTGTTATTGAGCATCGCGTTCGCATATTCCAGGGCCTCTTCCTTCGACTTGGCCAACTTGACGCCGCCTTGGAAACCGTCGGTGAAGGTTCCCTTGCCGCGACCGCCGGCGTGGATTTGCGATTTAACGACGATCAAACCTTCGCCGAGGCCGTCGATGCAGGACTCGAATTCGTCTTTCGAGCTGGTCGCCGCGCCTTTCGGGCAAGGAATGCCGTACTGTTCGAACAGTTGCTTTGCCTGGTATTCGTGGATATTCATGGTAGGCCCAAATGGGAGAAACCGAGGATTAAGCGGTCCCTCTGCAAAAAATCAAAGAGATACGCATGCAAATCGCAGGTTTCTTGGAACCTGCCGAATCGCTAACGCCTAATTCTAGCTCGCTCTCTGCGACCCACCTTCAGAGACCGGTCGACAATACGGACCCGCTCAACTGCCCAATCCCGCCAGCAATCGTTCCGACAAGAACGCCGCCTGCAGGGATGAAATTTCCTGACAGCCCTTCTTGGACAGGCTCAGCAGACTGGCCAATTGATCTTCCGAAAAGGTCGCCTCTTCGCCCGTCCCTTGAATCTCGACGTATTCGCCTTGCCCCGTCATCACTACATTGAAATCCACGCTCGCGTCTCGGTCCTCGAGATAGGGGAGATCGAGTACCGGTTCGTCCTCGTAAACGCCCACGCTGATCGCCGCTATTGAATCCTTGAAAGGGCTTTCCTTGAGCTTTTCTTCCTCGATCAGCTTTTGCACTCCGAGCCGCGCCGCCAAGTATGCCCCCGTGATCGAAGCCGTACGCGTGCCTCCATCGGCTTGCAGCACATCGCAATCGACCCACAAAGTGTAGCCCGGCAGCTTCTGCAAATCCATGACCGCTCTTAGCGAACGGCCGATCAGGCGCTGAATTTCGATGGATCGCCCATCCTGCTTGCCGCGCGACGAGTCGCGTTGCTTGCGATCGTGGGTGCTGTAGGGGAGCATAGAGTATTCCGCAGTCAGCCAACCCCCTTCAATACCTTGAGCCCGCATCCAACCGGGGACGCGCTTGTCCAGCGAAGCCCCGCAAATCACCTTGGTATTGCCGAACGAGACCAACACGGAGCCAGTCGCGTTCGGAGCGAAGTCAGCCTCGAAAGAAACGGGCCGAAGTTCATCGGTTGCTCTGCCATCAGGCCGGGAGAATGCAGTCATAGCGCGATGAGAACCGTAAGCCCCCTAGCGAGCAAGGAGTTTGTTGGACAAACCCGCCCTCATACGCACAATCCGCTAACGATTATGAACCCTCGATCCGCTCTAATACGTTTCATGGCGATTCTACTCGCCTTTACCGCCAGCTCCAAAGTCCTTGCGGCTGACGCGCTCCATTGGGAGCAGACCAACATCGAGGTCCAAGCCGAAATCGGCCAAGAAATGGTCAACGTATATTACGGCTTTACGAATAAGAGTGACGCGCCCGTCACCATTACCAAAACCCATGCGGCTTGCGGGTGTACTGTCCCGACGCTCGAAAAGACGACCTACGCGCCGGGAGAATCAGGCAGATTGCTTGCCACCTTCGATATCGGTAGCCGGGTCGGCAAACAGCGCAAAGAGATCTCGGTTGAAGTTCAAAAGGGCGCGGAAAAGGAGTCTCACAAGCTCGAGCTCAATGTGGACATCCCGCAACTGATTCAGCTCAAAAGCAGGGCCCTGCTTTGGAGAATCGGCGATGCGGTCGAAGCCAAGGACTGCGAGATCGTCATCCATTCGACTCAACCCATGGCCATCGAAAAAGTCGTTTCGAAAACCGGCGAAATCGTCGACTCGGCGTTCGAATTCGAAATCGTCGAGGTAAAGCCCAAGGAGCATTACCTTCTGAAGATCACACCCAAGGATACTTCGAAAAAGGTTCGCGAGACGATCTACCTCCAGAGTCCCGACGATTCGGAATCCCATCTGCGCAACTACCCCATCTACGCCTGGATTCGGTAGCGCTACTTCAAATACCGATCGAAGAAGCTTAGTACCAAACCCCGCGACTCCTTCGTCTCGAACTCCTTGCCGCCGTGACCGGCGCCGATGACGACCTTCATCTGCGAAGGCACGCCGGCTTTCTGCAGTCGATTGTGAAATTGTATGCTCTGTTGGATCGGCACGCCGGGATCCCGATCCCCGTGCATGATCAAGAAGACCGAGTCGTCGCTCGACACATTGTCGTATGCGCTCGCTTGCTTCGCCAACTCCGGGCAGTCCTTGACTGTACATCCGAGCAGCTTAGCTCCGTTGGAATTCGCGACGTCTTCTTCCGTACGGCCATTGCCCACGTTGTTGGGCGGCATGGTAAGCAGTTCAGTGGGACCGAACCAATCGCAAACCGCGGACACGCGGCTGGAAACCGCTTCATCCTTCGCATACGGCAAAGTACCCATCAACGCAGCGAGGTGCCCGCCCGCAGAGCTTCCCCACGCGCCGATGTTCTCCGTATCCAATCCGAAGACTCCCGCGTTGCGTCGCAGCCAACGTACCGCCTCACGGCAATCGTCGATCTGGGCCGGCCACTGGGCGACATCGGTCAGTCGATAGTTGATGCTGGCCACTGCAAAGCCTTCATCGGCAAGCCAGGCGGCCTTGCACTTGTCCTTGCTGCCATTCTTCCAACCGCCTCCATGCACCCAAACCACCACCGGCAAAGCCACTCCCTGCCGATTCTCCGGCAAGTACAAATCCAGCTTTAGCGAATAGCCTCCCGGACGCGAATATTCGATATCGCGAATGACCTCAGGAGCCGCATGCGAAGACCCTAGAAGAAACGAGGCTAAGATTAGTATAGAAACGGGGACTCTGGGCGTAGCGAAAACGAACATCCTCAAAACCAATACCAATCTCGCAAAATGGATCAATCTTCGATTGTATCGCTTCGAAACGTCCAAGATCATCCTATCCCGCCGAATATTCTGCGTACCCTCAATTGGTCTCCGAACATATCCTTAGATCTATGAACTTGAAACGCTACCTCGCGACTTTCGCTTTCCTCTTCTGCGCCACGGCAATCCTAGGCGAGCGTCCCAATATCGTCCTCGTCATTACCGACGACCAGGGCTACGCCGATCTATCGATTATGGGCAATCCCGTGCTCGAGACGCCCCACATCGACTCGCTGGCTCGCGAAGGCGCATCCATGGACACCTTTTACGTCAGCCCGGTCTGTTCGCCTACGAGAGCGTCCCTAATGACCGGACGCTGGAGCTACCGTACTCGATTGATCGATACATTCAAGGGCCGTTCAATGATGGAACCCGAGGAGTATACGCTGGCCGAAGCCTTGAACGATTCCGGGTACGCGACCGGTATCTTCGGCAAGTGGCACCTCGGCGACAACTACCCGATGCGACCCACGGATCAAGGCTTTGACGAGTCGCTCATCCATTTGGGCGGTGGGCTCGGCCAACCCTCGGAACCGCGCGAAAACAAGCGTCGCTACACCGACGCGATCCTCTTCCGCAACAACGAGCAAGTTCAAACCAAGGGATATTGCACCGACGTCTACTTCGACGGCGCCTTCGATTTCATCGACCAATCCCTGAAGTCCAAGAAGCCCTTCTTTTCCTATATAGCCACAAACGCCCCGCACAGTCCCTACCACGACGTTCCGGAAGACCTGTATCGAAAGTACAAGAACACCGACCTCTCGCCCGTCTTGCTCGGCAATACGAAAGACGCCGACACCGTCGCCCGCGTCTTCGCTATGGTCGAGAATATCGACGACAATGTTGGCCGACTGCTCGCCCACCTCGATAAGCGGGGCATCGCCGATAATACCATCGTCATTTTCATGGTCGACAACGGACCCAATACGCGACGCTACATCGGCCCCTCCCGAGGCAAGAAAAACGAGGTGCACGACGGCGGCATCCGTTCGCCCTTCTTCGTACGTTGGCCCGCTCAGTTGGAGGCCGGCCATACCAACGACCGTATCGCCGCCCATATCGATATCATGCCCACTCTGCTCGAGGCCGCCGATGCCAATGTGGCTTCCAATCACCCATTCGACGGGCGCAGCATTCTCCCGCTATTGAAAGGCGAGAAAGTCGATTGGCCTGATCGCTCATTCGTGTTGCAGATTCATCGTGGCAACGAACCCACTCCCCTGCATCACATCGCCGTTCGCGAGCAACGTTGGAAGCTCGTCCACCCTACGGGTTTCGGAAACGAAAAGATGCCCCAAAACATTCCCTTCGAGCTCTACGACATGGACGCCGACCCCGGAGAGTCGAATAACCTATTCGAAAAGCGACCCGAAATCGCCAAGCGCTTGATGCAAACCTACGAACGTTGGTTCGAAGACGTATCCAATACCCGTCCCGATAACTACGCCCCGCCTCGCATCGTGCTCGGCACGAAATACGAAACGCGCACGTCGCTTTCGACGCAAGATCGGCGCGTGACGGAAGACGGCGGCGAATGGCTGCTCGAATTTCGCAATCGCAAACGCTACGATGTCGAGTTTCTGTGGAAGGAGCCCGTCGCCAACGCGCGTTTGGAGCTCAGCATCGGCGACATTCGGAAAACCATTGCGATCGAAGGCTCGGCAGACGAAACGCGTATCCGAAACGTGAAGATTCCGAACGGCGAAACCTCGCTTTCCGTTAAGGTAACAAAAGGCGGCAAGAAAGCCGAACCCTACCACATTGTACTGGTTCAAAGGTAAGGCCGGCTTTACAGCTAGAAGCCGGCTTGCAGGTCCTTTCCTTGCGAGTCAGCGCCTAAAAGATTCTACTCGAACACTTCCGGATTCACGACGTTTGGCGGGCGCTCGCCTTTGGCCCCAGCGACGCAATTTCGAGCGGCCATCAAGCCAATCTGGATACGAGTGCCCACTGTCGCGCTGCCGATGTGCGGAGGGATAACGACATTGTCCATATCGTAGAGCTCAGGTTCGATGGTCGGTTCGTTTTCGAACACATCCAATCCCGCCCCTGCGATCTGTCCTGCTTGTAGAGCACGGACCAGAGCTTTCTCATCCACCACCGGACCGCGCGTCGTGTTGATTAGAAACGCTGTCGGTTTCATCAGCTCGAACTGCCGTTCGCCAACCAAATGATGCGTTCCTTCATTCAGCGCCACATGAAGGGAAAGAAAGTCGGACTGTTCGAACAAGGCATCCTGCTCCACGTATCGAACGCCTAGGGCATCCTCTTCGTCGGCGCTCAACCGCGTTCGATTCCAGTAGAAGATTTCCATGTCGAATCCCTTGGCCCGCTTGACCACTGCTTTAGCGATTCGACCCAATCCTAGAATTCCCAGGGTCGCCCCTGTAATGTCCGTACCGAGAAACAAGCTTTGGGTCCACCCCTGCCACTTGCCTGCCCGCACCCATCGATCGGCTTCGGACAATCGCCGCCCCACATCCATAATCAACGCAAAGGCCAGGTCGGCAGTCGTATCCGTGACGACATCCGGCGTATTGGTAACTGCAATTCCTCTGGCTGTCGCCGCCTCAACGTCGATATTGTTAAAACCAACGCCGTAGTTGGAAATCACTTTCAACTGTGGATTCGCATCCATGATATCCGAACCAATCTGGTTCGCTGCGAGGCAATAGAGCCCCGTTTTTCCCTGCGTTCCCGCTGCGATTTTCTCCGACGAAATCAGGTCAGTCTCGGAATTCCAGTCGAGAACTGCATGCTCCTTCAAATAATCCATGCATGGATCTGGCAATTCGTGAGTTAGGTAGATTAGGGGCTTGGACATAAAGACGCTACATCATCGACCTAAACGCTCGCTTGCAAGCGAATGCTGCTTCAATGCAGCGCTCCAAACGGGTCTGTCGCCGGACTAATAGCAGTCCAGCCGCGAACCCATTCGAACGTACAAGCGGTTGTGAGCCACCGCGGGCGTCGCGTCCGTCCAGGTGACGTCATCAGGAGGATTGAGCGAGGACGTACGCAGCACGTTGAACGCATCGCCCGCTTCGACTACCCACATCTCGCCATTGCGCGAGAGGCAGTAGAGCTTTCCATCGACAAGCAAGGGCGAGGCATAGAAATTGCCTAGCAGCTTGCCCTCCCAATTGACCGAACCGCTCTCGGCATCCAAAGCGGTTAAGGTCCCGCCATCGTGCAGGGCGTAAAGAGTCTTTCCGTCCGAGACCGGTGTCGGCACATAAGGAGCGCGGCTTTCCATAGCCCATTCGATCCTCGGCGCTCGAGCGATCTTTCCGTCTTCCACTTTGGGCACTCGAGCCGCGAAGAAGTGACCGTTCTTATTGCCTGCAGCGATCAACGCTTCGTTGGAATCGCCCTCGCCGTTGATGATAATCGGCGAAGTAATGGTTCGGTGATTGAACGCGTTCGGAAGACTCTAATTGATGGCTCCCGTTTCGTAATCGAAACCGATCATGCCAATTAACTCGCCTACCTGGATCACTTCCTTCGCGTCCGTGCCATCCAGGTCCCGCACCAGCGGAGCCACATACGATGTCTTCGCGCCATCGGGGTTAGGAGAGGTCCAAAGCCTCTTTCCATCCTCAAGGCTGTAAGCAGCGGTAAATCCACCGCCCATATGGGCATGATTGATAAATACGCGGTCCCCGCTAGCCACGGGATTGAAGCTCACTCCGTGTTGGCTGTGATGCAGTCCCAAATCGGTAGTCCACACGCGATCGCCATCATGGGTGAATGCAGTCAGCTTCGCGTGTTCGCTGGCAACATCCAACCAACCTACCAAGACGAGCTTTTCCGTAACGCAGGGGGTGCCTGAAGCGAGATTGTTGAATTTGTGAGTCTGGTAGTCCCCTCCGTCAATCGACCGGGACCATTTGATCGCGCCGCTTTTCGCATCCAATCGCAGCAGCTCCGTTCGTCCTTCTGCCCGGACTTCCGCTGTGAGAAAGAGTTTGTCGCCCCATACGACCGGGGAACTGGTTCCCGGGCCCGGCAAGGTAATGCTCCATCGAAGCGTCTCCTTGCTTAGGTTCACGGGTATTTTCGGCGAGCCCGCCTGGCCAGCGCCTTCCGCTCCTCTAAATTGAGGCCACTGTTCGTCGTTCGGCAATTCGCTCGCGACGACTGATGCGCAAAGGCAGAGCGAGGTTAATGATCCGATAAGTTTGCGCGAAATCTCCCGTTTCATGAGCATTCTGGGGTTATCTTTAAAGGGTGTAGCTGACCAAATTGGACGCTTTGCCACACCAGTTGGCAAGCCCTTCGGTGTCAAGGACGGGACCGCATCATGCCAGGCCCGCTCAATCGTTCATCTCCCGATGCAGTTTCGCTTCGATGGTCTTTTGCTTGGCTTCTAGCGACTCTATTTCCTTGCTTAGAGCCTCTTTGGCCTCGGTCTCTTCCGTCTTCTCCAGACGCTCTTCCAACGCTTCGCATTGTTCGCGAACCGTTCGTAGCTCCATCTCCAATCGCTCCAGCGCCTCCGCCTCTTCCGCTTTGTCGAAGATCTTCTCTTCGGGAAGCGAATCATCCCTTTGACGCCTTAATCGACTGGATGCGTAAGCGTCGGGCATAATCCGCTCCTCTGAAGGAATGGGTCGTTGCATCATAACCGAAGGCGACATCACTTCCACATCCGCATCATGCAGCGTATTCATGGCCTCGATGCGCAACCGCGATCTCATGGTCATGAGTCCCTTAATGTCCTTCAAGAATCCAGAAATGCGATAGACGACCGTGAAATCGCCCAGCTCCATCACATGAACGAAGGGCTCTTCCAATCCCGCCCGTTTCGCCGCTTCGATCAAAAGGGATTCTACCTTCGATTCGCTGGTATCGTAGCCCAGCGAGACCTCTGCCGAAACGATGGTGCCCGAGGACCTTACCACTTTAACGGGATTCGTGACGAGAAACAGGTTGGGCAGCGTCGTTAGATTTCGGTCTTCGGTTTGGATTTCCGTATGGAAAAGTCCCCTACCGGATACGCGACCGAAATGTTCGCCCACGCGGATGAAGTCTCCCGAACGAAACGACCCCACCGATCGGATCATAAAGCCGCCCATCGCGTTTGCGACGAAAGTCGTCGACGAGAAAGCGATAATGCCCGTCATGACAATGCCCAGCAAACTGAGAAGCTGATTCGTCGTTCCTTCGTTTATGGGCAATGCGATAACAATAGCAATCAAGCCAATGGCCGTCAGACCAAGCATCACCAAGGGTTTGACGAAATTCTGCCGCTTGCCGATTCGCTCGACCCGCTTATCGAGTATCCAGCGAACGGACATCAAAGCGAAAACGACAACCGGCAAGGTGACTGCCAGGGGTACATACTCGAACAAGGTTTCTTCGAGACTCGCGCCAAACAAGCTCATGAGCTTTAATACAACCTCGCCCTAAACGCAGAGCAAGCTTCGAACTGCCATAGCCTAAAGGGCTTCCTATCGTTCTTCTGGCTCATCCCGACAGAAATCTCCGAAAGCAAGTCGGCGATTGAAATCAGGATTCGCGCCTCTAAGCTAGCGATTAACCTCTTCCCTTCACGCCCATGTCTCGAATGATTCGCGCTCTCAGCTTCACGATTTCAATAGCTCTTTTCGCAACAGCCTGCTCGGGGCCTGGATTGTCTTCCAATGCGGATATCGAAGCGGTCTTATCCGCTCAAGCGGAGGCCTGGAATCGCGGCGACATCCCCGCCTTCATGGAAACCTACATCAAGTCCGAAGAGCTTCGGTTCGCGTCGGGAGGCTCTGTCCAGCGCGGTTGGCAGAATACGCTCGAACGCTACCGTAAGCGCTATCCGACTCCTGAAGCGATGGGGCGACTCGCCTTCGAGGACTTGGAGACGAAACGACTGGCGGACGGTTGGGCCGAAGTTCATGGACGGTATCGATTGTACCGAGAAGGCGACTACGGGAATGCTACAGGACTCTTCACGCTGCTCATGCAAAAGACGACCGATGGTTGGAAGATCCTCCACGATCACACGTCGGCAGAATAGCGGTAGGATTCGTTCAATCTCACAACCGAGACAAGGACCATTACTGACGCGGCAGCTGCGGGAACACAGCTGTCCTACTTTATCGAATTTCGGATCGCTTCTGCAACTTGTTCTCCTACCCGGCGCGATCCTTCCTCTACGTAATGGACATCGCCTGCAGCGCGAAAGAGCTCGGGGCTAAACGCTTTAGTCAATGCAT
>Ga0208127_1000620_pt1 | contig 18212 bp, 15 predicted proteins | sample ETNtaG_6_FD_185751 | JGI IMG/M metagenome (GOLD analysis project Ga0208127, IMG submission 185751) | Marine microbial and viral communities from oxygen minimum zone, Eastern Pacific Ocean - ETNP201306SV45 (SPAdes) (version 2) | ecosystem: Environmental > Aquatic > Marine > Oceanic ...
TCAGTACACCCCAAATTATCAAAAAACTCTTCGACAATTTCTTCATTTGTTCCTGTGCATCCAGAGAGTACCATCGAGACACACAACAATACAGCCATTATCCTACTCATAGAATGACGAGTTAAAGGAAGGCTATCAATATTAGTTATCCGAAACTATAACTTTCACAGGCCTTAAAACACGGTCATGAAACATATATCCCTCTTCTACAATTTCAACTACTGAACCAGGTTCTTTCCCTTCTGGGGTGGGAATTACAGCTATAGCCTCCATGAATGAAGGATCGAATAATTTGTCTCGTGCATCAATCTTTTGTACACCCTCATTTTCTAATGTACTTCTTAATGATTTTAGCGTCATATTAACACCTTCAATAAATTTATCTGATTCATTATCTTCAATTGAAATTGCTTTCTCCAGATTATCAAGAACTGGTAGAATTTTCGATGCTAAATTCATGCTTGAAAATTTAACCAATGTATTTCTCTCTCTTGCATATCTCTGCCTAAGGTTCACTATTTCCGCAGTAGAATATTGCTTTTCTTTTTCTAGCTCTTGAATTTTTTCTTCAAGGATTTTTATTGGGTCAATAATCTCACTTTCTTCCGATTTTTCTTCCTCGGAAAAATTCTCAGTGACTTCATCAACCTCGTCGGTCATGATACTTGGTTTCAATCATCCTTCAAGAATCCAATGGTCCTAGTTACTCAAGATAGAAGTATTCACCAGCAATTTTCTGCTCTCTATCTTTACGACTATCTGGTTTATTGATACGTGGCCTATGTGACTCATGATCTCTTCTAAATGTCACATTGACATCTTTTAGGAATTTATTCATACCTTTTCTAAGATTTAGCGGACCTACTGCATTGCCAGTTTTCCCTCCTTCGCCATCGAAAACCAATAATGAGTCACTAACAATATCAATAAAATAAATGTCATGATCAATTACCATAGCGGCTTTTTCATTACTTTCCATGGTCCTTCTGATAGCTTTAGCAGCCTCCATCCTAGCATTCGCATCAAGATGAGCACTTGGCTCATCCAGAAGATAAAGGTCAGCATCTTTACCTAAACAAATTACTATACTGACAGCTTGTAATTCTCCCCCGGAAAGTTTCTTCGCCCTTAACTCCAATAATTGATCAACTTGCAAAGGCCTAACAACTTGGGTATGGAACTCACCTGTCCTCCATTTATGTCCCAATTCCGTGTTTAACCAGTCCTCGACAGTTCCTTCGAAATCGGTATTCACATGTTGAGGCTTGTACGACACTACAGCTTCCATTGTACACCAGCCCTGGTCTGGCTCCATTTCTCCTGCAATCATTTTCACCATGGTAGTCTTTCCGGTTGCATTTGGCCCTACTACACCAACAACTTCCGCGCTTCTGACCATTCCTTCACCAGTCTTTAGGTGAAAGTTACCTAGGGTTTTTTCCATGTCTCCCCATTTTAGAATCGGTAAACCTACTTCTTCACCTCTAACTCTGCCTCTTAAGAATTGTATTGGCTTATCCCTAATTCTAACATTTTCTTCATTCAAGAAACCTTCTAGATATGCGTTTATTGCACTCCTAGTCGAGCGTGCTGGAGTGAATATCCCAAAAGCAGCTCTCTCTCCATAGACTATGTGTAGTAAATCACATAGAACATCAAGAATAGCTAAGTCGTGTTCAACGACAATTACTCTCTTTCCTTTCTCTGCTAAATTTTGGATGATCTTAACCATTCTCATTCTTTCATGAATATCTAGGTAAGATGAAGGCTCGTCAAAGAAATAAACTTCAGCCTCTTTCAACATTGTAGCACATATTGCAACCCTTTGTAACTCACCACCTGAAAGTTGTCCGATATTTCTATCTAAGATATGATCTATTGCTAGTAATGTAGAATAATCATTTAATTCACCTCTTTCATCAACTTTTTCTAGTAATTCCCTAGCTTTCCCATCAAATATTTTAGGTAATTTATCGATATATTGTGGTTTCACAGCAATTCTCACTCCATCATCAGCAACCAATTGCAGATAATCTCTCAACTCTCCTCTCGGAAATGACTCGATAATATCTTTCCATTCAGCAGAATTAATTGTCCAGTCGCCTAAGTTCGGTTGTATTGAACCAGATAGTAGATTTATCGCTGTAGATTTTCCCATTCCATTAGGGCCTAATATCCCGACAACTTGCTTTTCTCTTGGTGCAGGAAGCCTGAATAATCGAAATCCATTTTGATCATATCGATGAGTCATCTCTCCTTCTAATTCCTCAGGTAAATTTGTAATTATTAGAGAGTCAAATGGGCATTTATTTACACAAATTCCACAACCAATACACAGTGGTTCGGAGATTATTGGTTTTCCACTGTCATCATCGAGGATAATACATTCAATTCCATTTCTTACAGGAGGGCAAAAAACCCAGCACTCAGCATTACATTTTTCTGGGCTACACCTGTCTTCAAGAAGTACTGCAACCCTCATGTTTTCATCTCCCAAGTATTTCACTCAATATATCTTCTATCATTTGGCCTAATTTTGGCCATTTTTATTCACAATGCAAAGAAACGAAATCTTACGTATATGTACGCTGCTAGACCAATCTTTTCAGTTTTTGACAATTGTGTTCTTTCGGAAAACACATCTCCATCATTTTTCTCTATCTTCTTCATAATTGAGTGATAAAAAGTAGTCATTGCTGCAGGAGAATATCTACTGGATTTATCTAAGAGAGGGAATAATTTCATTCCTCTTTCCCTATACTTATCTGCTCTTTTGATATATTCTTTTACGAATGGTTTCCATCCGGGATGATTTAGAATTTCTTTGCCATTTTTCAGGTCTTGCTCTGATATCCCAAATCTCCTTAGGTCTTCAATTGGAAGATATATCCTATCTCTTTCAATATCTTCTGCAACATCTCTTAGAATATTTGTTAATTGCATATAAATTCCCCAGGATTCAGCATATTCCCTAGCTCTTTTATCGTCATACCCATATATCTCGATACATACAAGACCTACCGTTGAAGCAACTTTGTAACAATAAGAATACAGATCTTCAAAGGTTTCATACCTATTTCTATGGAAATCTTCTTCCATTCCACTAATCATATCGTCTAGTAATTGTCTTGAAATACCATATTTATTCACAGTATCCTTCAATGCTATGAATATAGGGTCAGTAGATGTTAAGTTTCCATATGCAGTAGATAATTTCTTCCTGTAGTAAAATAATTGAGACATTTTGTCATTGTAAGATGACCTGTCTAATACCGGAACTCCATCAATTAATCTCTCGATTTTAGTTCTATAATCTATGGATTCTTGATTATTTTCTGAACCGCCAGGAAAATAATCTACATAGTCTCCATCTGCTATGTCGTCAGCCCTTCGGCAGAATGCATAATAGGCCATAATCGACCTTCTTTCCTGTTCTGGAAGGTATTTGAATGAATGGTAAAAGTTTCCTGCTTCCCTTCTTGTCAATTCTTCACAATAGTCATATGCAGACTGAATAATGTCTTCAGGAAGCCTATTTTCCGACCATAATGCTGCATCGATATGAGAAAATGGATTAACTAATTCACCTCTAGAACCAATTACTCCCATGAATAATGCACTTTCTCTCAAAGTTTCTAAGGCTGTGATACTAATTGCATGTACGGCTTCTTTAGTTACATTAACTGCATTACGAACTTTTTCAATTGGTATCGAATTATTTTCTTCTCCAATTAGTGAAATAGTGTTACCTAGGTCATACACCACCTCTGGTTCCGAATCACTAATCTGTCTTCCCGACATGCTACTTCTAACTCCACCCCTGTTGATTTACTCTTGAACTTCACGCAGGAATGTACAAACTTTGTATCATCATTTTTTTATTTTTTTAGGATTAGTTCCAGTTATCGATAACAAAAAGGCTCTTCTCATTATTTTCTTAATCTCATCTCTCATAACCTTAATTCTATTTTCAGAGTCTAGAATATTTTCTTCACGTAGTAGTTGCAATGTTCTCTGCCCTATCAGCACAGGTAATAGGCATGACAGGCGCAGTCTAAATTGTCTCTTTGGTAACATTTTGATATATTCAACAGCATCATCAAGATAATCTTCAGCCAAGTCTAGATATGAATCAAATAATGGCCTAAACCTTTCAATATTATCTGAATCAAGTAATTCCTCGGAACTCATTCCAATATCATGAAGTGCTTGATTTGGAATGTAACATCTCCCCATCCGTAAATCCTCAGGCAAATCTCTCAAAATATTGATTAATTGTAAAGATTTACCGAAATTTACAGCCCTTTCGAATAATATATCTTTTTTATCATCCGTAATCGAGAGTAGATGATTCAACGACATATGAGTCCAAAATTCACCTACACTTCCTGCAACTCGATAAGTGTAGTCATCTAATTCATTGTCATTGGTTAATGCAACTATTTTGTCTCCTGATGCATCAGTGAATCTTTCTAAATCTAATATTTGTCCACTAATTATTATATCAAGTAATTTCCTTATTTCCTTCCTGTCCGATTCAGTCAATGTTTCAGATTTTTCCAAATAATTAATTGGTATCACTGCATCTTTGAGTAATCTTGCTTCCGCAGCATCTTCTTGTATTGCTGCTAAATCAGAGAAATCTGGTAGGGGGCTATTTTTATCTTGTATTCTCTGGTTATATTGCTTCAGTAATTTGAGTAATATCTTATTATCGCCCACCTTGGAGTCAGCAATGGTGTCCGATAATCGAGGAAGTATATATCCCAAACCGATTTGTTTACGAATTTTTTTAGGCAGAACTTTCAAACTTAGGTAAAATGATCTTGAAGTTCCTTTTAGTAGGATATCTATTTTTTCCTCAGACTCGCCATCTGTTGGCTTGCCCTTATCCATGAGTATGTGAATGCGTCATACATCTAAGTCTCTCGCATCCGGATTTATCTTAATCCTGCATCTTTCAATGCCGTTACCAGTACATTTCCAATTTCAGAAGGATCTCTAGCAACATAAATTCCAGCATTTTCAAAAGCTTTAAATTTCTCTGCTGCTGTCCCTTTTCCTCCAGAAATTATTGCTCCTGCATGCCCCATCCTTTTACCAGGTGGTGCAGTAGAACCTGCAACAAAGCCAACAATTGGTTTTGTCATATTTTTCGATGCCCAATCTGCAGCTTCTTCTTCAGCCGAGCCCCCTATTTCCCCAATCATGACTACTGCTACTGTTTGCGGATCGTTTTCAAATGCTTCAAGACAATCAATAAATCCAGTACCATTTACTGGATCTCCTCCAATTCCTACACAAGTCGATTGTCCTTCTCCAACACTCATTGTTTGAGCCACTGCCTCATAGGTCAGAGTTCCCGACTTAGATACGATGCCGATTCTACCTTTTGCATGTATGAAGCCCGGCATTATGCCAACTTTACATCCTCCAGATTCACCCGGAGTAATTATTCCAGGGCAATTTGGACCTATTAGTCTAACATTTGAATAACTATTTACCCTTGCTACGGCCTTAATCATATCCAAAATAGGAATGCCTTCTGTTATACAGACAACTAACCCTCCACCTTTGCCATGGAATGCATCTGCTGCTTCGATTATTGCCGCAGCAGCAAACTTTGCAGGAACATAAATCACACTAACATCTGCCTCGGTTTTTTCGAGAGCTTCGGCTACTGTATTGAATACAGGGACCTTTTTGTTTGGTAATTCGATAATTTGTCCACCTTTTCCAGGGGTAACTCCACCAACTACATTGGTGTTGTATTCATCCATCTTCGTTCCATGAAATGTACCCTGTTTTCCTGTTATTCCCTGAATAAGAACCCTACTTTCTTCATGAATCCAAATCGACATATTACTGTTCACCTCTTGTCAGACTGACAATCTTTTCAGCGCCTTCAGCAAGTGTGTCTGCTGTATGGACATCCAAATCACAATTATCTAGTACTTCCTTTCCTTTTTGGTGATTGGTTCCAGAGAATCTTACTACTAACGGAACTTCTAATCCAAGCTCATTAGATGCTTCAATAACACTTCTGGCTACCATATCGCATTGAATAATTCCACCAAAAATATTTACCAATATTCCCTCCACATTTTCATCCTCAAGTATTATTCCAAAAGCAGTGGTTATTGAATCTCTAGTTGCTCCTCCTCCAATATCAAGAAAATTTGCTGGCTCTCCTCCGTACAGTTTTATCACATCCATAGAAGCCATTGCAAGACCAGCACCATTAACTAAACAGCCAATATTACCATCTAGTTTGACATATGAAAGTCCGTGATTATGGGCTCTAGTTTCAACTTCTTCCTCTTCGGAAAAATCTCTCATTTCGTCTCTCCAAGAGTGCCGGAATGATGCATTGTCGTCAAAACTAACCTTTGCATCTAATGCTATCATATCTCCCGATTCAGACTTCACCAGTGGATTTATTTCGATCATAGAGCAGTCTTTTTCAACAAACATTTTTGCTAGAGACATTAGCATTGAAACTAATTCTTGTTTGGAAAACCCCTCAAGCCCTAAGCTATCTGCCATCTTGGAAGCATCATTTTTGTCTAATCCATTTACAGGATGAGTCCAAATTTTGTGAATTGCTTCAGGAGTTTTTTCCGCAACTTCTTCAATATCTACTCCTCCTTCTGTCGATGCCATGATGAGTATTGATTTTGCTTCTCTATCAACTAGAAGGGCTAAGTAGTATTCATGTGCAATTGAGCATCCAGCCTCAATGTATAAATTATTTACAATTTTTCCACTACTTCCGGTCTGTTTGGTAACAAGTCTTCTGCCGATTATATTCTTTGCAAAAATCTCAACATCTTCCTTAGATGTGGCAATTTTCACTCCTCCTTCCATTACTAAGTCATTAGTTTCAGCGTCGTAGAGGGTGCCTTTACCTCTGCCTCCAGCATGAATTTGCGATTTCACAGCCACTACTTTTGAGTTCAATGAGTCATAGGCATTCAGGGCTTCATCTACCGTTTTACAATGTACTCCATCCTGTACTTTGACTCCCGCATTTTTGAACAGAGCCTTACCTTGATACTCGTGAATATTCATGTCTCTCATACTCGCGAGTGGAAGAGGCTCTTTGAACGATGCGCCTAACGATGTTCAAATCTTGAGCACGAAGCGCTGAAATCTACAGTCAATTCCGCTATGGCATGGATGTTGTTGTTCTGGCAGGTGGTTTTGGAACGAGGTTAAGGCCCTGGACCGAAGGTAGAGCCAAGCCATTACTCCCGGTTTTGGATAAAACTCTACTAGAAAGGGTTGTGGAATGTGTTCCTTTAGACATGATTGACAGAGTAGTTATTGCGGCTGGATACAGTGTCGATGAAATGCAAACTTTCTTTGATTCATCAGACCTACCTTTCGAAGTTATAATTTCAATAGAAGATGAGCCCTTAGGGACTGGAGGAGCGATTTCAAAATCGTATCAACATCTGAAAGGAGAAGGGCCAGTGTTAATCTTAAATGGAGATTTGGTTTCAAGTGTTAATGTAAGTGATTTATTGAATCATCACAATGAAAAGAACGCTTTAGCAACTCTATCTCTATGGCATGTTGATGACCCTAGTAGATTTGGAGTATGTGGCTTAGATAAATCTGGTATGATAACTAAGTTCCAAGAAAAACCAGAGCCAGGGACAGAGTTCTCTAATCTAATTAATGCCGGATGCTATCTGATTGAAAGAGAGGTTCTTGCATCTCTTTCATCAGAGAGACATAGTATGGAAAGAACTGTATTTCCAGAGATTGCAAAAACTGGTAAAATGGCGGGCTTAGAATTCAAAGGTTATTTTGTCGATGCCGGAACTCCTCTTTCATTCATTGAAGCGACACAAGTTTGTATCTCTAATCAGAGATTTACGATCGGCTTTTCGGAGGGAGATAATTGGTTCTATGACAGAAATTTCCATTCATTATCTCAGATTTCAGGCTCATCAATATCTAGTGGAGTTAAGATAGGGGAGAGTTGTGAAATAATAGATTGCGTAATTCTTTCGGGCGCGGTAATTGGAGATAATTGTAAGTTAACAAGGTGTTTGATAGGACAATCTTCTACAATCAATAGCAGTTCTGAAATTTCTGATAGGGTCATAGGTCATAACGAAATTGTCTAATCCCTCCGTCATCATCATATCATCATCATACATCGCAGTATCATGAATGACGCCCTAATCGTTGTCAATTTCAAGACTTATCAAGAAGCACATGGAGTTGCAGCAGAAGAATTAGCTAAGATAATGCAGCAAATAGAAACAGATGCTAGAATGGTTGCTGTGGTTTCTGCTTTTGATTTATCTTCCGTTGTTTCAGCCGCACCTAATCTTGAAGTATGGACTCAACATTTAGATCCAATCGGCTTTGGTTCTAATACTGGCTGGTTACATCCTGAGACTGCAATGGCTAGAGGTGCCAGTGGTACTCTGATTAACCATGCAGAACATAAAGTATCGATAGAACATATTGCTATGCTATTAGACACTATTCCAGAGAATTTCACTGTTTGTGCTTGTGCTGCCGATATTGAAGAAGCCAGAGCATTATCAGCTCTGGAGCCAGATTTTGTGGCTGTCGAGCCTCCCGAACTTATTGGAGGGGAGATTTCTGTGACCACTGCAGATCCAGAAATTGTTAGTGGTACTGCGATTGCTATCCGTGAAGTAAGTCAGAGTGTGGGGATTCTTTGTGGCGCTGGAGTAAAAAACGGAGATGATGTTTCCATGGCAATTAGTCTAGGGACTTCAGGAGTGCTTTTAGCAAGCGGTGTGACGAAAGTAAAAGACCCTCACTTTGCTCTGAATGATTTAGTTTCTAAAATCTAAAGTAATTCCATTTAGATTAGTAAATGAGTATGAGATGAGAAAATCACTGTTTTGCTCTCTTCCTAGATGCTTTTCGGCGACGAAGTTTCTTCTTCCGCCATTTCCAGCGTTGGTTTCCTTGCTTCTTCCAGGCACGTGAACCTCGCTTCATGCAGCCCGCCGACCTACTGCCCCTATATGAGCGATTTGTATTGTAAGGACTAACTTCGTGACAGGAAAAATACTCTTTAGTGGTGGGCGATACAGGATTCGAACCCATGTCATCGGCTTAGAAGGCCGATATGATATCCAGACTACACCAATCGCCCGTGGGCTGACGCGGAAGTATCTCTTTGATGAACCCTACACATCAAATGTCTTCCTCGAGGAGACTATCTACAGCGTCTTCTAACACCTCTTGCATTTGATTAACATCGTCTCCAGCACTATAATTTATTTCTCCATCATCCAATATATCGGTACGGATGTCTTTGACAGATCTTCCAGTTTTTTTTGCAATTTGCTTCTTATTTCGAAGGTTTCTTCTTCTCAAAGCAAAAATACTAATGATTGCTGCAGAGCATCTAAGAATAATTTCTAATATTGTTATTAAGAATAGACTACTGACGAAGGAAGTTGCAATTTCATTTAGGCCGTTAAATAATTCTTCAATTTCTGAAATTTGAACTTGTGCATCCCCTACAAGGAATACACCTAAAACACCAAATGGTAGCATTTTTGCTACATCTCTTGACAAATCTTCTGTCCAGTAAGAGAGAATTCTTACAGCCCCGACTACAGATGTCGCAATTAGAGCATTTCTGGAATGGTCCGCATCAGGAGAAAGCAATGTCAAGATTATTGCTAATACTAGAGTCCAGAATGTAATTAATATAGGCACAACAACAATATATTGTACAACAAAAATCATTGTTCTAGAATATCCTTTTAATCTTCCAGATAGACTATCTGAATATTGATTAAGATTTAGAGTAATTAAATCTCTTTTAGCCAATGCTCTGTAAAAAATAAATACAAATACTGAGTAAATTGAAATTGCAATTATCGCGCCAAGAGTGGGGTATGATTCTTCGACAATTAATTTTAGTAAACTTTCAATCTCTGATATGCTTCTGGGTATTTCCACAAGTTACCGTATCAGTATGTCATATTATGATTGTTGCCTCATGATTTGAATGGCTTGGCACATTTGGGGCATCTAGCTGGCATGGAAACTCTTTTCCTTTCCCAAGTATATCCACAATCACCACATATCCATTGCCTTTCTGGTAATTTTTCTAGAACTCTCTCCCGCATTTCTTGCAATACTGATGATTCACTCAGTTTTGGAGGGGGTGCAATTTCTCTAACCAAATTTGCATGGATATCTCCATGATCTAGTAGCCCTGATGCATGAAGGAGTTCATGAGCCAAGGTGTGGTTGTACAGCGAGGCATCTCTATTTAATATAGGATTTAATCCTATAGTTACAGGTCCACATGATAATCTTAATTTTCTTCTTCGGAATAACTCATTAGCATTATACTCGAACCTAGTCATTCCCAGTCTGGAATCATCTTCTTCTATCCAAGACATTGTCAGATTTTTACCTAGAAATTTCAGAAAGGGAGCTTCATTTTTACTTAATTTCTGTTTTAGTAACTCAATCATTTCATCCGGAAATTTCGGTTGTGACGGCAATTGATTTTCTCCCAATCGGTCTCCCGTGGCTCCATTCATACCCTTGCCTGCTCCATTTCCCTTAAATGGGCGTCGTAAGTCGGATGCTTACTGGGCGTGTGGCGCAGCCTGGAAGCGCGCTTCTTTGGCTAAGAAGAGGCCCCGAGTTCAAATCTCGGCTCGTCCACCATCTCAAGATATTTTCAATATCGCTATGGATATTGTACATGTATCGATTCTTTATATCTGATCAATTTATGAATAATCATTTGTATTATTTTATTATAAGATACTGAACAAATATAGTAAATTAAGTATAAGAAAAATACTATTTTTTATACATTTGTTCAAAATCATTCAAATATATTGTTATTTAATAACATATGGGAGTCAATATTTCATCAATCGAACAAATAATAAACCTAGCCGTTGGACGAGCGTCTATGGTGGATAAAGCAAAACTGGAATACATATGGCTAGATGGTTATGAACCAACACAGAGTATGAGAAGCAAGACAATGATTAGAACTGATTTCGGCGGAACCGTAGAAGAATGTCCTATGTGGTCATTTGATGGTTCGTCGACTAAGCAAGCAGAAGGTGGAGATTCTGACTGCCTTCTCAAACCTGTTTATATTTGTCAAGATCCAGATAGAATCAACGGTTACCTAGTAATGTGCGAGGTATTGAATGCCGATGGTACTCCACACGCTTCAAATGGAAGAGCGACAATCGAAGAAGACGATGATGACTTTTGGTTCGGTTATGAACAAGAATATTTTCTTTGGGATCCTGAAACTAATCTCCCCTATGGATTCCCTAGGGATCAAACACCTCAAGGCCAATTTTATTGTTCAGTCGGTGCAATGAATACTTTTGGAAGAGATATTATTGAAGCCCATCTTGACATGTGTATTGACGCAGGATTAAACGTTGAGGGGATAAATGCTGAAGTTGCAGTTGGTCAATGGGAATACCAAATTTTTGCTAAGGGTGCTAAGGAAGCTGGAGATCAAATCTGGGTTTCAAGATATCTTGCCGAAAGAAATGCAGAAAAATACGGTCTGGCAATTGAATGGCACCCTAAACCTCTGGGAGCAACAGATTGGAATGGTTCAGGGATGCACGTAAACTTCAGTGATTCAAGAATGCGAGATGAAGGTGGAGAGGACTTAATGACCAGTATTTGTGAAGCATTTGGTCAAAATATCAAGAAGCACATCGATGTATATGGAGCACACAATGAGCAGAGACTTACGGGTCTTCATGAGACTCAATCTATACATGAGTTCTCCTATGGTGTTTCTGATAGAGGAGCTTCAATTCGTATTCCGATAGGTACAATCGAAGATGGTTGGAAGGGTCGATTAGAAGATAGAAGGCCTTCATCCAATGGAGATCCATACAAAATCGGAGCTGTGGTTATTAGTACTACTAAATCTGCGTACTGATTAGTCTAACTACTTCATCGGCACAGCCCCATGAAAGAGTCACCCCTGCACCTCCATGGCCATAGTTATGGATTATATTTTTTCCAAATAATTCTTCTTTCTCTAGCCTGACTTCGTGCCTAGACGGTCTCAATCCAACAGCCTCCCCCACTATTTTTTCTCTATCAAGTTCCGGCCATAACTCTTCACATTTGGTAAGAATATATTCAGAATCTTCAGGTCTGATATTTTCTTCCCAGTCATCTTTCTGGGCGGTCCCTCCAAGAACAGTCACATCTCTCCTAGGGATTGTATAAGTCAAAGTCTCAGGTTTCTGATCAAATCTTCCAAAACCAGGGTCTTGTTTAATGTAAATTACTTGTCCTCTAACCGGTCTTAGATTATCGTCATTGCATAATTCCTTTCCTCCCAGTCCACAACAATTCACTATTAATTCTCCTGGCACCTCATGTAATGAAGAATATTTCTTAAATTCATAACAGCCTCCCAATTCTTCAAATTTAGAGAGTAACCAAGGCATATAATGATTCATTTCTATTACAGGGGCTTCGATTTCCCATCCAAATTTGTAACCACTAATTAATTCATTTTTCTCGAGAACTCTGAAATGTGGTATTTCCGAACTCCAACCTGGTAATTCACATTTTTCTTTCAAGTACTCTCTTCCTAGACGTAATGTTATACAATCTACATTTTCTTCATTCTTTAGCTTCAATAGTTCATAAAATGTTATCGATGACCATTTATTTGTTTTTTCTACAGGCTCTGCAAGAAATGGGTACCACCATGCTGCTGCAACATCTGAGACAGTTTCCGGACTCATTTTTTCAGTTACAATTTTTACATTAAATCCTGATTCTAGAAGTCTTATGCCAGTAGTAAGGCCTGAAACCCCTGCTCCCAATACCGTTACTTCCATGGTCTGGAATGGTAGTACAGTAAATCATATAGTCGGTGTAGTAACAATATTCAATAATCTAGCATCAGGTACTTCTGGTGATATGGTGCCCAAGGTGAGAAAACCGAAGAAAGGTTGGTTTCGTCCCCCTAAAAAGAGACCCCGACGTGGTCCTTTAGTTCCTCCCAGTGAAAGAGGTCTTCCCCCCTGTCCAGCATGTGGTGAATGGAGTATGCAGAAAGATAACAATAGAAAAGAGATTTATTGCGGTTCTTGTGGAGCAATTGCTTGATTCTAATAGCAACCCCAATATGCTATTGCCCTTCCGATATACTGTCGCAGTGATGAAGAACCGCACCGTATACCTTGGGTATAGCGAGTGATGGGCGATCTGAGCGGCTTAATAGGTGGAAATATTGGATAGAATTGTGATTGATAATCAAGGCAGAAAACTACGCCTTTTAGATCCATCACCTTTGACAAAAGCACCTGATGATTTTCAATTATCTAGAGTTAGTAGGCCATTTAGAAGATATTTTTCTCTTGTCGCGAATTCTCTTGTAATGATATTTCTTGTGCAATCCTTTTCGGCTCAATTAATTGGAATCCTCAATGGTGAGCCGCTATATGTTATTGGTTGCAGTTTTGTAACTTTTCCGTGTATTGGTGTGTTGATTTTTCTACATCGACCTAAACTTGTTGAGGTCCGTCTTCTGACAATCCATGAAAATGGAACTTATGCACACCCTATTCCCGAGGGAGGTTCAATCCAGTCTCCTATGCCAACAAGAATGAATAGATTTTTGGTTAGAGATGATTCAATTATCGACACTCCTCCATCTTTTTGGATTTGGAGCGTCTTCGTTTTATGCCTCTGTATATCTTTTGTAGTTGCAATTTTAGAGATCCTAGGTGGAGATTTTGGCCTAATGATTTCCTTAGTCCTGGCTTTACCGATGACTCTGATTCTTTTTTCCATACCTGTATATGCATGGTGGGCATCATCCAATTCATGGATAGGAATACCTACTCGATTGAGGGATGCAGAGTCATGGCTAATAGCTGGGATGGCTGCAGGCATTCCTGCAATTTTGGTCAATAGCTGGCTAACTCCAGCTTTAGTTCCAGCATCTTGGTCTAGTGGAACAGAAGAATTTATTATTTACACATTTAGTGCTCCAATAGGGGAAGAATTATTCAAGTTTTTAGCAGTGCTATGTTTCTTCTCTTACATTAAAGGGCCTAAAACAGGCTTTCAAGTTGGTTTTACGGTCGGTTTAGGGTTTGCAATTACTGAAAATTTCTTATATCTCATAATGTCTTACAGTGGAGGTGGATTTACAGCATTATTTCTAACGTCCTTGATTAGAGGGATTGGTTCAATTCCAGGCCATGCAGTTTGGACCTCATTCAGTGGTGCTGCTCTGGGGTGGTGGCTAAGTAATCATAATAATAAAGCAAAAATAATATTTTTCACAAAAAAAATCTCTACCAAATCAATGGATATTATAGAGAGTATAGGGATTGATGTCGATATGGATGGAGATATCTCTGGATTTGACGGTCCTGAATATACCATGCTGACCGCACTTGAAGATGCTCAGAATCCTAATAATTCTATTACATGGAAAGTATCTGAAGATAATTCTGAGCAAATTTTTACCTCTTTGATTGATTCAAAAAATCTTAATTTGTGGAAATTATCCGAACCAAGAACTCCAAAGGATGATAATAAATTAGTTAATGTTTCAAAAATTAGTAATAAAATAAAGATTATTCCTCCCAAGTCAATAATTACTGGACTCTTTATTGCTATTTTTGGACATGCTCTTTGGAACGGCTCAGAAACGATTTTGTCAGAATTCGGTAAATCAATCGGTTTGAACGAGGATATAATTATTTTACTTTCTTTATTATGGATTTTTTTCTTGGTAATTACTGTTCTTTTCATTTCATTTTTGCTTATGAGGGGAATAAATACTATTTCAGATACTGATTATTCATAATTTTCAAATTGTCTATCCGAATCTTTCATGACCTCTCCTTCTTCGCAGGAGATAGATTTGCCATGGAAATAGGTCAGGACGAAATAATTTCTGTCGGTCTAGTTCTGACATTGTTATTGTTATCAAGAGTCAGAGATTTATTAGATAACTCAGGTTTGTTTGCAGCGACAATAACGGGCCTTACCGTCTCATTATTAGGTCATTGGACCTGGTTAATCGCCCTTCTATCATTCTTAGTCATAGGATCTTTAGCTACAAAATGGAAACTGGAAGAGAAGAAATTACTTTCATTAGAAGAGGCTAATGAGGGCCTTAGGGGTTGGAGAAATGTATTAGCAAATGGGGGTGCGGTTTCAATAATCGCCCTGTATAATTTCATATCACCTGGTGAAGAATGGATTTATTTTGCCGCTATAGCCAGTATTTCAGTAGCGCTATCAGATACCTTGGCTTCTGAAATTGGCTCATTAGACGTAAGGACTAGAAGTATTACAACCCTTAAGTCGGTTCCTGCTGGGACTAATGGAGGTATGTCGCCCACAGGGACAGTAGCGGCATTATTTGGTGCTATCTTAATATCTTTTATAGGCATGGTTTTCTCTCCAGAAAACTCAACTATTCCAGAAATTACTTTATTCATTTTGTTGACAATTATTGGATGGCTAGGATGCCAAATAGACTCACTATTAGGTGCTTTATTGGAGAATCGAGGATATCTCGGAAAGCATAGTGTCAATTTCCTTGCAACACTCTCTGGTTCATTAATGGCGATATTTTCTTATCATCAATTCCTATGAACAGATTAGCGTTGGCTTTGAGTAATAATAGGTGTTGGCATGTGTACGGGTGTCAGGATGTCTAGGCCAGTGATGTTATCATTATCGATAATTTCATTATTTTTCTTGTCCATAATCAGTATCTCTTCTGCACAGATTATAGAACCTGATGGCCCCGGAATTGAGTGGGAAAAACCAGAGAGTCATCGACTATTTCTAAAAGGTGAAGCAAATTCTCCCTTCCTTGATAATAATTGGAGTTCTTTAACAGGCCAACCTATTGGTTCAATTGATTTCCAAAAAACTGCAGGTCCAACTAATCTGATTAATATCCAAACAGCACCAATAACTGAAGATTTAATCTTTAGTGGCAATATTACTGTTCATTTATTCGCATCATTAGATGTAGCGAATGATGGATGTAGATTCACTAATGTGGTACCCGGTTCTCCATTGGGTTCTGAAACTAAATTTTCGGTCTCACTTTCTTTAGGCAGTAATCAAATTCTTTCCGATGCTTTGACAAATTCAATTGTCATGGAAGAGTCATTTACACTGGCCCACGAATTTTTTATTGATGCTAATAATGTTAATGTCAGTTTAATGAAAGGTGATTTAGTAAGTCTTCAAATTGACGTAATTCACGATTGTGCTCAAACAGGAGTCCTATGGTGGGATACGTATGATGCGATTACAGGAATAGAATTTAATGGTGAAATGATATATCCTGAATTGGATCAGACGGTAGATCCTAATGGAATAATTCGAGTGGAGTTTACCCCTAACTCGCCTTGGGGTAATGATCTCTATATATCTCAGGTTTTGGAGGTAATTGGACCAGTTGAATGGAGGGAAATGATCCATGGGAATGCGGACGAAGAAAATCGGTTAGATCACTTTGAGTCTCCACACGGAGTTAGAATTGATGAATTAAATAGAACGGTTCTAACTTGGTCTTCCCAGAATAGACTCACACCGGGTAAATATATGATTGATAGTTGCTATAAATTATCTGACCAAGATCCTGCAGAAACCTGTGATTTAATAGGTGTTCTTAGATTTGAAGTTTTGAAACCTGAACCTGCTCTGCTAAATGGTAAATGGGCTGCGATTTTAATACCTTTAAGCATCATCCTGTGGGTAGGTATTTCTATGAAAGAAGCATTACTTCCTTTGCCTGCATATGCAGTTATTTTATTACTTGCGTTAACCACTCTTGGACCTGCATTGGACTTACCAGACATCGATCTTGAGGAACCAAGATTTGAGGGAGCATCTCCATCATTCTCACTTTACGAACACGGTGGAGACTCAGAGAAGGTAGATTTTAGTGATTTATTATCAAATTATGATGCTATTGTAATCGGACTTTTCACTCCAAGTTCTCCTAATGCTGAGACTCAAAGAGTTGATTTTGATTTGGCCCAAAAAGTGGTTGGTGATGATGTGGCCTTTGTCCAAATTGCTACTGGTGAAGGGGTGAACAGTCTTGATTTGGATGATTTTGTCAATCGAATTAATGGGAGCTGGCCAGTATTAATTGATGATTCAGAATCGTCAACTGGCAAGTCTTTCCCAAGTAGAGCTTCTGATTCAGTATTTGTTATTGATTCTGCAGGATTTATTTCATCTTGGAAGCCGGGTTCTATGTCTTCGCAATCAATTGAAGATTCAGTAAAATCTTCTTATGTTGGTTCTGGTAATTTACCATTAGACTTAATTGCACTTATATTTGGTACAACTTTTCTCCCTCTAATTGTTTTAGCAATGCCAAGAGGGAATAAGTATGAGTTACCAAGTTCGCCACTCATACCTGGAGCAAGTTTAGTACTTACATTGTATGCATCGAGTGTCGGTTTTGCATTATGGGCATTCCCTGTATCCTTGTTCTCGATAATTGGGCTAGGTTCGTATTGGATTTATATTGAAATATTACTTAGTTTGATACTAATTTATCACGGTCTCTCAATGTTGTTAAGAGGAGGAATCAAAGAAGTAGAATTTGTTAGTGGAATTTTATACTCTAAATTACCGGAATCATATCGTGATTGGTGGAATAGAAATAATTTCTCAGATGACGTTTACTTAGGAATTTGGGTAGCTTGGCTGTTGTGGCTGAGAGCTCCTAGTACCATTCCTCAAGCAATCGGTGCAGTTGCAAGATCTGGATTTTTAGGAATTATTATTTGTATTGTATTTTTCTTGGGCTACATGTTCTTTGCAGGTTTAGTAGTGATAATTTTCAGGACAATTCTTGCGTTGATTGGGGATTTCACGCGTATTTTAGGTTCATTGAGCGTTGGTTTAAGGCCTAGAGCGTGGGGTTTAACATGTACGATACTCGGATTTTGGTTATTACTCAGTATTATAGCTGGACCTTTAATGATAGGTTAGATATTTTTGAACATTTAGCACCGAGACCATCATAAGAGTGATGTATCTCCAAGAGACACCCTTGGGGGTATAGTATAACCTGGTAGTACAGCGGGCTCCAGTTGCACGGGAATGACGACGAAAAGTGATCTGATGGTATTGATGACCAACTGGAGCACTGACCTGTCGCAACCCGAGAGCGTGCA
>Ga0208127_1000624_pt1 | contig 18095 bp, 11 predicted proteins | sample ETNtaG_6_FD_185751 | JGI IMG/M metagenome (GOLD analysis project Ga0208127, IMG submission 185751) | Marine microbial and viral communities from oxygen minimum zone, Eastern Pacific Ocean - ETNP201306SV45 (SPAdes) (version 2) | ecosystem: Environmental > Aquatic > Marine > Oceanic ...
GCGGTTTTTTTATGGCATTAGACAATATCGACCTCAGGATCCTCAGCCTCATGCAAACAAAAGCAAACCTGTCGGTTGCGCAGATTGCTGAGGAAGTGAATCTCTCCCAGCCACCTTGTTGGAGACGCATAAAAAAACTGGAGGCAAAGGGTTACATCGACGGTCGGGTCACGATACTCAATCGTAAGATGCTCGGCCTGAATATCGTGGTCTACACCGAGGTGAAGCTGACGTCTAATGGTCGACAGGGGGTGGACAAGTTTGAGGATGCGATCAGCTCATTTCCTGAGGTCGCAGAGTGCTACGGAATGCTTGGGCGGAGTGACTATTTACTGCGGATAGTTGCAAGGGATATGGACCACTACGATCGTTTTTTCCAGGATCATCTGTCAAAAATACCAGGGGTGCAGGATATTACGTCTGCCGTGGCCCTGAGGGAGGTAAAGTATTCCACGGAGCTTCCTATCTAGGCGCCCGGGGAATCTCTGAACAAAAGCCACTGCTGCCCACCTCATAATCTCGGCGCGCGAGTCAGAGAAGCTTCGAGTAAAGAACAGGCTATCTCAGAATTTGTTTATAGCCACTGCGACGCTTGCTGAGCGGCTCGCCGTCCTTCGTCGGCCGCTGGCCCGTAGTGTTGAAGCCCCGCAAGTTCAGAGTGTGCAAAGGAAATTCTCCCCACGTTTTGCCGGAGGGTGTCTGCTGGTCCAGACCCGCTGGCTCCGCCGTAGAAACCTGGGTAGGGCACTGAATAGGCGTGGCCCCATCGGTTTAAAATCAGTCCTGCAACATCTCTCTTCGGGTTAAAGCCCGCTGGCCCAAATAGCTGCAACATCTGCCGCAGTATTTGTGATTCATATTCTGTATACGAAGTATTGAACAGCGCTGCTCGTCCCATAGAAACCTGAGCTTTCGGATCGACACCCGGCCGGTGAAAAGGCGTATAGAAGGACAATACAGTGGGCTTGTCGGGATCCAGGGGAGGTTGGTAGTCGCCGACTTGCATGGGGTTTCTAATATTGCAGGTGAAGCCAAAACCCTGATCATCCCTGTCCCATATGGCTGCAGTAATGCCAAGCTTGTGTAGAAAACGCCAATTGGTCAAAGCCACATTTGCTACCAGAAAAGGCGCATGCAGGAATTCATCACACGCCTTGACGTGCGTCTCAGGGAGATCCGCAACAATCTTTTTGGTCATCCAACTACCGGTGGCCATTACCACGGATTTCGCCCGCAATCCGTAGTATTTCCCGCCGCGCACATAGACCAGATTCACCCCCTTTGAATCTGCAGGGTGGCCATCGTGAGACACTGACAATACGGTCGAATTCGTGCGCATCCTCACCGGTTGCCCGGGTTTATCAAGGGCGCTTGGGTTAAGGGGATTGGTAATCACTTCTTCGAAAGAGTCCCCCCCTTGAATCGAATCAGATATTAGATGCTTCAGGAAATATCGCACGAACCCCGAATTGCCTCCAGGGAACGAGACCCGCCTCGCGTCCAGCAGTGAGGAGTCGAACAATCCCGGCATGGGTAGCTGAAACGCTGCATACGCAGACACCGCGTCGCTACCCAAGCCGCAAGCTGAGGCTAAAAACAGATCGGCGTATCGAGCACCTTCGTCACTGGCATTGAGGTGTTGATTCAGAAAGTCCTCGTAGGACATCGTATCCAGTTCACGCCGGGCTTTCTCGGCGGATCCAAAGTCTTTGAGCTGCCCGGCGGCAAACCACTGATGTAATCGCTTCTGAGTGACTTCTGACAGCGGCGCATGCGCAGTTCCCGCGTCAAAGAGATCAGTGACCCAAGTGCCTTCCTGATGCTCGGGGGTGCGAAAGAAGTGACCTGTACTAGTATGTTTTTGCAGACCCGCAACGAGATAGCCATAGTTGTCGCGACAAAAGCGCAATGGCGATTGTTGGGCTGGCCACTCCCGAAAAGTAAAATCTCTGGGGAGGCCCAGTTTTGCGTAGTAGTAGGCATCACCAGTGTCGCCGGTCGCGGGCGGTATAAAAAAACCGTTTGCTCCTTGAGGCGCGATTAACCGCTCACCCTCTACTGCGAATTCGTTTTCTTTGGCTTCGCCTCCGATAACCGGATGATTATCAAGCAGCAGACACGTGCGCTCAGGTCCATGTTGATCATTAAACTCCAGCGCCGCGCCTAAGCCTGCCAACCCGCCGCCCACGATAACCAGATCATATGCTTCTACCGCTTCGAGCTCGAAAGCTGGAATAGACTGGCCATTGCGAAGCGTGTGCGCAGTGTTGACCAGCTCGGGGGTATTCCCGTGACTTTCACGATACGGTCCTACGCCCCCATAACCGTACCAATCCTTACCCAGTAAGTGAGGTGCCGCCCCTTCATTAGATTTGCCGTGAACAGGTTGTATCCCGGGCGCAAACGCGGAGCCAATGCCCACGGCAGCGCCGTTGACAAAGTCACGCCGCGTGATGTGCGTGGCGAATGTCTGATTTTTTTTGCTCGACATGATGGTGTCGCTACTGGCTAGAAATGTTTTCAGAAGTTGCACTGGCTTCTGACATGCCATGCCACCAGGTTGATGGCAGTTCTCGTTGCAGGGGCCATACTTCGGCAAGGCTGTTTGCGTCATAAAGCACGCCATTCACCATGACTAACCGGACACTATTGGAGTGGGAAATGGCCTCAAGGGGGTTGTTGTCCAGCACGATCAGATCAGCCAATTTGCCGACCTCGATGCTGCCGATGTCCCCATCTAATCCAATTGCTTTGGCTCCCTCTAAAGTAGCCACACGCAGCACGTCGGAGTTCTTCATGCCTCCCGCGGCCATGGCCCACATTTCCCAATGCACTTGCAGGCCCTGCATCTCTCCGTGTCCACCCAGACCCACGCTGCCACCAGCCTCGAGAATCTCTCTCGCGCCCGAGGCGACAGAAGGAAAAATGTGGGCCTCAGGGTCTACCTCACGAGATAACTCGATTCGTTTCTCGATCAATGTATCAGGCAAAAAGTGGCGAAGCTTTTCGTCGTCTAAACCGATACGTTCACCAATAAAATAGTCAGCCGCGAACGGCCCACCAAAGCTCACAAGCAGTGTTGGGGTATAGCTGATGCCCGATTGGCTAAAGAGTTCAACAATATCCTTCTGGATTGGCACAATGGGCACTGCATGCTCTGTCCCGCTGAAACCATCGAGCGCAAAGGTGATATTCATTTTGGCGTCAGCGCCGCCCTCAGCGGTGACAATGAGGTCCAATGCTTTGCAGGCGCGAACTATCCATTGCCTGACTTGCCGGTTCCCCGGGAGATAGGCCTTCAAGAGATGCGTGCGGTACTTGTATTTATAGCGTGCAAGCACAGCATAGACTTGCTCATAAGATTGGAAGTTGTTGAAGAAAAATACGCCGCGCCCCGTAGAAAATATTCTTGGTCCCACCATTTCCCCCGTCGCCACAGCATCGCTGTATACGAAGATGTCATCGGTGACTGATTGCGGGTCACGCAACGCGGTGACGCCGTAGGAGAGGTTGGCATAGGCATTGTAATCCTCGAGGTCGAGCACTGAACGTTTGGGGTTCCAGTGTGCATGGATATCAACGATTCCTGGCATTATCGTACTGCCTCGTAGATCGAATCTGGTCGCCTCCTGAGGGATGACTATCGAGCCTGACGGCCCCACGGCCCGGATGCGATTTCCTTCGATGAGAATGTCGCCTTCCTCAAAAACATTGCCCCCATCCATAGTGATAATTCGGGCGCCCGTTAGCGCCACAACGCCGGTCGAGATGCGCCGTGGAAAACTGATTTCTGTCTGAATTTCTGTGACTTCCTCAGTGCCAATGGTCTTTTTATAGAGCGTGCTACCTGCAGACCAGGCAATCGTTTGTGCATTCCCCCAGGAGAAGTGATCAGCACCTAAAGAAGTTAGTTTTTGGTGCGCAACACCCTCTATGTATACGTTGACCGAAGGTTGATCCTTCGATACTGACCGCATGTCGATTAAGTAGAGCTGATTGGCGACGGTAGCGAGTGCGTGCCGGTCATCGGGGGCTATCAGAACGTCGCTGGCCAACGCCGGGTAGCTAGCCGCCCCCGCGGACCCAAAAACGTTCAAGATTGATTTTTGGTCCGTCCCATCGAGATTCCATGACGTGAGCCCACTGCGTGGGGAGTAGGCATAAAATCGATTTTCGTTCAAGGTGAAATGGGGGCGCACAGCGCCGGCGGCCGGTGCGATGGATTTCGCTTCTGCCCCGCTTTCGGAGAGCTGGACAAATTCTTCGGCTGTTCCTAGTGCTCTGCGATCGTTCTCCTGCCGAACCGCTTTTGGCGCCCTAATTGCAATGATGGTTTTCCCATCAGGTGACCATGCGGGGTTACGGTAAAACGCGTCGTCCCGGGTAATCTTTTCTGCAAACCCTCCACTGGCTTTAACCTTCCACACTGCACCACCCATCTGTGCATTCCAGGTGACGTAAGCAAGCCATTCACCATCGGGTGACCACGCTGGATGGAACTCGCCAAATTCGCTGGTCCCGGTGACCTGAGCTGGTTTGTGCTCACTATCGGTGACACGATAAATGCGACCCATTGTTGAAAAGGCATACCCGGTGCCATCGGGGGATATGACTGCACCTTTCGCCAGTCTGGCGAGAACTGGGCCGTCACTGATGGTCGTCTGGCTGATAGCCCGGGGTTCCAAAGTCAGGCTAAGGTCGGCATTGAACGGGATCAGGTCTACACGATGATCTTTGAGTCTGATCTGGCGAATTTTCCCGTCGTAGGCGAAAATCAGAGAATCGTTGCTGGGTGAGAACGCGAAACCGGGCAACATATCTCGTGATGCCCAAGCCTCTAGAGAACTAAAGCCAATGTCCCTGATTAGCCAGTGCTCCTCACCGCTTTGGAGATTGAGCGCTCGTAAGCCGGTAATACCTTCCCTGAGTTCCCCATAGGCCAGCCAGCGGCCGTCAGCAGAGAGTTGTGGTCTGAAGGTAACGCGATTTGGCTCGAAAACCGGGGTGACGCTGCCGGTTGCCAGATTCACCTTCATGATTTGTGCGCTCGGCCCGCTGCTGTCGCCATGTTGCCGAGGGGCTGCGGCGGTAAAATAGACCTCTGCTCCAGATGGGGTAGGTGCAGGCCCATAGGCGCCAGGGGCGAAGGTTGATACCAGCATAGAGCCCCGGCCCATATCGGGGGTGCTCACTTTCGCTGCGCCGCTCCCATCAACCGGGTAAGCCCAAAGCTCTACATTGGAATTCATGCTTCGGCGGCTCTGCAGTTGGGAGACATAAATTGTCCGGCCGTCAGGGGACCAGGAGGGAGAGATGAGTTCGCCGTCGTTTCGCTGAGTGATTTGTCGCAGATCAGTGCCATCTGCGCTGGCTAACCACAGATTGTCTTCTCCAGTGCGATCGCTCACGAAAACCAGTTTTTTTCCATCGGGAGAGAAGCGAGGTTGAGAGGCAAATCCACTGCCGCCGACAAGGAGTCTCGCCTTGCCGCCTTCAATGGGTAGCTCGTACAGATCGCCTAGAAGCTCAAACACCAGAGAATCCCCGCTCGGGGAAACATCCAGCGATATCCAGCTACCTTCGTCAGTCTCAAAACCAATCGTATTGGCGTATGTCGACGGTATTACTGTGCTCAAGAACAGCGCCAGGCATAGCCCGAGCACGGGGGCCAAACCCCCGCCTTTAACGCTCACCCGTTGTCACCGTAAATTTTCTCGATCGAATCGAATACCCGGTTTACATTGCCTTTGAAGCGGTAGTTGCAGAGGGACACCATAATTTCGTTGGTGGCCAGAATTCGATAAGGCGCTGCGACAAAGCCTACAAATCCGCCAGAATGACCAAATAGTGTTTGACCACCAAACTTGAGGTACATATTTCCGAAGGCGTAGTCGATAGACCAGTCTCGATACTTGGCGGGCACCTCAGAGTAGGTGGCCGGCGTTGTGAGAAGATTTATGAGTTCGTCGCCGCCTGAAAGACGGTTGTCGGCGAAATTGTGGTACCAGATGATCAAGTCCTCCACAGTGGAGAACACACCACCGTCACCAACTACCTCTAGGTTGGTGTTGTTTTTCTGCCATCGGCCATCAATTTTTGCGTACCCGTCGGCACGGTTTTCCACGAGTTCTCGATGATTGTCATGAAAATGCGTGTTGCGCATTCCCAGCGGCGCGAAGATCTGCTCTTCCGCAAATTCACGCATGGTTTGGCCACTGACCGCTTCGACGGCTTGTGCCAATAACACGTAGGCAGAATTGCTGTAGGCGTAATGGCTACCGGGCACGAAGTCGAGTTGATTCATGCGATACAGAAATTCACGGTTCTTGTCGCTGGGGTAAAAATTGCCTTCCTGATCCCCGTATACCGCTTCCACAACCTGCATATAGTCTGGGATGCCACTGCTATGGTTGACCATTTGGCGAATCGTTACCGGCGTACCGTAGTCGGGTAAATCCGGCAGCACTGTGTGGATGTCCGCATCCAGTTCAAGCTTGCCCTGTAGCGATAGCAAGGCGACGCTGGCGGCCACAAACTGTTTACTCGTTGAGCCGATACGAAACACAGTAGTGGGGTTGATGGGAATATTGTGCTCGAGGTTGGCCATTCCAAACTGGCGGGCGTAGATGAGTTCTCCGTGGCGGGCATATCCGACCGCACAACCAGGCCCGTCAGGGCGATCAAGGTCCCGATAAACATCCTCTATGGCCGAAGAAATCGCCTCTAATTGCGCTGATTCCGCGACCGCCGTTGAGCACTTGAGAGTGAGCGACAGTATGAGGCCAATCAAAGGAGCCCTAAATTTCATTGCAGAATCTCAAGTAGCTCGACCTCAGTGATAAGCGTTTCATTCGGTCCGATAGGTCCGCCACCTTCTTCTCCATAGGCGAGACTTGGTGGGGAGTAGAACACCCACTTTGCGCCTTCGCGCATCAGTAGCAAGATTTCTCTCAGCGCTGGCTTGACTCTGCCGACGGGGAATTCGGCGGGCTGTCCCCGCTTGAGAGAACTGTCAAATTCCTTACCATTCAGCATCGTTCCTCGGTAATGAATTCGGGCGATGTCGTCAGGGCTAGGGCGCTCCCCGGTGCCGGGGCGCAGAATCTTGTAAAGCAGCCCACTCGTTGTCGCCACAACGTCAGGTTCAAGGGCCAGCGATTTCATAAAGGCGTCACCTGCCAGTCGGTTTTTCTCCGACAGTGCCTCCCATTCGGCATCGAACTCGGCAATTTTCTCGCGTTTTAGCGTTAACACGCGCAGGTATTCGCCGCTCGAGAGATTAGGTCTCACACCAGCCTGTTCATCACGGATCGCCTGAGCCACCATATCCGGGTCTAGCACGAACCCTTGGCGCGTCCGTTCCTCATACATCTCCAGACCGAGTATGTAACTCAGTTTTTGTTGATCCCCCGCACTTTGTAAATCCAAAGGTGCTGAGGTTACCGTTAGCGGTTCGGCAATTGGGGCGAAGGAGGGCAACGCGATTATGATGAGGCAGAAATATCTGAACAGCACAGCGAACACCCGGGAGGCGAGAATGGATAGGATATTATCCTTTGGCTGTCTGGCAAGCAATTCGCTCAGGCGCTTCCTGCTGGCGGATTACGCGGGAGGCGTGCACGCGCTGACGATGACGCAGTCCACCTGACCCGTGTTTCGCATCTTGTGTGCCAAATGGGACGGGAACAGGTAGCCCTCGTTGGCCTTCAACACTCGCGTGCGCCCGTCAATCGTGAGTTCTATTTCTCCTTCAATGACGAATCCCCCTTCTTCACCCGAGCGACAGCGATACGGTGTGCTCGCCGTTTCTGCCCCGGGGGGGTAGCGTTCGAGAAGGATTTGCAGAGGCAGACCGTTCAGGTTTTTCCCAATTTGAAGCAGGGAAACGCCTCCCGAGCCCACTTCTAGCAGATCATCCCTGGTGTAGAAAAAATCGGTGTCCCTCTCTCCCTGGTCCGCAAAAAAATCGGATAGGGTCATGGGGATGGCATCCAATATCTGCCGCAGCGTGCCGATTGACGGGCTGATCTTGTCCCGCTCTATGTGTGAGACGGTGCCATGGGTCAGGCCGGCCTTGTCGGCGAGTTTTCTTTGTGACAGGCCATAGCGGCTGCGCAGAGCTTTCAGCCTTTCGCCAACATTTTGATTCACATCCATGGTGGTGCGTCTCCCGCGGTATGTTCTTGAGCTTGCCTTGGCAATAGAACGTATAATATATTATCCAGCCACGCGCGGCTGTCTGCCGAAATTCTACATAATTTATACAAGGGGTAACCCATGGAAGCGCAACCACTCAATCGAAACCTGCCGGTCATGGCGCTCAGTGCATTGTCACTGATGGTAACTGGTCTGGCATCCGCTCAGGACTCCGCCGCCTTGGAAGAGATCCTTGTGACGGCCCAAAAGCGTGAACAAAATATTTTAGAAATTCCTTTTGCGGTATCAGTGATCAGTGAAGATGAGATCAAAGCGCGGGGTGCCTTGGACATAAAGGATTTGCAATATTCCATCCCTGGCTTGTCCATCACCAATAATCAGCCGGGGCAGGATCGTGTACAGATACGCGGCGCTTCGTCGGATGTAGGTCTCGGCTCGCCGACGGTGGGGCGATATCTTGACGAAGTCAGTGTAAACAGTGACGCAACGCAGCGGGCGCTGGACATTCCGTTGCTGGACATTGAACGCGTTGAGGTGCTTCGGGGGCCACAGGGAACGCTATACGGCGCAGGGTCAATAGGCGGAACAGTAAGATTCATCACCAACTCCCCAGATCTCACGGAAACCAGTGGCGAGTTGGGTATTGGTTTTAACAATATAGACGGCGGTGGGAACGGCTACGAGCTTAACGGCGTCGTCAATCTGCCCATTGTCGAGGATAAGCTGGCCTTGCGCGTCGTGGCGTCTACTGAGGATATTGCGGGGTGGATCGACAACACCGCAACAGGTGAATCCGATATTAACGAGGCAGATAGAACTTTTGTGCGCGCAAAACTCTTGTACCAGCCGAACGATCGATTTAACGCCTCGCTTATGTGGATGCGCTACGACTTTGAGCAGGACAACAACAACCATGAACTGAGCGAGAGTGGCTTTGACCTGTTGAATGTAGATAACAGGGGGGCGACCGATGAACGCGCCTCGAGTACTCCATTCGCGACACCCGTGACTGACGAGTGGGATCTCGTCAACCTGGTGCTCAATTTTGAAACAGAAAATGCCAACATCATCAGCTCCACCAGTTTTCTTGATCGAGACGTCAATTTCCTGACCGAAACCGTGAATGCGTTTTTCCCGCCAGGGTTGTATGGCTCTTTTGATATTGCGGATCGTAAAGCTGAGGTATTCACTCAAGAAATTCGTATGAATTCCAATTGGGATCGATCTTGGAATTACACGATCGGTGCCTTCTACCGAAGCACTGATACGTCGGAGACGCAAACCTTGAGCTACCCGGCCGTGTTTCCGTTCCCACCCCAGGTTACCCAAGGAACAGCGCCCGTAGACTCAGACTCCTTCGCGGTGTTTGGGGAGCTCAGCTATGATTTTTCAGAGCGCCTCACGGCATCGGTCGGCCTACGGTATTTTGATGAGGATCAGGAACCGGAAAGGTTCCTGTTGGGCGGACCAACACCGATGGATATCAGCCCTCCTGATCAGTCATTCGACGCGCTAACGCCGCGATTTAATCTTCTCTGGAGGCTATCGGATAGCGCCTCCCTCTACGCTACGGTTGCGAAGGGATTCAGGAGTGGTGGCGTCAATGGTTTTGGCTCTTCCATCCCAGCCTTCGATCCGGAGGAAGCCCTTCTTTTTGAGGTGGGCGGCCGCGGAGAGTTTTTGGACGGACGCGTTTTCGTTGATGGCGCGGTTTACTACATGGATTACGACGATGTGCAGGTCGCTATCGTGGAGGCTGGTCGCGCCAGAACCACCAATGTTGACTCCGCATCAGGTCCGGGAGCGGATTTGGCGGTCGGCGTCAATATTACTGATAGTCTAAAGCTCAATCTGACGGCGGGTTATGTGGGCCGAGAGTATGACAAGGTGGACCTTGCGGCCCCATCCAATGTTATCGAGGGCGACAAGTCCCAATATACCCCGGACTTTACGGCATCTGCGTCGCTCGCTTATGACTTTAACTGGGGCGGCAATGTGGGTGGGATGGCCAGACTCGACCTGTCTCATGCTGACGGTTTTTCTGTTTACTTGAGAACCTTCCCGCCGCAGCCGGTTCTGACCACCGATGCGCTGACCTATTTAAACTTCCGCATCGGTGCAATGACCGACAAGTGGCAAGTTGTGCTGAGTGCTGACAATCTGCTGGATGAAAAAGATGCAGTATTCCCCGGGGGCGCATTCGCACTGGATACTTATTCTCGTCCAAGAATGTTGTCGGTCAGAGTAGGCTATAGCTTCTGAGCGAGTAGCTAACCGGACAAGTGACGACTAATGCTAGGGACCGCTGGCTGGCGACAGTCGTTTTGCTGCAGATGGGCGGGGAGTGCCCTGATCACTGCTACGCTACTGTCAGCTTGCGGAGATCATCAAGAGGCGGGTTCAGAATACCGCTCTGGGTCGTCCCCAGAGCTCGCTCCCTCCCAGCGTCTGCTGTATCTCAGTGAGCAATACTTGGCGCTCTCAGGCGCCAATGACGATTTCCTGACGAATGCCGCAGGCACGGTGGAGCGGGTCTTGCCAGACCGCAGCTACGCGGGTGTCAAATTGGCGGGGCAGCAAGCTGGATTACTGCTTGAGGAACTGCGCGACATCGCTCGCCAGCCACTATCCCATGAAGATGCGCTGACTGCCGCGCTGCTAGAGCGAGATCTCAAAGTGCTAAGCGAGGCGCCTCAGCACCACTGGCTCTTTTTTGACATCACCCCATATAACGGAGGGTATGTGGTCAGTGTCGAAGTGATACGGGCCCTTAAAGCCATTGATTTAACGATCTCGGGTGGTATTGAGCACTACCTGTCACTATTCACCGATGTTGGTCGTTTTCTCAACGAACTCTCGAACAAGCTCGAAGCACAGCGACAGCGGGGTATATTGCTGCCCAAGGCCTCAATTTCTCGCATTCGTGCGACTTATTCGAGTTTGCGTGCCACTCTTCCCGACCTGACTCGCTTTGCGCCTTCCCGGTTGGAGGGCGTGCACCCTGATCAAGCACAGAGGCTCCATCGAGACACTTCCCGTGTCTTGAAGGAAGCACTTTACCCTGCCATCGATCGTTTGTTGGGGTTGTTGAGCGACGAATATCTTGCCGAGGCACCGGAGGCTGCGGGCCTCTATCAATACCCTGGTGGTGAGGCGTATTACAGATACCTGATAGGACGCGAAACCTCACTGAATCTGACGCCAGACGAGATTCATGAGATTGGTTTGCGGGCAGTGGCCGGGATTCATCAGGAGATGCAGACCGTTCGCCAACAGCTCGGATTTGCAGGTACCGCGGCTGAGTTTCACCGCGAGCTCCTTACCGAAAAGCGGTTGTTCGCTGGCAGTCCGGAGGAGGTGGAGCAGCGTTACCTCGCTTATGTTGAGCGCATTGAACCGCGGTTGCCGGAGTATTTTTTGCAGCAACCGAAAACTCCTTACGGGGTTAAGCGCGCTAGCCCAACAGTCGAGCAGGGTATGACACACGGTTATTATCGTGGCGGCTCTGCGGGAGAAACAGGGTATTACTATTTCAACGGTTCGAATTTGGAGACCCGTTCACTGATATCTGCAGGGTTTCTGATTTACCACGAACTGATTCCCGGGCACCATTTTCATCTGTCCTTGGTGAAGGAAAACCAGCAACTCTCGGTATACCGGCGTGGGATCAGCATGAACGCCTTTGCCGAGGGATGGGCCAACTACGCGGCTTTTTTGGCTAAGGAAATGGGGATGCTGGACGATCCCTATGATCACTACGGCTGGCTACTTTCCAATGCTTACATCTCAGTTCGGCTGGTACTCGACACCGGACTGAACCACATGGGTTGGAGCCTGGAGAAGGCCTCTCGCTATATGTTGGACAACACCATCGCCAATGAAGACGAGGTTGCAGCGGAAGTCCTCCGCTACTCCACCGACATTCCCGCTCAGGCACTCAGCTACAAACTTGGATACGACAAAATATTGGAGCTCAGGCGGGTGGCGCAAGCCGCGCTGGGCGAGAAATTTGATCAGCGAGCGTTTCATTCTGCTGTCCTCTCAAGCGGGACGTTAACGCTGCCGGTGCTCGAGCAGCATATCGATTGGTTTATCGATGAAGAGCTCAAAAGGCACGAACGGTAATGACTGACCAAGCTTACAGAGTACCAGGTGCGGAAACCTCGCGATGGCCAGTGATCGCCCGCTTAGTGGTCGTCGCTCTTGGTTTTGCAGCGACGACGATTTTCTCAAGCGCTGAGTCGGCAAATGCGGGTTTGCTGATTCAAAATGCAACCATTGTTGATGGCACAGGGGCTGATGCTTATTTAGGCAGTATCAGGATCGAGGGCGAGCGGATCACACAAGTAGGTGATGCACTAGCCCCGCAGCAGGGTGATGTGCTCATAGACGCAGCGGGCTTGATAGTCGCCCCGGGCTTTATTGATATGCACGCCCATGTTTCCAATATTCACGAATACCCGCAGGCCGAAAACTTTCTGCGCCAAGGCGTGACCACCATTGCTAATAGCCTCCACAGCCATGATTTGCCCTGGCCTCTCGAGGAGTACACCGCCAGCCTGAGGATGGCGCCAAATATCGCTTATTTTGCCGGGTTTAACTGGACGCGAAAGGCGGTGATGGGTTTGGACAACCGGGAGCCCACTGACGATGAGCTGCAGCAGATGGAATTGCTCGTCAGACAGGCCATGGAGCAGGGAGCCTTTGGTCTGGCATCGGGAATGGAGTACGTGCCGGCCACTTACGCATCCGTCGACGAAGTGGCGGCGCTGGCCAGAGTGGCAGCGGAATGGGACGGCATTTATGTCACGCATATGCGTGACGAGGGATCTAAATTATTGGAGTCCATTCGCGACACCGCCGAGATTGGCGAGATGGCTTCCCTGCCTGTTCACATTAACCACATTAAAACCACTGGGATTAGTAATCATGGCAGGAGTGTCGATGCTCTCGACTTGATCAAGAGTATTCGTGCATCCGGTGTGGATATGACCACGGACATCTATCCCTACGCGGCCTTTATGACCTATTCGGATCTACTTTTCCCGGCCTGGAGTCTAGCTGGGGGGCAAGAGGGGTTCCGCGCTCGCATTGTCGACTCTGTGCAGCGAGAGAAGATTGCCGCAGAGATGAAAACGATCTTCCCCCAGCAAGCAGGCAAAGATTTCGACAGTATCCAGTTCGCACAGCTACCGTACTTTGAGGGTTACGTTGGCCGCACACTGGGAGACTACCTTCGTGATCACAGCTTGCCCGAAACATTGGATGCTGCGGTTGAAGCTTTGATCGACCTCCAGTTTCGCGGTCGTTTCGTGGCGATTTATCACAGTATGGACGATGTCGATATTGAAGCTTTTTTAGCCTCTCCCCACACCATGGTTAGCTCAGATGGCGACTTGGCGGTGACGGCGGAAAAGCTTTTTCATCCGAGGACCTATGGGTCTTTTCCCAGAGTGTTTTCAAGCTATGTTCGTGACCGGGGTTTACTGAGCCTCGAGCAAGCTGTCCATAAAATGACAGGGCAACCGGCGGCTAGATTGGGGTTGCTAGAGCGGGGCGTGATCGGGGTCGGTAACTTCGCCGATTTGGTGATTTTCGACAATCAGGAAATCACCGACCACGCTACCTTTTTAGACCCTCATCAGCAGAGTACTGGGGTGAAACACCTGCTCATCAACGGGGAATGGGTTTTGCAGGATGGGGACTTAACCGCCGCACTACCCGGGAGAGTCCTGAGACACCAGCCGCACCAAAACGCCAAGGCTGAAGCGCTCTTTGAAAATATTTACCAAGCGCGTCTGGCCCGCAGCCCGATTGATCAGGCGTTTGAGGGGATTCGTGACCAACAGGATAAGTGGGATGACTATAGCGACGCCTACCTGCTTGAGAGCAACCGGTTGGACAGGGCACATCTTCGCAAGCTGGAAGCGCTCACACCGGACCGGTTGAGTGACGCCAATCAACTGAATTTGCGGTTGTATCGGCAGGAGTTGCAAGGCGCCATTGACGAGTTCCAGTGGCGTTTTCATCGTTATCCAATCAACCATATGACGGGTATCCACGCAGGTGTCGCCGCAGTGCTGATTCGTCTCCATCGAATTGAGACTGTCAAAGATGCGGACGACTATATCAAGCGGTTAAACGGCGTAGAGCACCTATTTGACCAAGTGATAGATGGCCTGAAGACGCGGGCGGGGATGGGTATTGTCGCGCCCAGATTTGTCTACGAGCGCGCTATCGAAAGCGTACGAAAAATTATTATCGGGCAGCCTTTTGAAGGGAGTGTCCTGGCTGATAGCCCCCTCTTTGCGGACTTTAAACGCAAGGTGGATGCGCTTGATATTACTCCGGAGCAGAAGCTAAACCTGCAGGTGACAGCACAGCAGGCGCTGCTCGACTCATTGGGACCGGCCTACAGGAAGTTGATCGACGTATTGACTGCTCTCAAAGGTCGGGCCGAGGTGGAGGGAGGGGTGTGGAAGTTACCGCAAGGTCGGGCGTTTTATCGTCATTCGCTTCGTCAGACTACAACGACCAATATGGATGCAGAATCGATTCATCTCCTGGGTCTCCGAGAGGTAGAGCGCATCCATGCGGAGATGAGAGCCATCCTAGAGCAAGCTGGCTACGACGGTGATCTATCGGATTTCTTCGCCTACATGCAATCTGAGCCCACGTTCTTTTATCCGCAAACGGCTGAGGGGAAACAGGCCTACATTGACGAGGCTGACCGCTTACTCAGCCAAATGCGAGGCCGATTGCCTGAGATCTTCAGCACCGTTCCTGAGGCGGAACTCGTCGTAAAGGCCGTGGAGGCTTTTCGAGAAAAAGCCAGTGTCGGCAGTGCCTTTTATCAACCGGGTGCTCCCGATCTTTCCCGTCCGGGTGTGTTCTATGTCAACACCTACGACATGTCAGCGATGCCCAAATATTCGTTGCCAACGTATGCCTACCACGAGGGGATTCCCGGGCATCACATGCAGGTCTCGATCGCACAGGAGTTGAAGAATATCCCCCGGTTTCGCCGGGCGGGCAGCTACGTGGCCTATGCCGAAGGATGGGGACTTTATGCAGAGTTTCTGCCCAAAGAGTTGGGATTGTACGCCGACCTCTACACCGATTTTGGCCGCCTGTCAGCTGAGTTATGGCGTGCCTGTCGTCTGGTACTGGATACCGCGATTCACGACAGGCGTTGGAGTCGTGAGGAAGCCATTACCTATTTAATGGACAACTCACCAACGGACAGAGAAAAGGCCACTGAGGCTATTGAACGCTATCTGGTATTACCGTCCCAGGCCACCGCGTACACATTGGGCATGCTCAAAATCCTTGATTTGCGGCAATTAGCCAAGACCAGATTGGGCAAGCAGTTTGACATTAGAGCATTCCACGATGTGGTTTTGAGAAACGGCGCGCTGCCATTAAATATTCTTGAAGAATTGGTTGAAGATTGGATCTCTCGACGGCTCGCGGAGCAGTCCGCATGAGTATCAATTCGCTGACAGACCTTGGCTTGGCTGCACGCTCCCTTAATTTGGGCCATTCGGGTCCTTTCATACAAGGCGACCAAAAATGGTTCTAGATGTTCATCCACCGCACCTTTTATTTCTGGGGGATATCAAGAATCCTTTGGACGCTAAAACAGCGATGGGCGTTTTAGAGTGGCGTCCGGAGCATTGCATAGGGCAGTTCCGGCTCCACGGCTGCGAGATAGACCTCGGGCTTCCTGACCTCAGTCCCACTGAGGCCTTTGATGCGGGCGCGAAAAGCCTCCTGATTGGAGTAGCGCCGCTTGGTGGTGAGATTGCGCCGGAGTGGATGGAATCGATTCGATTGTCACTCGCCAGTGGCTTGTCTGTCGTGAGTGGGTTGCACCAGAAGCTGACCGCGGTAAACGGATTGAAATCGATTGCCGACGCAAAAAAAGTGGCTTTGGTCGATGTCCGAGTGCCACCCGATGTGCATCGAATTGCCTCGGGTAAAAAGCGGACCGGGAAAAGATTGTTGACCGTTGGAACCGACTGTTGCGTGGGTAAAAAATACACGGCGTTGGCGGTATGGAAAGCACTCGCCAAACAGGGCGTAGACGTCACGTTTCGAGCAACCGGACAGACTGGAATTATGATCTCGGGCTCAGGCATTCCAGTGGACGCGGTCGTATCAGACTTTTTGCCAGGCGTTTGTGAGTACCTGACACCCGACGCTGGCGAAAACCACTGGGATATTATTGAGGGTCAGGGATCCCTTTTTCATCCGGCGTATGCAGCGGTCACGCTTGGTCTTCTGCATGGCAGCCAGCCTGACTTGATGCTGCTGTGCCATGATCCCAATCGGGTTGCGATTGACGGCTTTGAGTCGTTCCCGATCCCTGCTATCAGCGACAGTATTCGGCGTTATGAAGAGGCAGCCAGGCTCACGAACCCTGTCGCCAGGGTTGCTGGCATCAGTCTCAATACAGCTGGGATGAATAAGGAACAATCTGACAGGATCTGCGCAGAAGTCGCTGAATCGACGGGTTTACCCTGCTTTGATCCACTCAAAAATTCGATTAGCGCGTTGGTGTTGGATCTTATCTCGTAGGTTTCTCTGGTGGACCTGAAACTGGAATCTAAAGAATGGCATTTAACGGCCCCGTTTATCACGGCCGCCGAGGTGGTCAATGCTATTCAGGTGTTGCATGTGACGGTGTCGCAGGGCGGGATTTCTGGTCGTGCTGAAACCATGGGTGTGGATTACCTTGATGAGACGGCCGAGAGCCTACAGACCGAGCTATTGGCATTAGACCCTGGTGCGTTGAGCGAGCTGAGTCGCGAGATGGTACAAACCTTGCTACCGGCTGGAGGCAGCCGCAACGGTCTCGACTGTGCACTGTGGGATTTACAGGCCAAACAGACTGCAGGCGGGATCAGCGCGCTGACAGGTATCACTCTAACGCCGCTGAACACGCTGTTTACATTGTCACTGGATGATCCCGACACCATGGCGCGACGAGCCCATGAAGTCCCCGACCTCAGGCGACTCAAACTCAAATTAAATGCGCAGGCGCCACTAGATTGTTTACAGGCTGTTCGCGAGGCGCGCCCCGATGCGCAACTGGTCATTGATGCCAACGGCAGTTGGACGCCAGAGTTGGTGATGGCGTCGGGTGACACTTTGGCGCGGTTCAAAGTGGCGCTGCTCGAGCAGCCTTTGCCGCTTGGAGAAGATGGCGCGCTTGAAAAACTGCGTTACCCAGTCCCGCTTTGTGCCGATGAATCCTGCCAAAGCAGTGCCGATCTTGAGGCAATGGCGGATCGTTACGATGCGATCAATATCAAGTTGGATAAGTGCGGCGGCCTGACCAACGCATTGGCGATACGCGAGTGGTGCCAGCAAAATAAGAAGTTGATTATGGTGGGCAACATGCTGGGGTCCTCACTCGCTATGGCCCCTGCGCTGGTGGTGGCACAAGGCGCTGACTTCGTCGATCTGGACGGGCCCTTGTGGCAACAAACCGATGTCGAGTCGGCACTGGTGATAGAGGCAGGCTGTATTCAGCCGCCAGCACATACTCTCTGGGGTTAATTCAAGCTTTGTCCATACCGCGTGTGACTTGAGTCAAACCTGCTTTTGGTGCCGTAACCGTGTTGAGAGGACTAGCACGCGAAAGGCGCTGTGTCCGCTTCGCTAGTCTAGTTGTGCCGCAAGGGGCAGCGCAGAAGTATTCTTAATTTCTGTCACGGCGATGTGTGAATGCAGTTCTCTAATCAAGTCGCTGGCAGTCAGGGTGTTCCTGACAAAGTCTTCGTAGTGGCGGACATCACGCGTGACAATCTTTAAGACGTAATCCCAAATGCCGGTCATCGTGTAGCACTCCAACACCTCGGGATGGCCTTTGATCATCTGTTCAAATTCAATCAGATTTTGTCTGCCAGTTTGGTTCAGATTGACGGTCGCAA
>Ga0208127_1000625_pt1 | contig 18080 bp, 24 predicted proteins | sample ETNtaG_6_FD_185751 | JGI IMG/M metagenome (GOLD analysis project Ga0208127, IMG submission 185751) | Marine microbial and viral communities from oxygen minimum zone, Eastern Pacific Ocean - ETNP201306SV45 (SPAdes) (version 2) | ecosystem: Environmental > Aquatic > Marine > Oceanic ...
TTGGTGTCATAAGCTTCTCTTGAAATGGTGTATCTCGCATATAAGTATCTCTGAGTTTCTTAGAACCCCACTCACCAGCACCCGCTTTAGATACAAATGGTTGATTTTCGGCGCCACTAATTGATTCTGTTTGATAACCTAACTTCTTTTTCAGCATATTCATTGCAGTTGCCATTTTTACTGACTTCCACTCATCACCATATCTTTTCTTAAAATCTGCATCAGGTAAATCCTGTGCAATTTTTTCTAATTCCTTTTCTCTGTCTGGATTCATTTTAAAATCTTCTGGGACACAATTAGGAACGTTTTTACCGTTTTTCTTTTTCATTCCAACTTGTTTGAAGCCAGGCCAACAATCCTCTTCTTTTTTCTTTCCATCTTTGTCGTACTTACCAGACTCTTTCTTTGCAATTGCAATCGCTGCCTGTTGGGCTGGGGATACCGCTTCGTATTTTAATTCTTTACTTGTTGTAGAGAAGTTTTTCTTACGCATGATTGTTTTATGCACAACTTCAAACTCACCGTCACTGTAGTTGATAACTACTGGTAGATTTAAGTTAGTTGACATATCTTTCAATACAACTTCGATATCTGGATTTGCCTTAATTTGAGACCCCTTTTTCTTTTGAATCTTTTTGAAAAACTTTTGCAACTCTGCAACTTTGATTTCTGGATTGTTTCTAGGGTCGTTCATTCTGTCAACAAAATGTCTTGTGAATGTAACATCAATATCAAACTTTGCAAGCATTCTATCTGCAAACTTTTCTAAGTCATCAATTTGTTTTGGAGTTACTTTTTCTCCAAACATTTTTTTGTATTTTAATGTGTGTTTCGATGGTTTCGTTTTAGCATTCGCATCGCCAGGAGCAGGCTTATAAGACGATTTATCCCCATCTGGTTTGTCAGCATGTTTCTTGAAGTGTGCATCTCTGCGTTTTTTGGTTGCCTTGGACATCTCTTTGCCTTCGGCATCCTTTGCATAGTATTTTTTAGGTTGTGTGCCATCTCTGTCCTCCACATCCTTGTCCTGTGCAGTTTTTCTTTCCATTAAAAACTCAAAGAGTTCGTAATCGTCAAGATCTTCTATAAGTTCAACAACAGGGTCACTTATAAACTCTCTGAAACTTTCTTGTGTTAGAAATTGAGAAAGTTCTTCTCTAATACCCATTGCACTCTTAATTGCATCAAATAACTTTTTACCGTTTGTTTTTTCAAACTTTGGGGGTAGTCCCTTACTAAAACTTTCATAGTCATTCGCGGCAGCTGCAGCCCTCATTTTAGATGCAGACATACCAGTTACACCTTCTGCATCTGGGTCTCTTTCGCCAGCGGAATGAATTTCTACACCACCCTTAAAATCGTACAATCCGTGTCTACCTTCTACACCATTGTACTTGTTTAGTAGAGTTTTGAATTCTGTAACTCTATCTCCACCAACAACCATTGCACATTCTTTATATCCCATTTCATACAAAAGAGTTGCTACATTGATTGCAGTTTTTGCATTGTTGTTTGATATAATGTTTTTAGAATATTTGGGAAACATCTTTTTCATAAAACCAACTTTGGTTCTAAAATCAAGAGGGTCTTTTTTTGCATTCTGTGAATGACTTGGAAAGACCATAAAATCCGCACCCTCTTTTTTAGCGACTGCGGCAACCTTTTCGATTAATTTTTCGTGTCCAGTTGTTGGTGGATTAAACCTACCAAACGTAAAAACTACTTTATCCTTCATCGGTTCCTCTCGTTATTTCTAGAACCTTATCCATCTGTGCCTTGATAATAGGTTCTCTATTTGGCCAATAGATATATTCTTTTTCTTTATTCTTTAATAGATTGTGTAGTAATGGCATGATAAGTCTTTCAAGTTTTACAACTTTATCTTCAACAGTTTCTTTGGAGATATCAAAATCGTTAACCTTATCTTCGTAAAGTTGTTTTGCACCAATCAACTCTGACATAACATCTCTTTGCATTTCTATCAATTCAGATAACTTTGCATCTAAAGATTTGATTTCTGCGCTCGTGCCTTCGACAACCCTAGTAACCTCTTCGGTATCTGCACCACTGAGTTTACCAAGTTCTTCTTCGTCTACGGCAGTAAATCCAAAATCTACTTCTTCGTATTTGTACTCGTTAGTCATAGTTCCCTCTTTCTTTCCATTCCAAAACGCCACGTTATCATCCTTTCAATTATCAATCCTCGACTTTACTACCGGCTCTCCATTGATAGCACGACCAATACCTTGCTTTCCACTTGGGGCCAGGATCGTCACAGTTATGTCTGGCACGGAAGGAAGCCCTACGTGCTGGGTCATCTCTTTTGATTTCCATGTTGGGATCGCCAAAACCAACCCTAACAATATTACCTTTATCATTCTTGACATAGACATAGAATTTTTTCTTACCGTCATTTGATCTTTGTGGTTTGTTTAAGGTTACTTTCTTTCCCTGATATTCTGCTTCTACCAGTTCCAGTTCTTCACCACAACCACAATCTTCATTATAGTAGTCTCTAAATGTGTACATTATTCGTCTCCTCCCAAACCTTAACCGTATCATGGACTGGGATACCTGCCTTTTCCGCCACACGCATCATATCGGCTGTGCCTTTACCGCCCTTGAACGCTATAACTAAGTCAGGGTTTTCTTTAATCATTTCACGGTTTCGTATTGGCCCTGCTGACCTGCCGTGGGACTTCCAATCAGCAGGAAATGCTCTGACTTCCACATCTGGGTTTCGTTTGCCCCAATCTGCGGCGCAGCTGTCTGCTCCCCTTGCAGCACCGTGGATCAGGACGGTAATAGGCAAGGGGGTAAGCAGCATGTCTACCAACATTTGATTATCGAAGTCTCGACCACCACACACTAGAACTTTCATCAAACGTCCTCCTCATCTTCTTCTTCTGAATACATCATGTAATCGAATACAGTATTCATGTAATCATTACACTTAGTCACTTTAGATTGCAACCACGCCTCATATTCAACGTCATCAAATTCTTTGATATCCGCCTCAATTTCTGCGATAACCTGTTCGGCCTTATCTGCAATTGATCGAAGTTCAGTAAGCATCATGTACGCTTCACGATCTTCTGTGATAACCGTTACATCTTCTGTTACTTCTTGTCGATTGTTGAGATTATCAACAAACTTTTCCCAAGTTTTTACACTATCAGTCATCTCTTACCTCCAAAGTATTCTACTGCGTGTCCGTTTATTACCAAACTCTCATTTATATTAGTTTCATCTTCCGTTATGATTATTCCTAATATTCTACCATATTTTCCAGTTTCTTTATCTTTTTGTGTTTTGATAATAATTGATGAACCTACAGGTGCAAGTGATTTCACAAAATCTTTTGCAGCAAGACCTCTTTCTTTTTCTTCTAGGTCTCTGGTGCGACTCTCTGGTGTGTTAACACCATATAATCGTACTCTCTGACGGCGCATCCAAACACCGAATCCTAAATCGATATCTACATCAACGGTATCTCCGTCAACCCAACGCAATACTGTAGCTCTATATTCGTACATTTACTTATCCCAATTCTTAGCAGCAGTAAAGTTGTTATAACTAAATTCTAGTCTGTCCACCAATTTTACAGCACTTTTACCATCTGTATCTACAGCAACATAACCTTCGACATTAGTAACTTGATAACCGTTTTTTGTTCTTATAAAAACTTTTGCCAGTTGTTGAATCTTGTTCAGTTTATTTATAATGAGACTTTTTGCCTCTACAATATCTCCCATAAACTCAATCATAGAATATACTGTCTTGTTCATCTTTAATAAATCTTTTACCAAAGAATCACGTAATTCTTCTTTTTGTTGTCTTGCCTTTTCAGTTTTTAATTTTACAATAATCTTTTCATCAAAGTATTGTTTTACATACATTGCATAGTCTAGTTTCTTTGCCTTTTCTAATGAAAACTGTTCACCCTTTTTAATAAAACTATTTAGGTAAGTTTTAAAGGATGCCCCTGAGAGTTGTCCCTTCATAACATCCTTTTGCATAGTTTGAAACTTTGATAACTCAGCGGAATTGACTTTTCTGAAACTCCTACCAGCGTTTGAAAGAGCTTTTGTTACAGCCGTGGTTTCTGATTTTGTCATCTTTGCGTTACCAGAGACATCTTTATATGTTGCATCATCCATCCAAACAGAAGATGTTTTTCTAAGTCCACTAATATCTGCACCAAAAGATGCACTCATTGTTTGTAAGTCATTACCGCTGTATGTCGTATGCCAAACTATACCAACTTTTGCAGAGTTTATTGTTTTACCTAAGTCAGATTTCACTGGTATTGCATATACTAGTGTGTTTGGTTGAAATGTATAATATGTTTCACCATCAATGTCTTTTGTTTCTACATCATTAGTAAACATCAAATCACCCTGCAATACATCTTTGATGCCGAGTTTTTTGAACTCTGTAAATGAAATTGTAAACTTTGTTTTAAGTGTATCATTTAATTCATCTGCATCTTGGATTTCTTCAACACTCTTATATAAAAGTGGTTTTGCATTAAATACAGATTTTTTTGCAACAAAAAACTTACCATCAGATGGATCGATACCAGCAAAAATAGCAGGAGCTCCATCCCACTTAACTGTCATATTAACTGACTTGGATGCACTACCTGCCAACATATTTCTAAGAGAACGCAAAAAGTTTATGGCCGCTCGGCCACCAGAAATTCCATAGTTGACTATTTCATCTTCTATGTGTTCTAGATGAAGGTTTTTTCCACCTTTATCTTCTGTTAGATATGTACCAAAAGATTCCATTATTCTACCTTTGCGTAAACACCACTAAGTGATGATTGTGATGATGCATATGAAAGTATTTCTGTAGTAACATCATTTGGAGCACTATAGTTATCAATGATACTACAAATCTCTGCACCTAAAAACTTACTTAAAAACCATTGCTCACCAAACTCTACAGACTTTTTACTTATTTCAGAAACAAATACTTCGTAATCCATTTTCTCAGTAGTTAAGTCATTTAAGTATTTATATAACTTATCAATGTGAGGTTTGTCCATCTTTACTTTGTTAGGAATAGTACAAGTAACTCCTGTAACTCTCTTAACAATATTCTGTAAAACTCCGCCGCCGACTTTACCTTGGTTTGCAGATTGTCCCTTAATTTCACCTTGCCAAGATGATGCAACTTTACCAAATGTTCTCATTTGAATTCTACCACCATCATAATTAATGTACCAATCTTTTGAAGTCAAGAAAGTTTTACCAAAAGTATATCCAGTGTAAGAGTAAGATTTTTTAACTGCACCTGTTTTATTTTTAACAGAATATCTACCCTGTCCTACAGTTACTTTTTTCAAAGATACTCCCATAATTTTTTTCTCCTCAAACATCTTTTCAATATATGCATTCAACTGTACATAGTTTTTGAATTGACTCCAATCTGGACTAAGACCAGTTTCAACTACCCATATATCAGCGGGGCTCCATTTGTTGATGTTGGAAAACACACCTTCGTTTCGATTGATTATTTTCCATTGATTTTCAAGTGCAGTTACCCAAGGACTACCTCTATGATATGTGTAATTCTTGGTTGCATTGATTTTCTTTTTTAAAAGTTTTGCACCAATGATTGAAGATTTAATCCAATCTTCTGTGAGTTCTTTTCTAATGTCCTGTAACTTAACATCACATGCACATTTTTTAAACCCATCAACTAATTCTGGTTCAGTAAAATCTTCTGCACCCACATCTCTATGAGCGGCGAGATATAAACATTGTGCAGACTCACCAATCGCTGTTGCTCTCGCACCAGCTCCAGATCCACCACCTTGTGGTTTAACAACTATTCTGTAGGTTTCATCTAAGTTTAAAAATTCAATGACAGGCACAGTTTGAGATTCACCTGTCATCATTTTTTCTTCATAACTAATTTTTTTAGTTTTGAGAGATGAGATTATTTGGTCGTAGACTTTAGTACGATTTTGAGCAGGAACCTTTAAATGATACTTTTTAATTGTCTTAGTACTCTTGTCTAAGACAGCATTAGTATTATTAAGTTTAGATAACTCTAGTACAAGTTCTTTAGCCATGTTTTCACCTAAATGTTTTGAACACTATTTATGATTTTAGGAAAAACAAGACTAAAATTCTATTTCGAACTTTCCTATCTCTGACTTTTTAGAGTTTGTACTAACAGTTGGAGATACGTCAGTCAGTTCTTCCTGAGCATTTTCTTCTGCATCATATAGTCTCATTTTAGGTCTGTCAATACCTACAACAAATCTTTTGTGATTATTTGGGTCATTATATCGATTTTTTAACTGTTTTACCAGTAATTGACTGAGTTCTTCCAATTCTTCAGTAGAAATAAGTGCGAACATAAAGTCGGCAGTTGCAGGCAATCCAAATGATTCGGAAGTATCTTCCAATCCGACATCGGTATTTGTATATCCACTACGTGTTGTCTGTGTCGCAGAAACGATAGGTACATTGTTTTCTACTGCAAGTCCACGCAATTCTTCTGCAATAGATTTGATGTAAGAATATGAGTTTACATTTGCACCATGTTTAATCCTTGCAGATGCACAGATATTCAGATAGTCAATATAAATGATATCTGGAATGAAATTTCTTTTGAGTAAGAGCTCTTGTAGTAGATGTCTGAAATGATTTGCATTTGCAGATGCAGTTGGATATTCTTTTACAATAAGTTTACCAGTTGTCTTTGACTGTACTCTTTCAATCTTTTTCACAAACAAATCTTTAGGCATTTCAGAAACTTGTTGGATATTCACATTCAACAAGTTTGCATCAATTCTTTCTGCAATCTTTTCTTCTGCCATTTCGAGTGTTACATACAATACATTCTTACCCATCATCAAATGAGATGCAGCAAGATCACACATGAATAGAGACTTACCCACACCAGTACCGGCAAGTGCAATATTCAATGTCTTGTTTGGCAATCCACCCTTGGTGATTTGATTGAATTTTTCCAAGTGAAATGGAATACGTTCCTCTTTCTTTTGATAAAAATCATATCTTTCTTCATAGTCATCAATAAAATCGTGTCCAATATGATTATCAAAAGAAACTGCAAGAGCATCTTGTAAAAGTTTTGGTAATGCACCTTTGTCTTTTTGTGTCTTTCCATCGATAATCTGGATAGACTCCAACACTGCATTATAGATTGCCTTATCCTTACACCACTTTTCTGTGTGGTCGATTAACCAATCTTGATTGACTTCTTCTACTTTTCCAAGCACACCAATCGTATCACTTACTTCTTTGTAGATCATATCGGATACAGTCATATCATCCAATGTGATTTGCAATGAAACTGGTGTAGGGGCCTCATTGTACTTATCGATATGTTCTTGAATCATATCGAATAACACTTTGTCTTTTTCTTCTGTAAAGAAATCTTTTACAATGAAAGGAACTGTTTTTCTGCAATATTCTTCATTGTTAATAAGATTTTGTAATATTGTAAGTTCACTCAGATCCATTTGTTTCCTGTATGTTTTCTAGTGCATCGTTAATTGATACTTCTAACATATATTTTAAGATTTGTCCAGCTACTTCTTCTAATTCTTTATTTCCATTTAAATCTTGAACTTTATATGTCATATTACCATTCAACGGTGTGAAATCAAAAGACATACTTGCCTGCATACCATCTTCCGTAACTTTAACAGACCCCATTGTATACATTACATTTGCAAACTTGCCTTCGTTAATTTTGATTGCAAATCCATCATCTGGATCATCAGTTTGCATCATTGTGAAACTTTTATCGGTTATGTTCATTTTAAACTCTCCCTTATCTTTTGAGCTTCTCTTTCCATCGCATCTGCTAGTTTTAAAAGTTCTTCTTTTTCATCCGGCACTTCATCATCTGGAGCCTTATCTTCTGTGCCATAAACTTCAACCCACTTATCTTTTGGACATCTTATGTTCGCAATTTTAGTTTTTGCTGGCATAAAACAACCACACTCTTTACAAGTGTAAATTTTAGGCATGTAGGATGGACATTGTTTACAAATATCCATCCTTTGTTTATAGACATATTTTGAGGCAAAGACCCCCATTACCCACCAACTCTGTATTTTTCTTTCAAAAAGTTATTAAACTTTTCATCTTGTAGATATGATTCCCAAAACTCCATGTTATGAGTTTCTTTTTCACGGAACTTTTTATCATTCACTTCACCAGTTTCCATATCAACAGTTTGATACCAACCACCACCTTTTGTGATTGCACCGTAGTCTACTGCCATATCTAAAAGTCCAGATGTTTTATCTACACCATTATCCCAAGATACCGAAATTGGAATTTTGGATTTTTCTTTTACAAATCTAGATTTTTCCACATTAATTACAAAGTGATATCCTTGAATCTCAGTACCAACCTTATCTTGTTGTCTACCAACAATCCAGATAGTGTCTGCACTATAATACATTCCAGTACCACCAGAAACTACTTTTGTAGGATACAGGCCCTGCGAGTCATATGTATGGTTGATTGCAACCATTGGAATATCTTTCATAGACAGATGTGGTGTCACCATTCTAAACAAAGACTTGAATTGTTTTGCTCTTGTCATGTCTGCGGCAGACTTTTGATTTTCTGCATCTTCTACTTCTTTCTTTGATGCGAGATTACCAACTGAATCTACCATGACAAAGAGTTTATCATCAGTTGTAATATCATTTAACTGAGATACCATATCAAACTTGAGTTCTTCTAAATTCGTAACAGGAATATGCACAACTCTTGATGTGTCGATATCAAAAACATCAAAGTAATTTTGTGGAGTACCAAACTCACTGTCATAAAAAAGTGCAATACCTTCTGGATACTTATCCAGATATGCTTTCATCATAATCAATCCGAATGCAGTCTTAAAGTGTTTACTTGGGCCTGCAATCATAGTTAAACCAGATGTATATCCATTGTCAATAGAACCAGAAAATGCAACATTCATCGCTGGAATATTTGTTGGTACATTATCTTTTTCATGCAAAAATGGCGATTCCGATAAAGTATTAACTCTACCATCTTTGAAAGAAGTATTCTTTCTTAATTTGTTCATTAAACTACTCATGATTTTCTCCTAGAAAAATTGATCTAATGTAAATTTCTTTTCCAAATCCCATTGTATGGTGTCGGTTATTGTTTTAATTGGTTCAAGAAAGGCCTTCTCAAATTGAGTATCGTAATCAATATAATTATCCAGTTCAAACTCCTCTGGCAATCCACTCAAAATGGCGATTGTATTGTTTTGTATGGGATTTGGTATTTTCAAATAACAAAACTTAATCTTTTCGCCTTCCTTAATTAGTTGATACTTCCTGTCTAGTTTCTTGTCTTTCAGTAATTTGTTGTAAAACAAAACTCCTTTGACATGTATGGGAGTACCCTTTTTGAATACGTGTACTGAGTCATGATACTTTTTCAGTCCATTGCATCCTCTTGGAAATGCAATTGCATCAATATCAGTTGTTTTAAATTCTTTACGAAAGTTATCAATATGTTCGATCAACTCATCGTTTGTTTTTCGTAGTATGATTTCAAGAGACTTTTTAATCATCTCTCGACAAATCTCTGGTGTTGACGACCTAACGGCCTCAATGCCCATTATTTTAAGTTCTGGTGATTTATATCTTACACCTTCGTTATCCCAAACATTAAGAATATATCTTTTCTTTGCTGTCCAGATACCACTATCTGCGATAACCTCGCGAGCCATTTGCATCTTCTGTTCGTATGCATTTACATAGTCAGCAAGCGTTTGATAACTTTTATCGATAAATGGTTCAAGTTTGTCTTGAGCGATTCTGTCGAGGAAATCAACCACTCTTTCTTTTGATACACCACCCTCGTCCTCTGGTTTTCCAACTTTGTCTCCAAACACTTTATGTACAAAGTCACCAAAAGAAACATATATCGAGTCCGTATCGCTTGCAATAACATATTCAACTTCTTCTTCATTTTCCAATACCTTGTTTAAATATGCGTTTACTTTATTTTCAATCCATCTGATACTTAGTTGTCCAGACAGTGTAATTGATTCTGCCTGTCTAATATCATAATATCGGAAATACTGATTACCCAATGCACCATAAGCGGAGTTTAACAAAATCTTTGCAGCCATCTGTTTATTGTCAAGTTGTGAGATTTTGTTTTTCAGTTGTCTTTCATCACCATTACCATCAAGTAATTCCTGTTTCGTTTTCAACATTTCTTTCTTGTATTTCTTCCTATCATCATACATACGTTGCATCAATGTTGGTAGAAATCCACGTTTATCTTTGTTGAATAAGACACCACTAGGGCAGACAGTCAGATTACTTTGTTGTAAAACAGTCAAATCAGTTTTTTGTTCAAGTAAATCATCAACAGATGTGTCTATTCTTTCCTGATCGAAAAGTGTTTCTGGTGAAATGTTATATTGCATAATCAAATGCGGATACAGACTGTTCAGGTCAAATGACATAATCCATTCATGTTTGCCTACATGTGGGTCTTTTACATACCCACCAGCATATGATTCACTCTTTGTTGCGTTTGTTTTATTGGGAATAACAATGTTTGACTTTTTAAGTTCATTAAATGCAATTGAATCCCATACTTTGATAGGAGAGAAAACCTCATCGAAGTTTACCTTTGACTGATATGCAATCGTAATCAAAAGATCCATCAGTTTAAGTTTTTCTTCGAGCCTATCAACAAGTCCAACATCTTTGATGTTATAGTCAATATACTTTTGATAGTCTTGTTTGTAAAACAAATGCATATTTGCAAACTCTGAGTGGTCGAGTTTTCTTTCACCCAACTCTACATATGCAATAGTATCAAGTCTATAATTTTCTCTTGTCACATAAGTAAACTTACGATACAGGTCAAGATAATCAACAATCGCAAGGCCTGATATTTTAACCTGTTGTTGTATCATACCACGAATGTTTTTCTCAACACGATCAACCATACCCCAAGGTGAAAGAGTTTTCATCTCTTTTTCGCCCAAGACTTTTTCAATACGGTTAACAAGATATGACATGTCAAACTGATTCACATTCCAACCAGTAACAATATCAATCTTTGAGTTTTTCCAGATGTTTAGAAAACTGCGTAATAGGTCAAGTTCGTTTGAAAACTTATAATACTTTACAGGCAATCCATCTCTGTTTTCCCAATCACCCAATCCAAGAACAACATACTGTCCATGCATTTTCATCGTAATTGCATTTACACGTTCGATTGCCTGCATAGGTTCTGGAAACCCATTTTCACATTCAACCTCGATATCAATATTGCAGATGTTAACCTTAGAAATATCATATGCAATCTCTTGTGGATAAGTGTCAGAAATGAATGGATACACAAACTGTGTGTGTCCATAGATACTGATATCTTCGATATCCTGATACTTACGAAGAAACTCTCTTGCCTCTCTAATACTACCTTGTTTGAGGGGCCAGACTTTTTCTCCGTAGAGTGTCTTGTGTTTGGTTGGAGTTTCTTTCTTTGCGGAATTAATAAAAAGAGTAGGCGAGTAGTCTAATCTGACTTCTCGCCTCTTTCCATTATCATCTATTTCCCTTAACAGTATTTTGTTGCCAACACATTGTACATTCGTATAAAAACGCATCAAAACCTCTAATTACTTTCTCACATAATAACATAATATCAAACATATGTCAAGTTATAACTTGACAAAAGCGTTGTTTCCACTTGGTGGGGCGGCCTTTGCCTTTTTAATAGTATTTACATCAGTATCAGGCAAGACTAAACCACTACCAAACACTTTACTGTATTCATTAAGTAATTCGTTAACTGGTTTTAATGTGAACAATACCATGTCTTTTTTGATTTCTATACCATCCTTTGCATGTGTGTATGGTAAGAAAGGGGCAAGACCAATTCTAGCGGTTGCAGAGGTCGGGTCTGCATAAGATGTTGCGATTTGACATACATCTTTAATAACGTATGTTGTATCGGTTTCTTCTACAGACCCCATAAGTTCTTCACCAGATATAAGTCTAATTACTTTTGTATCTGTAATCGACATTATTCAGTACCAGTTTCTTCTGGTGCTGGTGCTGGTGGTTGTTGTTGTGCAAAATGTTGTACAAGAGACTTCAACTTACCCTCTGCATTGGATAGTTGTTCCAACCATTTATCCATACTGGCCAAATGATCTGAATGTTCTGGCACACCAGCTGCATTTGTGAAAAAGACATTTAGATTTGCAATAGCTTCATCCCTTTCAAATTCATACTTTCTAATAAGTGCCCTCATAAAAGGACTTGATACATAGTTAAACTGCATGTTCTACTTTCGCTCCTTTAGCAATCCATTTTTTCTCTGCCTTAATATGGTCTCTAAGACCTTGTTGTATCGAACGAGATGAGGCAGTATCACCCATCCATTTAATCCATCTACGCTCCAGATATTTCCACTCCATGTCAATTACTTTTTTCATAATTTCACCGGCCCTAGAATGTTGCATAACATCTGGAGAGTTTAATATTGCTTCCATTAATTTGTCATTTGGAAGTGCAGGAATCATATTGAGTTGGTTTTTTTCTTTTTCATAACGATATAATTTTTCATCCATCACTTAGCAATCCATTCTCTTTCTTCTTGGATTTCTGCACGGCGAGATTTAACGCATTTGGAAATTTCCATTAATGCCTTCCGAGCTCTGATTCCAGCAGAGACATTACCTTTGGAAAATTTTTCGTTTTCTATCTTGTATTGTTCTACAAGAGCAATAATTTGTTCATGAGTATCCATTTTTATCACCTCAGTTAAAGGTGGGGGTCGCCCCCCACCCCATTTTATTATTCAGTCAAAAACTTTTTGTTTTTAGACTTTTTACCACTACCAATACTAATAGTTCTTGGTTTCTTGTGTTCTGGAATCACTAATTCCATATCAATATTTAGTACTCCATTCACAATTTCAGCACCTGTTACTACGAGGTCAGCAGCGAGTGTAAACTTTCTTTCGAAGTTACGTCCACCAATTCCTTTGTGTAAATATTCTACTTCATCGGAATCTTTATGATTACCACTAACTGTCAATACTGACTCTTTTAGTTCAACTAAAAGTTCATCTTCTGAAAATCCCGCTACTGCGATTTCCAGACGATACGTTTCTTCGTCATTTTTGACAATATTATAAGGTGGGTAGTTACCTACCTTATCATTTACTCTATCAATTTCTCTAAAAAGTTGCTCGAAGCCAATACTACTACGTAGAAAAGGATCGAAGTGCTGTGTTGTAAACCTAACCATTTTATTTCCTCCTATATTTAGCAAGGTTATATACGAGTCCCTTACGGCAACTCGACATATTATTTAGTAAACTTTTTTACTAAATATCTCCTGATTTTCGGTTTTCTGACTTAAAAACATCAAATTTACCGGCAGGATATCTAGATTGCAATTTTTCCACATTCTGTGCAATTACTTCATTCGGGTCAACATCAAGCGCCCTACATGCATTAATCCAATACCAAATAACATCCCCCAATTCAGACTTTAAATGAACCTTTGTCTGATCTGTGAATGGTTTGCCTTGGAATAACACTTTCTTGACAATTTCTGCAAACTCACCAGATTCACTAGACATTCCAATCGTACTTGTCATTAATAAAGCCATATTAATATCAAACACATCTAAATGTTTTTGTGTTTCTTCGAGATTGTCAATAAACAATTTTGTACTATTACTTTGTAAACTTGTAACGCCCTCTACAAATTTTTTATAAGAATTCAAATCAACTTCTCTTGTCATATTACCTCCATTTTGGATTTGGATAAAATTCTGTAGTTACATCTGCATCAACGAAAAGATACCAACAAGAGTTGTCTTTTCCAGTATGTTTACTATTTTCAATCCACTTAACCCTACCTATACTAACAACTTTTTTCAATTTTGTCAAGTAGGGAACTGCTTGTTTTGTATGCATCCAATCAGCATCAAATAATAACCATGTTGGTGCCTGTTTAGAAAAATGTTCTATCATTGGATGTAATAACCACCTAGACCAAGGTGGATTGGTTATTATATAATTAGTAGTAAAGGGCACAAATACATCAAATGCATCTTTACGGCCGACCCAATCACATTGTGGGTCTATATCAGTATGACCTATAGAAATGCCGGCTGATAGAGACTGTAAATATGTTACAAGTCTACCATCGCCGGCACATGGTTCGTAAAATGAGAATTTTTCCTTTGGTAAAAAAGGAATTAGAGGTTGTACCGCCTCAATTGGAGTCGGATAGAAATCATTCTTTCTATGTTCAAATTCACTTCTTTTTCCCATAATATAATCTTTACTTTACTTTTTCCGACCAATATTGTACTTAGGTACTAACTCCCATTCGTCTTTTTCTCTGTGTGATAAAACTTTTATTTGTGATAGTGGAGCACTTTCAAATGCATCACTTTTCACAATAGAAATCAAACCCCATTCTTCCAAAAGTTTAACAATTGCATTCCTTCGAGATTTGTCATTGTCTGAAAAGTCTGAATTTTTTCCATCTAATTTAAATAACTCTTTGAAATGAACAATATAATATTTTCCCTGTTTATGTAGAATGTGGCATGACTGATACAACTTACGATCTTTTCTTGAAGCTACACCAATACGGGTCAAAGTCTCTTTGACTTTGAGAAAATCTTCCTGATCTTTTAGTTGAACTTCTGTTAAAGTATCTAATATACTCATAACATTCTCCTATCCGCCTTTATTCAATTTATTTTTTATATATTCAATTTGCTCATCATCTAATATTTTAAGAGCCTCTTCTGCTCTCTCATTATTGTAACCATAATATTCTTTAACATAATCTAGATCACTATGGATACTTTTCTTTGCCCAAGGTGAAAACCTTTTTCTTGGACGTATACTATTTAGTAAATAATCAAACTGAAGCTTATTGTCTACAAGCGGATATTGATTCATCTCATTAGAATACAATATTGTATCTTGATGATATGAAAAGTTTCGATTTATCATGAATGCATTATAGTTTTTCTCCCAATACTCATCATCTGTGTCCAGCAATCTCTTTTTGGTACTAGAGATTGCTGGCACATAATCTTTGAATAGATCATAACTCATTTCCAATCACACTCCACCATCAGATGAGTGAGACATGCAACTAGATTGATTTCCTGATCTGCAACGAATGCTGACTTGTACTGATAGTCAGCGATTGTAACAACGGCCTGTGGGATAGAGCTAGGATTGAGATGCTCATACAAACCATCGTAAATAGTTCTAAAAATAATAGTTGGGTCATTGTCAACATTCTCCACTACCCATTTTCGCATATCAGCGAACTTACGACCTTTTAACAAAGATGCAAGGTCACTCATTTTTAAATCACCAAGATTTACAAGTAAACCTTCGTCAATCTTACCACTCGCAGAATATCTCTGCAACTCATTCAGTACTCGCCTCCAATCAGGAAAGTGTTTTTGAATAAGTTGTGCAATTACCTGTTTATTGTAATCTACACCTTCTTCTTTTAGAATTGCACAAACTCTTTTGAAAAAAGATGCCATGATTTCTTGTTGAGAAGATTTTGGTATTTTAAACTCAACAGAAGAACATCTACTATGCAACGGTTCGATAATACGATTTTTAAAGTTACAAGTAAGAATAAATCTACAGTTGTTTGCAAACTCCTCGATAAAACCACGCAATGCAGGCTGTGTAGATTGTGGATTGAGATAATCCGCCTCATCTAGAATAACTACCTTACCATCACTAGAAAAACTGACTGTAGATGCATAATGTCTGATCTTAGTTCTGAGAGTATCGATATTACCATCTTCAGAACCGTTTATCATAATATGGTCTAATCCCATTTCATGACAAAGGGCCTTTGCAACGGTAGTTTTACCGACACCAGCAGAACCAGATAAGAGTAGATTAGGCAACTCTTTATTTTCTACAAACTCTTTGAATGTAGATTTAAGTTCACTAGGTAAGATACATTCATCTATAGTTTTGGGTCGATATTTCTCGACCCACAAAAACTGTTCACTCATACCCTACCCCTCAATCTTGATAATTAGAATCTTGTTCGAGAGTAACCCAATATTGAATCGCCTTGGTTTGGTGACGGAAAGTTGAAATCTTATTCCTCGAAACAGAAACATTATAATCACCTTCGATTAGTTTCATATTCTCGGCGCGGAAATACAACTGAAAGTTTGCATTACTTTCACCAACTGGTTCTTTTGCAATGTCAGTTGTGTCGGATTTTTTATCCAGAGCAACAAAGTTGATTACACCATCCTCTGTCATAAGAGCATAGTCAGGCAGAGAGTTGATTTGTGCAACCTTACTGATTGTCGAAAGAGTTGCATCAGTTAAAGTTACATTAACATCATAATCAGTAATCTCTTTTGCATCATCTGGATTGTTTTCTGAATCATCCATTTTGAAAGTAGTAGTTGGATGTACAATGATAGATGGGTCAGCAGCCATAAACTTATAAGTCTTACTACCATTTGACATCAGTACATACTTTTCATGGAATTCCAATTCTGGATAGATGGATAAATTACCAAGGAATCGAGGCAAGTCATAAATACCAAACTGTACAGGAAACTCCTCATCAATATCTGCTGATGCTAGAATGTTTCTCATTACCGACATAGTAGATAGTCTACTGCCAGGATTAATCAGTATAGACTGATTGATGTTTGAAAAATTACGCAATACAAGTTGCGTCTGTTCACTAATCTTCATATTCAAAATCTCCATAAGTTAAATCATGATTGTGTAAAGCGAGTATACCATAATGAATGATTTTTAACAAGTCTTTTCTGAAATCTTCTTCTGACTCACCTTTTTTGCCATACCTCTGTGCATATTTTACAACATTACCCAAACAGAAACCGGCACCATGGCCATTATCCATAATGACTTCGGTCGATTGCAGTTTAGAGTTTGAGTAGTGTTGCTCATATGTTTTATCAATATACTGCCCGATTTCCTCGAGCAGTGCATCCTCATTGAATTTGTATTTTACCACTATTTCTCCTTTATTAAAATGGAACATCATCTTCGTGAGCTTTGTCAGCATCAACTTCTTCATTTGTAGTGTCAACACCATCATCAGAAATTTTCTGATAAAGATCGACAAACGAAGTTTTTGTATCATCATCGAAACGATTAGTACACAACTCAATAGACTTTACGCGGTCTTTGAAAATTGAAAATGTTTCAACAATGTGTACCAAACGGCGAGTTGAGATAATCTCATCAATGCCACCATCGGCGAATGTTTTACGGATGGTTTGTGCCCAAACCGTAAGGTTCTCAACAAACGCATCATCCTCAAGTCCAAACGATGCAAGTACTTTTGTGAGAATTTTCTTCTCAACAGATTGTGATGGATATTCCTGTTCGAAAGTAATTTTGAAACGTTCCAGAAACGCCTCATTCATTACGTTAGTACCAATGAAACGTCCATCATCAGAACCTTTACCTTTAGTGTTTGCAGTTGCGACAACTGTAAATCCAGGCGCTGGTTTCACAAACCGATTGTCTTTCTTGAGATAAACACCTTTACCATCGATAATCGATTGCAGACACATAATTTTGTTCGATGCAAGGTCGACTTCATCAAGTACAAGTACTGCACCAGATTCCATGGCACGTACTACAGGGCCAGGCACAAAGGTCACATTACCATCAATCAAAGTTTTGTCACCAAGAAGGTCTGACTCATCAGTTTCGACAGTGATAGGGACAATAATACATTCACGTTTCAACTGAGCACATGCTTGTTGCGTACCGAATGTTTTACCATTACCAGACATACCAGTAATGAATACTGGATAAAAGATTTTGGATTTGATAATCGTTTTGAGATCATCAAAGAAACCAAACTTGACAAAGTTAGGGTCTTTTTCTGGAATGAGAGACTCAGTATGGGAAAGATCAACACTCATTGCTTGTTTCATAGTAGATGGTGCAGGCTGCATAGGGACTACCGTAGGGGCAGCAACTACACCAGCATCATTCAGAGTTGGAAGTTTGTACTT
>Ga0208127_1000627_pt1 | contig 18053 bp, 11 predicted proteins | sample ETNtaG_6_FD_185751 | JGI IMG/M metagenome (GOLD analysis project Ga0208127, IMG submission 185751) | Marine microbial and viral communities from oxygen minimum zone, Eastern Pacific Ocean - ETNP201306SV45 (SPAdes) (version 2) | ecosystem: Environmental > Aquatic > Marine > Oceanic ...
CCTATTATGGTGCGCATGAAATTAAATGTTACCAGACTGTAAATAGCTAGTAATTTTTAGTCCAGAATATTCTAAAAAGGATATCTAATAACGGAAATCGAGGATCAAAATATCTAGCAGGCGTGAACAGATATGGCTCAGAATGAGTTAACGATACGTTCGGTTAGCAATCAGAGCCTCAGCAAGGACCAAAGCCATGACTAAACTTAGAATCCACCACCAGAGTCTCTGAGGTTGCTCAAGTTCCTCCGCCAACTGTTCGTTCTGTACTTCACGAGATTTAATTGGGTTAGTGTCTGGATTAATTATCGAATCAAATAAATTCTCCACAGGCATACGAGCAAAATTGGATTCCTCCGGCAATGTATTTATAGCGAAACGCATCTCAGCACCGCCTGCTTCAACAGTTACAAATCCCGGCTCACTTACTTGGGTGATGAAATCCGTGTTGGTAAAAATTATCTCGTCACCGTTCGGAGCTCGAGCGCTAACACTTCCTGCATTCTCATCCAAATTCACGGAAAAACTATCTCCAACGCTGTATGCTTTTTGTTTCAGTTCTGGTTGAACCAAATGACGAAGAGTTTCATGGACAAATGGCAAAAATAGACTTTGCAGAGGTAAATTGTTCCACTCCAAATCCATCGCTGATGCAAAAAGAATCACGCTACCATCACCCACCTGCCTCTCAACCAAAGCAGGTTCGGTATTATCAAACTGCATGAGCACTTCGGAATCCTGTGTTGGTGATAGCCTCCAGTGACCCTGAAAACGAGCAGACCAGTCACTTTCTATAGGGCGGAGAATTGGGTGGCGCCTATCGTAATCTGCTATTACGAGATAATCATTACCGTTAGGCAATCCCTGAGCCTCTAAGAGAGCCGGCGCTACAGATTCAAATTGACTATTAAAACTAACAGGGTCTACACGATCGCCGGGAGCTACCAAAAGAGCACCGCCCTCTATAACATAATCAACAATTATTTCAGTTTGATCATCAGTGAGATTACCTACGTTTAGCAAGACAAGTACATCGCTCTGTCGCAATACCGCTTCGTTTAATTCTCCCGGTGTAAGATTTACTAACTCAAAAGGTGATCGCTCGGCTCCACCTACCGCCAAGCCAAACCAATGCCCTTCATCGTCATACCAGTTTTCCGAAGCCTCCCCGTTGATTGTTAGAACACTGATTTTGGGCAAAACGTCTACTGTAAAATAATAAGAGTTATCTGCCTCAAAAGCGTCACCACCAAGCCTAATCTCTCCGTAATAAGAGCCTTCAGTTTCAAAAGCCGTGGAAAAAGTAACGACCTCCTCAGACCTATCGCCCAAATCAACGGATTTCCTATCAATAACCTCGCCATTAACTATGAGGCTCACATCACCTTCTTCCAAATAGACAGTACCTGTTGACCTGACTCTAACAAGTATTTCCTGTTCTGACGCATTTTCCAAAAGTCGCTCCGGCGATCTAACGTCAGTAATCGCCAAGTTAGTACTCTCTTCTGAACCTACATCGATTCCAGTGAATGCTACACCAGGTGCCAGTTTCCAGGTTTCATCAAATGCTTCAATATCCGCCGCTTGAAAGTCTGATATGAGGTATACAGCGCGATTTTCGAAACGTGACTCCTCCAGCATCTGATCAGCTAATCTAAGATTTGGGAGATAGCGCGTTCTCCCAAATCCTGCGGCAGAAATTTCATTGATAGTTGAGCGAACACTATCCATGTCTGAATTGAAATCGCTGACGAGTTGAGCTCCGTCTGAAAAACCAATTAAAGCGACTTCATCACTTGAAGTCATGCTGCCAATAATATCTAGGGCCTCAGTTTTCGCTCTCTCAAAAGTTTCTCCATATTGCATACTCATCGATAGATCGATCAACACCACGGCAGATTGTGGGTCCACATCTAACAACCTAGCAATAGACCGGTCAATCAATGGTCGGGCAAACGCAAGAACCAACAGGACAATTACCAATGAACGGAGAAGTAGAAGTAAGATCTGTTGGAGGTGCTGAAAGAGGACAAGTTTCTTAGAAGTCTTCTTAAGGAACCTGATGGTGCTAAACATAACTTTTGGTGGTTTTTCACGACGGATAAGGTGAATAGCGATAGGTATCGCTGCCGCTAATAAACCAATTAAGAAGAGAGGGGTTAAAAAAACCATCAGAAACTTTTAGACCTCTTCGCCATATAGGAAGATAGGGCCTCATCTAAGGGCATCGCTGTGTTTAACAAACAATAATCTACCCCACTACTTTGACATTTTTTTCGGCAATAGGAGAGGAACTCATTTAGATTTTCCAAATATGCCTTCCGAATTGATGCCGGTGAAGTTATGTAGGACTCGCCTTCTTCCATATCTATAAACTCAGAGGCTTCATTAAAAGGAAACTTTAGTTCAGCATCATCCATAATCTGAAAAGTTATCACCTCATTACCCATACCCCTCAGGTTTTGCAGTGTCCTTATAACACGCTCTTCGTCATCCAACATGTCACTGATTAGAATCACAAAACTTTTTTTGTTTAGAGAAGCCGCTAAATCAGTTAACGGTTTAACAGCATTTGTCTTTTTCCCTGATTTTAATTTGGATAAAGTGCGTAAAATGTGCATCAAATGCGGCTGTCTGCATTTTGCTGGGATGTAGTCACGAATTTCGTCATCAAAAGTAATGAGGCCAACTGCATCACGTTGTCGCATCACAAAATAAGATAAAGCTGAAGCCAGGGTAACTCCGTAGTCTAACTTGCTAGCGCCCCCGGACGAGTACGCCATTGAAGCAGATGTATCAAGTAAGATGACACAGCGTACGTTTGTTTCATCCTCGTACTGCTTTATGTAAAACTTGTCACTTCGGGCATATAATTTCCAATCTACATGCCGCATATCATCACCTCGCTGGTAATGACGATAATCATTAAATTCAACACTAAATCCACGATTAGGGCTTTTATGGAGCCCTGACAAGAAACCTTCGACGACAACTCGCGCCCTCAATTCCAGATTATCGAGTCCTGCTAAAACGCTTGGGTCCAGAAAGTTTAAGGATTCAGACATATATTAGCTTTGCTATTAGTAAGTAACCATTAAATTTCAGATGCTGGTTCTGGTACGGCTTCAAGTAAACGCTGAATTACGTCATCCGTTGTTACTCGCTCCGCCTCAGCATGAAAGTTAAGGAGAATCCGATGGCGTAGCACTGAAGGAACAAGTGCACGTACATCGCCATATGAAACATTATATCTGCCCAAGAGCAGAGCTCTGACTTTACCTGCCAAAATTAAATTCTGAGAAGCTCGAATACCGGCCCCCCAACTTACCCAATCTTTAATAAAGTCCGGTGCAGATTCCGTTTGAGGCCTAGATGCATGAACTAATCTAACAGCATACTTTATGACGGCCTCCGCGGCGGGGACTTGTCTAGCTATACGCTGAAAATCAAGGATATCCTCACCCCCTAGCGGGTGAGATAAGGCATTATCATGCGTCTGAGTCGTTTGACCGACCACGGTCACTTCGTCTTCCTCTGACAAATAATCTAATTCTATTTTGAACATGAATCTATCTAACTGCGCCTCAGGAAGGGGATAAGTCCCCTCCAACTCAATTGGATTCTGAGTGGCAAGCACGAAAAAGGGTTTGGACATAGGATGCGTTACACCCGCAGCGGTAACCTGTCTCTCTTCCATGGCCTCAAGGAGAGATGACTGAGTTTTAGGCGGCGTACGATTGATCTCATCTGCAAGTAGTATGTTCGTAAAGATAGGTCCCTTTACGAAGGTGAGTTTGCGCCCATGTTCACCTTCCTCTACTACTTCGGAGCCGACTACATCAGCCGGCATCAGATCTGGCGTAAATTGAATTCGGCTAAAATCTACTTGTAATATGTCAGCCACAGTTTTGATCAATAATGTCTTAGCCAAACCCGGCACGCCAGTGACAAGAACATGACCGCCACCGAATAATGCTATTAACAATTCATCAATAATGTCTTCTTGCCCAATGATGACCTTCTTAATCTCAGCAACAATTTTGTCCCTTCCTTCTTGCATACGCTCTACTAGCGCTAAATCATCCTGATTCTTAATTTCTGAGTCGTGTCCTGTTTCTTCTGTATCTGTCATTTCTTATTACCATCCATTAGTGACTAAATGCATACATTAAAAAATTGATCCCAATTTTATAGGCTTCGTTGGTGTACTTCGTAGGGTAACGTTCGTAGAAAGTATGCTCCCACCCATCTCCCAGGTCAGTATTGTAGTTAGCAACCATCATCACGCGGCCATCATCATCCAGTACCGCATAAACCTCAGGCGGATATTTTGGATCATCTATATTCATGAACCCACCAAAATCCCAGGTAACCATTCTTCCCGGCACTTGTGCGAGCTCATCTATGTCGAAGAACATATGAAATATTTCATGGTTGGTATCCAGCTGGATGATCTCTCTATCAGGAAATATCTTCTGCATTTCCATGAACATATCATCAAGATGTGGAGGACCCCAAAAATCATCGACCAACACAAAACCACCCCGAAACATAAACTCTCGTAAAGCCTCAATTTCCTCAGGATTAAAGTTTGGACCACTCATAGAGGAACCAATAGGGACCCTTTTCCAGTTCATATAAAGGAAAATATGCTCAAATAAACGAGGATCGGTTAGCTCAATAAATTTATGATTCTTAGGATTTGTGTCTATATTGGTGTAGCGCATGACGCCACGTAGGAAATTTTCATCTGAATCAGGGTAGTCCGTATCCCACCAACCTCCCCTCCTGAACCCGTATTGTCCCCCTCTATGATTTGTATACTGACCACGTACCCAGGTAAACTCGGTTATATCATCACCGTAAATAGCCAAGTCCTCGTTATCTCTAAATTGCATCACTTGACCAGCTGAAGGGAAGCTTATAGATAAAAAAAGCCAAGTTAAAATGTAGGAGTAAAACCTCATTACTAACTTCCATCCCCACTAATTGATTCCAGCAAAACTTCTTGAGCTCGACGATAACTCGGTGCTATTTCCAAAGCATATAAGACACTTTCCTTTGCCTTATCCAGTTGCCCATTATTCAGATACGCCTCTGCCAAATCCGTTCGGGCTTCGACTGGATCATTTATCTCCAACTTAAGTAAAACCTCATACTCAGTCACAGCCAGCTCAGCATCGCCAATCTCATCTGCATACCTTGCTTTTAATTCATGGACACCGCTTCTATACGGATCAACTTGAATCGCTCGATCAATGTAGTAGTTAGCTCGCTCAAAATTCTCATTTTCAAGAGCGTCCTCGGCTAGCAATACAGCAGAATCATAATCATGTTGTAAGTTCTCTAATAAAACTTCCAACCATTTTAATCTTTCCTGTTGATTTCCCTCCCTCTCAAATATTTGTGCCAACACCAGAGCCGGACTTGGGTAGCCAGTGTAAGAGGGCAGCATACTGTTAGCGGTCAAAAGATGGAATTTAGCTTGTTCGAAATCCTCTTCTTTAAATAAAACTATTCCCAATTGGAGATGTGCTTGAAAATCTCTTTCATTTTCTTGAATTCGAGCACGCATATGCTGCTTTAGGGACGCGTTGTTGTATAACTCGGCCAGTATGGCGCTTGAGTTTTCGCGAATCCCATGCCCATGCCCCTCTCCTTCATCTGGAACATCCTCAGAATGCACGTACACATTTATTTCCTCTACACGTTGATCTATCCAACGCTGAAAGCCAGTGTTGAACTCTTCTAAGCTCAACTGAAACACTTCATTAAATCGCTCAGATTCGTCTTTGACCATTGCATATTGATCAATCAATTCTCGAAGTTTACTAAAACCATACTCCTCAGTGATGTAATCAACCACCAAGTAAGATTGAAAGTAAGCGAATCCTAAATCAGCATTATCCCTGGCACCTGAAAATCCAGAGTTAAGATCTCGCACATGTAACAACTTTTCTTCCTTGGCTGCCCGCACCAAATCCAAGCCCTGACTTCGCCCCCAGTAGGGACGACCTTCTCGCTCCTCCCAGACCGAGATACCTTCCGACAACCAGCGGGGCATCCGATTATTTGTCATTTGCAGTGTAATCACGTGCATGAATTCGTGCCAGACGATTTCCTGCCAGTTAGCAGAAAGCGTGTCTGGAGAAATAAGGGTTATTACCTTTCCAAAACATATACCCACTAGAGGGCCAATGTCTGGTAAACCCACAGAGCGAACTGCGAAGTCTGCTGTATTTTCAAATACCTCTATGAGAATGGGCCCCTCTGGTTCGTAACCGTATTTAGCGGTTAGCGTATCCCAACCTTCTTCCAAAAGAGGTTCCAGGTATGGCCACAATATGTCTGCATCATTTCCACTCATATAAACTTTGAAATGTTCACTTTCGAGGGTTGAGTAGGTTTCAAGAGTATCAAAGACCTTTAACATATTTGAGGTCAATACATTAAAGGGATCATTTTCAAAACCGATTTCTAAATTAGCTTTACCCTCCTCCTCTTCCCCAAGTCGAATTAAATTACTGCCTAATAGTGTATATCCCTGCCAATATTCCGGGTCAGAGTTTATGGCAGCTCTTGCAAATTCGACCGCCTCAGAAAAAAGATAGTTGTTTCCAAACGTATCTGCGATGTCCCCCAAAAACTGCGGATTATCAGGACTAAATGAATCAACTTGGGCCTTATGCTGTTCATATTCTTCTTCTCGCTGATTCAGCGCTGCTTGCGCAGCTAGAATGCTTAAGCTTTTCAATGACTGTGGATTCAAATTAAGCGCTCGATCGAAATATTCTTGGGCTTCTGCTTCACGATTATTGATTAATAGCAATTGTCCATAAGTCTCAAGGGCCAAAACAGAATTTGGATTGATCGCTAACGCTCGAGTCAGAGAACGTTCATCTCCACCAACTTTTGCCATACCAACCAAGGCCGGCACGTGGCGACTATTGATATCCAGAACTTCTTGATAGGAACGTTGAGCGTCATTTGCATTGTACTTTTCAAGAAACAAATCACCCCAAAGCACTTGTGCCTCAAGATTGTTAGGGTTTGCACGTGTAGCTTCACTGAACAAACTGTTGGCATCATGAAAGTTATCTAGCAACCAACTAGCAAGCGCCACCATGGCAACATCTTCCGAAGCGAAAACCAGGCCATTGTTATAGCGCTGTACTGCCAAATTCAGCACCTCCTCAGCTTCAGTTCTCCGCCCTAAAAATTTTAGAAGGCTTCCGTACTGCACAAGTGCCCTGACAGGCGGTTCTGCCACGCCATCTACTACAGCGTTTAGAATTTCTAGCGCCTCGGTGGCGCGTCCAATCGCGCGCTTTACCTCTGCCAGTTGAGTGCTTACGAGAGGGAAATCCGCATAAGCATCCTCTCCGATTAATTGCTCGGTGACATTAATAGCCTCTGAGGAATTACCCATCATAAAAAATGCTCGGCTTGCTCCAACTATCCCCTCATTCCGATCAAGCCCATCAGCCATCTGAAAGATGTCAGCCGCGGCAGCGTAAGAACCATTGAGTAAGAGCTGCTCGCCCTCAAAAAGGGGGGATTCACCAGTTCCTATCTGGAGTTCTTGCGCGCGGGCTGATGATGCGATCACTAGACCTATTACTATGCCAAACAATGCAATATTTCTCTGATTGAATCTGCGTCTATTCATTTACTTGTCCGTTGGTCTCAATCCTTTCACTATTTATGTTTATGATTTCTTCGAACTGTCCAGTGGCAATCGCTAGCTCAACCAGCAACGATTCCATTTCTAACCAGTAATCAGACTCTAAGAAGTCTTGTTTACGTCCACGCAGAACAAAAATATCGCGCTCTAAATTCTGCATCTGAAATTTTAATTCTCTTGCCTGTGGACTTAGTCCGAGAACCTCATCGACCGCGGCATCAATATATGCAATCTCTGCAAGTCTGCCGTCAGCAGAATCAACGACTGGATCGAGCGAAAACAAAGCATCGCCATTATCGTCCAGTCCGGCATGTTCCGAAGCCAACCGGCCTTGTTCCTCATACCATGCTTCCACATTGCTCTTGGCATACTCAAAAGCCTCTAGCATGGACACCCTATTATTCTTATCCCTATCGCCATTTCGATTATCAAGTGCTTCAATAAAGTATCTGGAAAATATTGGATCATATCTTTCGGAAGGGGATCGAGTGGAAGAAATAACGACCCTCCCCTCTCCTGATAAAGAAGTCGAAAAGCCATAACTCGCACTTGTAGTGTTTACTATCGCAATACTTTGGTCTTTGAATTGATCCAGTAATTCTGCAAATTCAGCGCCTGTAATGTCGGGTCCAACTATATTAAACTTTGATTCCTCTTCCGCACCTGACCCATGTCCGATTAGATAAAGGGTAATCTGATCTCCAGTACTTACTCTAGCCGCAAGTGAGGCGAGCCCTTGTTCAATGCCACCTCGGTCACAAGCGCCGTCAATGCGCTCATCCCCAATCGAGTCGGTATGTCCCTTATCATAGAGTAAAATAATTGAGTCTGAGCTGTAGCCATAATCTCTTGCCAGAATATCGTGGAGTGAAAAGGCCCACTGTCTGAATTGCGTTTGATTAGTTTCACCTACAGTTGGCCCAGCCATGATAACCGCGTATTTTCCTACATCAGGACTATCCAAGAAATATTCTGCAGCCCCCTCTAAAACTGGCGGCTGAGCTTTAGCAAACGACACAAACATTAGCGCGAGAAGGACAGTCTCAATCTTGTAAATTTCCTCACAGCAAACTAGTTGCGCAATCCTTAGAACGCCTCTCTTTATTCTAATCATCAGGATAGTCCCTTCAATCTGCGAGAAGCCCAATCAATACAGAGTAGGGAAATCAGAAACGCTAGCAGCCAAGGTTTGTCCCAAAGATCTATCTGCACCTCTTTTGAGTAAGCGTTAGGAGTAAACTCGACGCTCTCCGTTAAACCTTCCATTTCAGAGAGGTCAAAATAGCTACCACCGCTTTGCTGAGAAATTCGTCCCAAAAGGGCCGCATCCATTCCAGCGTTGTTAAATTCTCGTAAGGAAGGTGTTACAACGAAAGCTGCTCGCTTTTCTGAGCTTTCTAGCTCTGCATCAGCGGCCGCACTTGCTACATCTACAAGTAAATTAAAAACTCCTTCCTCCTCAACGGTAAAATTAGCCCGATAAACGCCCTCCTCTTCGATATCCCATTCCATGGGTGTATCAGTCACATCATCTCCTGGCGTGGTCGTCTGCAACCATAATGTAGCGTCATTATCAGGTTCGTATTGATCATCCAGAGCAACAACCGTCACATTAACCTCATCCCCCACGTTGTAGAATTCGCGGTCAAATTCTATCTTTATCCTTTCAGGCGAGGAAACTGTTAACCAGCGAAGTATTTGTCTCCAAAGCACCTCGTGTGACTGATCATCAAAGGGCAGCATCATTTGCCACCTCCAAGTGCTCGCCGTATTCACAGACATACTTCTCCCGCTTCCATAACGTTGCTGAGCGATGATAGGTAATAATTGATTTTGGTACTGCAGCACGGGATGCTCCATCAAAACAGTTGCCCCCGGCTTGATTCTGCCAGTCACGAATACTCCTTGCAGTTCTGGTAATAGTCTCCAAAGTTCGTCATTCTCACTATCCTCTCCAGATAAGCGAAGAATCGGAGAAAATTCTCCATTAGCAGTCAACCTTGGGTAAAACAGTTCTCCTGTGGGATGATCACCGCGGCGTATGCCACCACGGAGATGACTTGGAAGAAAATTCTCTTCAATTAAAGTAAGAGGCAATATGTCAGCAATTGGAGTGCCTATAAATTCTTCATCAACCATACCACTCATCAAGAATCCTCCACCACGTTCTGCAACGAAGTCATCTATCATTTGTAACTGATCAGCATTAAAAAAGCTCTCCTCGATATCACCCAGAATAATTGCTTCGTATCGATAAAGCTCTTCTTTTGTAAGAGGGAATCCCCGACTTAACTCAGTTGCAGATTCAATACCCTGCCTATAGTATTTTTCTGGTCCCGTTTGTAGATAAGTTGCCAAACGGATTGATTTATCACCCTGGACTGCTCTTCTTATGAATTTGTATTCGTTACGAGGATGTCCTTCCAAATACAAAACATCAAGAGCCGCTTTTTCGCTATTATCAACCAAGAAACTATACTTGTTATTCTCCTCAATAATCTCACCAGGCTGCAATTCTGCATGGAATTCGTAGACAATTTGCTCGGGTCTTTCTGGAGTAATTTCTAGCTCATAGCGGCGCGTAGTGCCCGGCACTCCCAGAGTGACTATCTCAGAGGCGACTACTTCGTCTCCGTCCTTCACAAAAATTTCAATTTCTTGCCCTTCATAACCTTGATGGTTAATCCCAGCTTGAACCGTAAAAACTGATCCCTCCAGAACTGTTTTTACGCTGCTAACATCAACGATCCCTATATCCTGAGGGATGGATTCCTGACCAACACCCACCGTGAATATCGGAATCTTCCTAGCCCCTAGATCCTGTGCAGTTACGAGCGGGTCTGTGTCACTGCTGTTATCAGCGCCATCACTTAAAAGAATCAAACCACCTAATCTTAACCCACTAAGCTGATCATCCACGTAATTCAACGCCTGATCAATCGAAGAGGCCATTCCGTCTTCAATTAAGTCATCAACACCCGCAATCCGTTGCGTTTCACCATCAAATCGGAAAGTTCTGATCTGGAAAGATTCCGATAAATTTTCTATTAAGCCATCATTAAAAAGGGCATTTTCGACTCCACTTGCTCTTGTCTGCCCACCATCTAAATCTCCGATGGACATACTTTGAGAGTCATCAATCAATATGCCTAAATAAGTTTCTTGAGGCGAAGTTTGTATTGTTGTAACCACTGGCCTCAATAAACAAAACAAAATTAGAACAAGGACACTTCCTCGCGTGGCTACAAAAAATATTTTCCAAGGAACGGAAATAGTTCTTGTAGTTTTCAGGTAAGTCGCCCATACCAAAAAGTAGATGGCGAAAACCAAAAGACCGAAAAGCCATGGGCTAATGCCAAGGGCAAAGCTGAAAGTTCCCTCCTCTAATGCACTAAAGATAGTAGGCTCTGTGTATTGCATGGCTACTGAGTTGGGCTCTCAGATTCCTGGTTTTCTGACAATACACGGTAGTACTCTTGTACCAAATCGCGATATTCATCAGGGATATCTTCTTCAGTTACCGCATAAAGTTTTTGATTTATCGCGTCCAGTTCGGCCTGAGCTCTTAACGCTCCCTCAAGCTCAATAATAGGTTGCAGTAGCTCGCGGAAAAGTTCCGGTTGATTCAGAAAATCCTCGATGTCTTGCTGCGTTAACATCTGTCGAATAGAGCGGGCGTTACCCCAAGGTAAATTGTTACCATCGGTTGTTACTCTTCCGCCAAGACCAGGGCGTTGCTGATCGCCATCTCTAGGCCCACCTATTTGCTGACGTGCACCCGAACTACCCTGTGCGGAAGACCCCTGCTGCTGACCACCTTGCTGAGATTGCTGTTGTTGCAGCTGTCGTTGAAGATTCTGAGCAAGCTGTTGAGAATTCTCCAACTGATCACGCATTTCCCGAATTGATGGCACTTCTGCCCCCGTTTGTTGTTCACCAAAAGCCAGGGCCTGCTGCTGCAAATTCTCTACCTGCTCTCTTAACTCTTCTGCATCTCTCGCGGCCTGAGCAATTTGCTCTGATGGGGTGTTGTTATTTGCTGGATTTAAGGCGGAGAGTGTTTGAGCAAATTCCTCAATTTGTCCCTCAAGTTCTTGCTCAATATCAACTGAAAGATTCACCATTCCGTTTCGAAGAACGCGATTACTAGTCTGCATTTCTTCCCGAATTGGCCTCAAGTCTCTTGACGCTTGCTGAGCTTGAGACATCAACCTCTGATCTTCGCTGCTGCCTCGGGCTATTATGGCGCGAAGCATATCTTCAATCTCTTCCAAGTCTCTCTGCTGTTGCTGCTGCATTTCAACTAGCTCTTGAAGTTCATCCGAATTTCTCACAGATTGTCTAGTCTGTCCTAAACCCTGCTGCCGAGTTGTGCCACCAAGGGCATCTTGAAGTTGTCTTTGTTGCTGGAGAAGTTGTTGTCCACGCTGCCCCAAATTCTGAGCCAACTGGTTCACGGAGCGATCGCTCTCCTGGCTCATCTCACGCTGACTCTCTCTTAAATTTTCAAGCGCCTTTTGGCTGCGAGCTGCTGCGATTGAGGCTGAGTCGCTTTCAGCCGCCTCTTGCATCTGTTGAGCAGCTCGCTCAAGAGACGATTGAGATTGTTGTCCCCCACTTCCACTTGCGCCGCTCGATGACTGTTGCGTTTGCGATTGCTGACCAGAACTACGCTGGGATTGTGAGCCTTGTTGGGAAGACATCTGTCTCGCGAGCTGGGCAACCTCTTGACTCAACTGCTCCTGCTGTCGCATCAGCCTCTCTAACTCCCTGCGACGCTGCTCCTCACTCATTTGATCTTCCCGACGTGCAAGATTCCTCTGGGCCCGTGTTAACCCTTCTTGACGACGAGAGAGTTCCTCCAGTTTATTAGCCTCCTCTTGCTGCTGCTGAGAACCACCCCCCGCACTATTGGGCGTCTCATATCGATTCTCCAATTGCCCCATTTCCATTTCAAATAGCTCACGCAGATCTTCTCTTTCCTGACGTGCTCCACCACCACCGCCGCCACCACCTTGTTGCATGCTTATGTTGGTTCGATTAATGCTGGCTTCAGCTTTTAGAATAAACTGCAAAGCTAGCTGTTCAGGTTCTAAAGCGCTAGTAACTTGCTGAAGATCAAGTTCACTCGCAGCAAGATTCATTTGATCTATTGCTAAGGACAAATTTTCTACAGCCGAATCATAAGTATCATCTGAGAAATTAAGTCGTTCTGCTAGCCTGTCTATCGACATGCGAGCTCTGCCAGTTGCCTCCTTTTGGGATTCCGCAATTATTTCAGCATCAGAATTAAATTCTTCCTGTGATACCTGACCCTGTCTATTCTTTAACTTCCAAGTAGCCGCTATAATATCTTTCTGAATTGTCACTAAGGCACTACTATCGCCACCACCCTGACCGCCGGCACCACCCTGACCACCACCGCCTCCAGAGTTTTGTCTAAATTCTTGATCAGTCGGTATTACTTGCAGGAAATAAATGTCTGAAATAACTTCTTTAGGCCCTTCGATTCCATTATTGTCTGCCAAGGTAAGGAAATAGCTGACAAAATCACCTGGCTCAACTTCAAGGTCCTCTAAATAGATCAACTCACTACCTGAAACACTCTTTAAGTTGGGCTCTCTTAAAAAATTTACCTGGTTCTCGCCAGCTCCTACTACACTATAATTCAGATCAAATTTTGAAAGGCCATAGTCGTCAGATGCATCAATTTCTAACACGACTTCCTCAAGGGGCATCACATCTTCATCTTTACCCGGACGAATTAGAGCAAGCTCAGGCGGGTTGTCTTCGATAGCTCGAATGAAATAGTCCAAAGGGGTTGGGCTCTCTAGACCTGAGAGATCGGTTGCACTGATTCTATAAATCCCATCTTGATTCACCGTAAATTGTGTACTACCAATATTGCCATCAATAACCAATTCTGTATCTGAGTAAGGCGTTTTCACATCCATCTCTTCGTCATCACGAATGGATTCTTCAAACTCAATACTCGCCGAGGCAATAGCCTTATTGAATAGAACACTCAGATCTACAACAGTGCCTTCTGGGACTAATATATCTCCGCTATTTTCCTCCAAGATATCCTCAATACCCGTATAATCAGGATAATCAAAAGCGATATCTATTTGCTCTATTTGTGGAAGGTCATAAAGATCGATTCGGTACTGCGTGGAAGACTGTTCCCCTCGTTCTTCAAAGGTTACATAATAAGTCGTGTCTTCCTCTAAAGACGGGATGAAGTAGCTGTAGCTTGCACTATCGCTTCCGCTCCCATCTCGTCTCATAGAAAGATCTCGCCAGTTCACATTATCATCTTGTAGTCGAAGAATTATGGATTCCGGGGCAGCATTCGTAATTCGTGCGACGATTGTTACGCTCTCTCCTCTTTGCATCTCCATATCGCCTGGCTCAACACTTATTTCGATCACAGGAGGTGGGATCTCAACGATCAGTTGCTCATCAATCGAGAAAGGCCACACCAGACGACTCGCAGAATCAATCAGCAAATCAGACCTTACAAATATAGCGCTTACGGCCAAAAATACTGCGGACGCCAACGCAAAGGACATCCAACTTGAATTTGCAGGAGTAACGGTTTCAACGACCCGCTGCTGCGCTCTCACGTGATGCTGAGCGTCAATCCAGAGCTGTCGAATAAATTGCTGAGAGACACCCGCTTTACCTTTGATTAAATCCTCCTCTGTAAATTCTAGGGAGGTTAAAAGGCGTTGCTCTAGATCAGGAATGTGATCCTCGACATAATGAGCCAATTCCAAATCATCGGTGTGTCTTTGCCTAAAAGTTCTCACGAAATAGAGAACAATGCAGAGAAAACAAACAATGCTGACTAAAAACAGAGAAATTGTCCCCGATTTATTCAGGTCGAGCCATAGAGATATAGCTGAGACTGCCAATACAAAGAGGGAAGAGGCAATCGCAAAATAGCTTCCCTGCTTCAAAATAAACAAACTATTGCGCCTTCGGCGCAGTTTCTTCAGTGTTAAACGCAGATTTTCAAATGTGGTTGAGGACATAAAGACTATTTATGATCAATAATTGAACCCTTAGTTTCTATTCATCTGCAGAATTCGTAGCCGAAATATCGGGCACTTTTCGTAAAGATGCGACAACAAATTGAGCAAATTTTTCGTTCAAAGACCACTCTTTGCTCCTACTTAACTATCCCATTAACTTAACCCCAAAAGCAAGGATTTACGGAAGCTAATCCGAGTTTAATTCAGTAGTGCCTAATTTGATTACTGGTAATCCAGCGGTTTACCTAAACTCATTCACAGCTTCAGGTTATTGGTCTGTCAAACCTGTTTATGATCTCAACTCGAGTAACCCATCTCCGCCGGTCTATAAAATTCCGAACCTTCTGGAAATACTCGTATTTTGGAACCAGTCACACCGGTTATTAAGCTATCAAGACTCCGATAATCAGATATATCTGACAATGTTGTGATGGTGGGTCGCGGGAGAATCCACTTTTCAGCGCTGGCATCTTCAATGGCCTCTTGAGGCGAAACCCATCGATAGTCCAGGATCTCATCATTATCTACCTCCACACTGCCCGGATTCTTAATGGGACAAATGAAGAACCAAGTCGAGAATCTCCGAGGCATTTTGGGCGGAGTTGTCCAGTGAGCAGTATGAATAAGTTGATCCTCATTAATCTCTAATCCTGCTTCTTCAAACGTTTCTCGCACAGCAGCTCTTTTTGCTGCCAGATATTCCAGTCTTCCTTCGCTTTCATCGAAATCTGCTTCATCAATACGACCGCCCGGAAAAACCCAATGCCCACCATGAAAAACAAGCTGCGAGTTACGCTGTAGCAGCAACACCTGCAATCCTGAATCTTCCTCAGTTTCACGAACCAAAACTACTGTCGCCGCAGGAACTGGAGTGACTTCGCTCATAACAATTCTCGCTGTTTAGTAACATTTTTTACGATGATAACCAAATTTTCGATTAAGACCATAGGCAGTTTGAATAAAGAGGTTCAGTATTAATTGCTAATCCCCACCCCATCGTCATAAAATTTTAACCAGCCTAGAGACAGGGTGGTGATGCGATTAAAATAATAGAAAGGTGCTTTTATGACGATAAATTTTGAGAATCAGGTGGCCATCGTTACTGGCGCAGGAGGAGGACTAGGTCGACAACACGCGCTTGAGCTTGGAAGACGCGGGGCGAGGGTCGTTGTAAACGATTTGGGTGGCGATGTGGATGGTTCCGGGGGTTCTGTGTCAGCGGCAGAACTTGTCTCCCAAGAGATCATCGATAACGGTGGTCAAGCCATCGCCAACGGTGCCTCTGTCAGTGATATCGATTCTGTTCAAAATATGATTGATCAAACCATGGCCACTTGGGGACGCATTGATATACTTGTAAATAATGCGGGTATACTTCGTGATAAAACATTTTCAAAACTTGAAGTATCCAACTGGCATGCAGTTCTGGATGTGCATCTTAACGGAAGCATGAACTGCTCAAAGCTCGTATGGCCAATAATGACTCAGCAAAATTATGGTCGAATAGTCATGACGACATCGACCTCAGGATTGTTTGGTAATTTTGGACAGAGTAATTATGGTGCCGCAAAGCTTGGTCTCGTTGGCTTTATGAATACTCTCAGGTTCGAAGGCGCAAAGTACAATATCCATACAAATTCAATTGCCCCGATCGCGGCCACTAGAATGACTCTAAGTTTGCCAGGATTCGAAGACAGCGCCGAGCGGCTGGCTCCAGAGTTAGTGACGCCGGCGGTTGTTTTTCTCTGCAGTGAACAGGCCCCAAATGGGAGAATAATTCAAGCCGCTGGTGGGCGCTATTACTCCGCAGACGTCAGGGAGAATTCGGGGGTTGAGCTTGGAGCAAATGCGAAGGCGGAGGATATCGAAGCCAACATAAACGAAATATTAGATATGTCTTCTAATGTCGGCTTTCTCGAAAGAGAGTGACCTAGCTGAATTTAAACCCGAGTCAAGTATTAGACGCCTGATCCGCTTTTACCTGACTCACCGAATCACGTTCGTTCATTAAGTCAAACAGAGGCTTGATTCCTGTAATTTCATTCATGGCATCCCATGTCCAAACTTTTTTGCAGACTCCAAAGACGGGAGATAATCCAAAGAATGCATAAAAGTCGACATAGGTAAGTTCCGCCCCGGCAAAATATGGCTCAAATTTAGCTATTCGACCTAGGGCAGAGAAACCCTTCTCTAAGAGTTTTTTGACCGTAGCCTTTTCCGCATCGCTTGCTGGTCGACCGAAAAATACATCACCATATAATCGTCGCGCGGGCAGCTCGATGTATAGCTCCAAATAACGCAACAATTCCCTGCATTTCGCTTTGTTGAAGGCATCAGTGGGATATAGTGATTCACCTACACAAAGATCCTCAATATATTCAAGCATCACCGAAGTCTCAGTAAGAAAACCAGCTGTCGTCTCCATACACGGAACTTTACCCATTGGACTCTTTGATAAATATTCCGACTCTTGATTCGGCTTTACATTTACTTCCTCAAACGGGATCTCCTTTTCCAACATAATCGCTTTGACTACGTTATAGTAATTGCTCAAGGGCATTCCATGTAATTTAATCATCAACTTCCACCTCCTAATGACTTGAAATCAATCATAATGCAATATTATGAGATTAATTCTTTGCCCCTTAATCAAGCAAAGTATTGTTACTTATATGCAAATCTTAAAACTTATCTAAGCACGAGAAAATTACGATCCAATTCACATAACTATGTTAATTAACTCGTTCTAGCAAAGGAAAAACAATTTCTTGATCTATTTGAATTCGATTAAAGTCTAACCCAGGATTATATTGTCTTAGTAACCATATTGGCGTGCTGTAACGACTTTGAGCAATGCCTCCAATATTATCTCCCGATCGAACTTTGTAAGTTTCTGCACCCTGAATTCGATAAGTCGCGAAAAACTCTCGCTGAAGGCTTACGTGATAGTCTTGCCGCCTCAACTCGAATTCAGCAATATTTACTTTTGAAAATTCGAGTGAAATCCTTTCACCGATGATTACGGGATCGCGATAGGCCATATTATTAAGGCGTCGAATGTCCCATGCTCTAATCTCAAGCCAATCCGCATAGTGCCCGAGAGTTTCAGAGGCCTGGATTTCTATACTATTATTAGCTACAGAATAATCTGACGGATCAGCAGAAAGCGATTCCGATAACTCTTCGCTACTTTCAACTCTTTCCTCGGCCGGGTCTAAAGCGACCTCTTGTTCAAAAACTATGGCCTGTTCGTCAGAAGGACTATTCTGTGCCGTATTCAAAGCTAATCTGCTAGCACTCGTATCCAATTCTGTCTCTTCAACCAATGACAT
>Ga0208127_1000631_pt1 | contig 17993 bp, 17 predicted proteins | sample ETNtaG_6_FD_185751 | JGI IMG/M metagenome (GOLD analysis project Ga0208127, IMG submission 185751) | Marine microbial and viral communities from oxygen minimum zone, Eastern Pacific Ocean - ETNP201306SV45 (SPAdes) (version 2) | ecosystem: Environmental > Aquatic > Marine > Oceanic ...
AAAAAGACAGTAGCAAAAAAAACTGCTACTAAGAAAGCGCCTGCTAAAAAGACAGTAGCAAAAAAAACTGCTACTAAGAAAGCGCCTGCTAAAAAGACAGTAGCAAAAAAAACAACTGCCAAAAAGTCAGAAAGATATGAGGAATCTCAATTCCTTGCGTCTATAAAACCTTATGCTTTAAAGAAGAACGAGAAGTACATGAATGCTAAACAACAACAGCATTTCCAAGATATATTGGCAAGCTGGAGAGAACAACTCCAAATAGAACAGGATCGGACAGCAGACAAAATCCAAAAGAATGTAAGTCATTTTCCTGATGAATCAGACAGAGCGACTCATGAAGAGGAATTTACCCTAGAGTTAAGAACTAGAGAAAGAGAGAGAAAGCTTTTGTCTAAAATTAATGAATCCATTGAAGATTTAAAATCAGATGATTACGGTTATTGCGCTTCATGCGGAATTGAAATTGGAATTAGGAGACTAGAAGCTAGACCAACTGCTACAAGATGCATAGACTGTAAAACCATAGAAGAAATTCATGAGAGACAACAATATGGTTAAAGTGTTTTGTCGCTAGACAAACCCATTTCCGCTCCTGAGATCATCAAGGCCTCAGATCATCACATAAGACCAGAATATATAGATAAGGATGCAATATCCGTCATTAATCAACTTAATGAAGCTGGCTTCCAAGCACTTATTGTAGGTGGATTTGTAAGGGATTCTATTCTTGGCCTTAGGCCAAAAGATTGTGATGTAGTTACAAATGCTACACCAGAAGAGATCAAGACTGTTGTTAAACGAACACGAATTATTGGAAGAAGATTTAAAATTGTTCACGCCAGGTCAGGAAAGAAAATTACAGAAATCTCAACCTTTAGATCTTCAAGCCAAAAGAATATAAAGAAATCTCAAAAAGGAATTTTGCTCAGAGATAATAATTACGGAAATATTGAAGACGATGCTTTTAGACGAGATTTTACAATTAACTCTCTATATTTAGACATTACCAAGATGGAGGTTATTGATTTTGTTGGGGGCTTTAAAGACCTACAAAATAAATTACTCAGATCTATTGGGCAAAGCCATGAGCGGCTGAGAGAAGACCCTGTCAGAATTCTAAGAGCAATTAGATTTAAAGCTAAACTAAATCTTTCCTTGGAGCAGAGATTAGAAAAAGACATTACCAAATTAAGCTATCTACTGAAGGAAATATCTCCAGGAAGAAAATACGAGGAAACACTCAAGATGTTTCTTACAGGGAATGCTCATTCTATTTTGCTGGAAATGCAAAGTTACAAAATTACAGAACATCTTCTTCCGCTAACTAAAGATTTCTTAGGATCAAAAAAAGATAGAAGATTTATATTTAATGCTTTGAAAAATACTGATAAACGATTTCAACAAAATAAAACTCTCACTCCGGCATTTCTTTTTTCTGTATTGCTATGGCCAGCATTAATCAATAAGAGCGGGGAGATGAACTCTAAAAAAGTAAAAATTCATACGGTATCCAGAAACGCAAACCTTATACTAAAGAGGCATAACGAGCATTGCTTTATTCCAAATAGGATACAGCAGTCGATCAAAGAAACCTGGGAAATGCAAATTGTGCTATTGAGGTTCCCTGAAAAATATAAAATCGCTCTAAAACGCGCAAGATTCAGAGCGGCTTATGACTTTCTATTGCTGAGAGAAAAATCAGGAGAAAATTTAGGAGGTGCAGGCGCATGGTGGACTAAAAAGATCCTAAATTAAATGAGGTTAATTTTTGTAAAATTAATTAACTTTTTTTTACTTCAGTTAAGATATATTTTTTAAAATTTTATATATGGAAGAAGATCCAATAGATATAAAAGAATTCGATAGATTGCCTCAATTTATAGCTGTGGAAGGTCCTATTGGGGCTGGAAAGACAACCCTAACAAACCTGTTAGCAGATTCTTTAAACTATGAAACCTTTTTGGAACAACCTTCTGAGAATCCGTTTCTACCTGACTTTTACATTAACCCCTCTCAAGCTGCACTTGCTACTCAACTTTTCTTTTTATTCCAAAGAGTTAAACAAATTCAAGAGCTAAAACAAGGTGATATTTTTTTGAACAAAAGGGTTTCTGATTTTCTTTTGGATAAAGACAAGCTTTTTGCAAAGGCAACTTTATCTTCGGAGGAACTTAAATTATATGAACAAATCTATCAATATCTAGCTATAGATTTACCAACACCAGATTTAGTCATCTATCTTCAAGCAAGCACAAAGACACTTTATGAGAGAGTTATGCATAGAGGTATAGAAATGGAAAAGACAATTAGTTTTGATTATTTAGAACTGTTAAATGAAACTTATAAAGAGTTCTTCTTTGAATACGAAAGATCACCGGTACTTATAGTCAACTCAGATTATTTAGATTTGCAAACAAATAAAAGTGATTACAATCTTCTTCTTAAGAAATTATTGGATTACTTCAACAAACCAGAAGGTTCAAAAATGTACTTCAATCCTTCTCCAACGCTAATATAGACATCATGAACAAAGAAAAAATATATAACGTCCCAAAAGATATATCGGAACATTCAAATGTTAGTGAATCTGAATTTCAAGTGCTATATAAACAATCTGTAGAAAACCCAGACGAGTTTTGGTCTTCTCAAGCTGAGTCTTATTTAGATTGGGATAAAAAATGGGAAGAAGTTAAAAATACAAATATTGAAAAAGGAGAGATTGCTTGGTTCTCTGGAGGGAAATTAAATGCATCTGTAAATTGTATTGATAGACACCTTCCGAAAGATAAAAATAAAATTGCATTTATTTGGGAAGGAGATGATCCAGAAGAATCAAAAAATATCACTTATCAAGACCTTCATGATGAGGTGTGTAAATTTTCTAATGTTCTTAAAGCTAGAGGAGTAAAAAAAGGAGATAGAGTTTGTATTTATATGCCTATGATTCCGGAAGCCACATATGCGATGTTGGCTTGTGCAAGAATTGGAGCAATACATTCTGTAGTTTTCGGAGGTTTCTCTCCTGAATCTTTGAAAGATCGGATTCTGGATTCAGATTGTCAAACGGTGATTACGGCTGATGAAGGCTTAAGGGGTGGAAAAACTATCCCCTTAAAACAAAATGTAGATGAGGCTTTAGAGGGCTGCCCAAATGTCCATACAGTTTTGGTTATAACAAGAACAGAGGCTGAGATTCCATGGAATGAAGATTGCGATGTGCGATATGAGGAAATTTCTAAAAACGTTTCTAATGAATGCAATCCAGAGTTGATGGACGCGGAAGATCCGCTTTTCATCCTCTATACATCTGGTTCAACAGGAAAGCCGAAGGGTGTTTTACACACTACTGGTGGGTATCTTTTGCAGGCAGCTATGTCTCATAAGCTTGTTTTTGACTACAAAGATAATGAAGTCTATTGGTGCACAGCAGATGTGGGCTGGGTAACAGGTCATTCGTATATCGTTTATGGCCCTCTTGCGAATGGAGCAACTTCTGTAATCTTTGAAGGAATACCTACTTACCCTTCTCCATCAAGATTTTGGGAAGTAATTGACAAGCATAAAGTAAATATTTTTTATACTGCTCCTACAGCATTGAGAGCGCTGATGGCCCAAGGAGATGACTTCGTAGAGTCTTCATCAAGAGAGTCTCTAAGGATTCTTGGTACTGTTGGTGAACCCATCAATCCAGAAGCATGGGAATGGTATTTTAAAGTGGTCGGAAATTCCTCTTGTCCTATAGTCGATACCTGGTGGCAAACCGAAACCGGTGCGATGATGATAACACCTGTAGCAGGGTTTACAGCTATGAAACCTGGAAGTGCTACTAAGCCATTTTTAGGAATTGAACCTGCCCTTCTAGATGAAAATGGAGAAGAAATAGTTGGTGAAGGCTCAGGAAACCTCGTTATTAAATCTAGTTGGCCCTCGCAAATAAGAACTGTTTACGGAGATCACCAAAGGTGTGTCGATACTTACTATTCTATGTATCCGGGATACTATACGACAGGAGATGGTGCCAGAAGAGATGCTGACGGATATTATTGGATTACAGGAAGAGTAGATGATGTGTTGAATGTATCTGGTCATAGACTAGGAACTGCCGAGGTAGAAAGTGCGTTGGTTCTTCATCAGCAGGTAGCAGAAGCAGCTGTAGTGGGTTACGAGCATGAAATAAAAGGTCAAGGAATTTATTGCTATGTAACACTTATGTCTGATGTAGCTCCGAATGAAGAACTCAAATCTGATCTAATTCAACTTGTTGCAAAGGAAATAGGTCCAATTGCTAAACCTGATATCATTCAATGGGCTCCTGGGTTGCCTAAAACAAGATCTGGTAAAATTATGAGAAGGATACTTAGAAAGATAGCCACTAATGAGATCGATAACTTAGGTGATACTACTACTTTGGCAGATCCATCTGTAGTAAAAGAACTTATATTAAATAGAGAAAATAAATAATGTCGTTAATTGATTTATTAAACAAGAAAAGTATTCTTCCTCTTGAGTCTGAAGCTTTAATAGGAAGAGAAGAAGAAATAGAAGTCCCCGAAGAGCACTTTGTAAAAGGTACTCCACTAAAAGGTCCCTTCCCTGACAACCTTAAACAAGCAATATTTGGAATGGGATGTTTCTGGGGTGTTGAAAGAAGGTTTTGGGAGCTGGAAGGAGTATATTCCACATCTGCTGGGTATGCCGGAGGATATACAAAAAATCCATCTTATAAAGAAGTATGTACAGGTTTCACGGGACACAATGAAGTGGTTTTGGTTGTGTATGATCCAGAAACTATAAGCTACGAGACTTTATTGCAAACCTTTTGGGAAGATCATGATCCTACTCAAGGAATGAGACAAGGAAATGATGTCGGCACGCAATATAGGTCAGGTATTTATTACAGCACTCAAGAAGAAAAAGAAATCATCGATGAAACAAAAGCAAAATATCAATCTCAACTTGATAAACATGGCTTAGGTAAAATTACGACTGAAGTAAAAAAAGTAGAATCCTTTTTTTATGCCGAGCATTATCACCAACAATATTTAGCCAAAAATCCTGATGGTTACTGTGCCCTAGCTGGTACAGGTGTGAAGATTAACTAGCTCCTTCGTATATATACTCTTCACCAGATCGCAAAATTAATTTGTCTTCTTCAAGCTTGATTAAATGCGCAAGTAAGGAGGCTTTTGCAATGGGAAATAGAGAAGAGTCGACGTCATCATAAACCTTTTCGACTAAGGTATCGGGCGTTCCTCTAGTAACTTCTTTTAAAGCTTCGAAAACCTTTTTTTCTCTCTCAAGTCTATGATTGATGATCCAATCGGCAACTTGATATGGGTTTTCTAAAACTTCACCATGACCAGGAGCAATCTTTTCAATTTCGTAGTTCTTTAGTTTTTCTAAAGATTCAATATATTGCTTCATATTCCCATCTGGAGGACCTATTACGACAGTAGAACCATTCATAATATGGTCGCCAGTAAATATAAATTTTTCTTCTCTAAGGATAAAGCATAGATGATTTGAAGCATGTCCTGGCGTATGAACGACTTCTAAAGAATATTCTTCCTCTTCAAAAAGCTCTCCATCTTGCAAAATTCTTTCAGGACTAAATGATGTGTCTTGATTCTTTGAAGTATTGGTAAGCATACCGAAAGCGGGTACATCCAATTTTTGCTTTAGTAATCTCACTCCAGGTGAATGATCGGGATGAGTATGAGTAACTAGAATCTGCTTTATTTTTTTTGATGCAGAGATAATGGTATCTATATGTTCTTCCATTGCAGGTCCAGGATCAATAACTGTTACTTCTTCGGTACCAACTAAATATGTATTTGTTCCAGGACCAGTAAAAACACTGCCATTTCCAGCTGTAATCCTTCTAATTCGAGGTGAAATTTGAACTACTTGCCCGGGTTGCATCAATGATCCTCGTATCCTTTATCGCCTGGTAAAAGGCCAACCATTTTTCCGTTTTCCATAAAGAATTTAGGTTCAATTGTTGGAATTGTAGAAGGATCAATTGAAGATTTGTCTTTCAGTAACTCCTCAACGTTGGAATAACCGCAGATGCTCTCCAGATTTTTTATAGTTGGCATTATTAACAATAACTTGCCTTCCTTTTGTTGTTGAAGGGCATCTTCAGGCTTAATCCAAAGGCTATTGACGCTTTCTGAACCATCATGAAATCCTTCTTGTCCTGCAGGAGAGATAGCTACGAAGAAACGAGTTGTATACCTTCTTTTTTCAATTTTGGGAGTGATCCAATGAGCCAAGTAAGCCAATCTGTCGGTTGCTAAGGTTAGATTTTCTTCTTCACACATATTTTCCAAGACTGCTTCACCGGCATTAAGTCTATTTCTGTAATCCACGAACCTTTCTCTTTCTTCAGAATCAGAAGGGTCAAAAGGAGATCCATCTTCACGATAGGCAATTAAGATTCCTGCCTCTTCAAAACACTCTCTTATACAAGCAACCCAGTAGGCCAAACCACCCTTATCCTCTCCTAGAATATTTGATAATTCTTTATCAGAAGCTCCAGTTGTTATTATCTCCATATGATCCAAGCCATCTTCAGGATCCACTTTTCCACCAGGAAATACAAAAGCGCCGCCAAAATTGGCCTTTGACGCCCTTTCTACCAGAAAGACTTCTACACCTTCCTCTTTAGAATCTCTAACTAATAAAACTGTTGCAGCAGGTTGAGGAATAGTAGGTTCTGCATTAGGGTCTGCCATTTGGGTGTTTGCGCCTTGCAATGGATTTTTCATAAATCGTCCTTATTTTTTTAAGATTATAATAGACTAGCGTCCTCAAAAACTTAATTAACTATAAATTTATTTCAAAGGAATGTCTAAATGATAGATTCACATCCAGATTGGTTCAAAGAAGCTCTGGCAGTAAGCAAAGAGCAAAGAAATGTTCTAGTTGAAGGAAATTCTATCCATTACCAAAAATGGGGAGATGTTTCTAAGCCTGGCATGGTATTGGTTCATGGAAGTGGAAGTCATTCCCACTGGTGGGATTTCATAGCTCCTCTATTATTGGAAAATTTCCAGATAAGTGCCATAGATCTATCTGGGATGGGAGATAGTGGGCACAGAGAAGATTATTCACCCGAGCTATACGGTAAAGAAATACTGACAGTAGCCGAAGATAGTGGCTTTTTTAAAAATGGGAGTCCAATTATTTGTGGTCACAGCATGGGAGGTTTCATGAGTGCCACTGCTGGATATATATCTGAAAAGAAGATTGCTGGCGTCATTATGGTTGACTCTCCAATACGCCCTCCGACTTATGACTACTCAACCCATGTAAGAAGTGGACCTATTAGGAGAATAAAAACTTATCCAAATCGAGAAAGCATCTTGGAGAGATTTAGGCTAACTCCAGAACAAGAATGTGAAAATGAGTACTTAGTTAAATATATAGCAGAATGGTCAATCAAAGAGGCTAATAATGGATTTCAATGGAAATTTGACGATACAATTTTTGATAAGTTAGGGTTCTCTCATATGTTACGAAATATTGCATTTGAATTAGAGTGCGATTTGGGAATAATTTATGGAACTGAAAGCAACATGATGAGCGACGAAATTCTGAATTTTATTGCAGAAAATGTACCAACAGGAACTCCTATGATTCCTATAGAAAAAGCAGCCCATCATGTCTTGTTAGATCAACCTCTAGAATTAGCTAAAGCTATTGAGGAAATTGCAATTAAGTGGATTTAGCTTAGTGATTAAGACAATTTTACTCTTTATATTCCTCTACTTCTCTTTTTCCATTCATAGATCTCTTCATAAAGAGGAAGTAGAGTACGGTTGCACATCCATTAGCGTATTGATGTTTGTAGATGTAGTGTTACTACTTCTAATTTACTACACCTTTTTCGACTAAATTATTTTCTGGGAGGTAAACCTTTTACGAGACTAAGAGATCTCAATGGTGCCCCTTCTCTTCTAAATTGGGACAACTCTTGGTATTCGGGATCATTATACCAAGCATCAGCTGCAGCCTCTGAAGGAAACGAAAATATAATCACTCTACCACCAGCTAAAGGCTCTGGACCTTCAATATGTCTGAAGGAATCATCAAAAGTTAAAAATTCTCCGCCGTGCTTTTTCAGCATGGGAAAAAATCCTTTCTCGTATTTTAAGTAAGTGTCTTTATCTTTTATATCTAGATTTACCACCATATAAACTTTCACATCTTCCATTTTTTATCCTTAAGCTTTTACAGATTGAAGTCGTCCGTCGATAATTTCTTCAGCCTCAGAAACTAGTCTGGAAACCATTTCCTTGCAAGTAGGCACATCCTTAACTCTTGCAACCGAAATACCAGCTGACCAGATACCATGCTCCAGATCGCCTTCTTCGAATACAACTCTACCCCGCTGTCCTGCTACTAAATCTTTAACATCTTCAAAAGTTGCATTGCCTGTAGATTCGATTTCAACTACCTGATCAGAGACTGAGTTTTTAAAGACCCTTGCAGTATTATGCATTGTCCTAAACATTAAGTTGGTAGAAAGCTCATCAGCTTCAGTCATTTTTTCTTTCACATTCTGATGAATACCAGCTTCTTGAGTAGCCATAAATCTAGTGCCCATTACAATCGCCTCACCTCCAAGTGCTAATGCTGCAACCATACTTTTTGCATCACTGAATCCTCCACAGCCTGCTACAGGAACATCAAGGGCTTCAGCCGCTTGAGGTAATAAAACCAGGGAGGGAATGTCATCTTCACCAGGATGTCCAGCACACTCAAATCCGTCGATTGTTATAGCACTTACTCCAACAGACTGAGCTTTAAGAGCGTGCCTAACAGAAGTGCACTTATGAATTACTTTTACGTCATATTCTTTAAAGAGCTCCATAAAAGGTTCTGGACTTCTTCCGGCAGTTTCCACAATCTTTACACCCGAGCCGACAATTGCTTGTGCGTATTCTTCGTAAGGTGGAGGATTAATTGTTGGCAGAACAGTTAGATTTACTCCGAAAGGCTTATCTGTCATTTCCCGAGTTCTTTCAATTTCTTTAGCCAAATCTTCAGGAGTTGGTTGGGTTAATGCGGTTAAAATACCCAACGCTCCGGCATTAGACACTGCCGAAACTAGTTCTGCATATCCTACCCACTGCATACCCCCTTGTATTACTGGATGTTCTATTCCAAATAAATCAGTAATTCTTGTTTTTAGCATCTCTTCCTCTCCTCGATTTAATTCAATTTATTTAAGTTTGAATGAAAGATAGTAAGATACTTGAGTTAAATCAAGAAGAAATACTTTATGAGTGAAAAATTAGACCTCTTTATAGAAGGAAAATTTACAAAAAGTGATACTAAGAATTGGATTGAAGTTTTAGATCCTTCTAATCAAGAAATACTTTGTATGGCACCTTGTGCTACCGACCAAGAAGTTGAAAGAGCTATCACATCTGCCAAAGAAGCTTTTCTTACCTGGAAAGAAACACCTCCTCCTGAGAGATCTAGGGTAATGATGAAATATCAAGAACTTCTTAAAACGCATCAAGATGACATTGCAAAAATACTCAGTAAAGAAAATGGTAAAACTTTTGAAGATGCTAAAGGTGATGTTTGGAGGGGGATAGAGGTTGTGGAACAAGCTGCAAACATAACTCCACTTCTCATGGGAGAAACTGTTGAAAATGTAGCTAGAGAAATCGACTCTTACAGCTACATCCAATCATTAGGAGTTTGTTTGGGTATTACGCCATTTAACTTCCCTGCAATGATTCCGCTATGGATGTTTCCAATGGCTATAGCTTGCGGTAATACATTTATACTGAAACCATCCGAACAAGATCCCATGACTTCAAATAAACTTGCTGAACTTTTTGTTGAGGCTGGTGCACCTCCAAATATTCTACAAGTAATCCATGGCAATAAAGAGCAAGTAGATATTCTCATAAAACATCCTGACATTAAGGCTATATCCTTTGTTGGATCTGTTCCTGTAGGACAATATATTTACAAAACAGGAACTGAGCATCTCAAAAGAGTGCAATCATTTGCTGGAGCTAAGAATCACATGGTTGTGATGCCAGATGCAAATAAGAATAAAACCATAGATAGCTTAGTTGGGTCTTCTGTTGGCGCTGCAGGCCAAAGATGTATGGCTATCAGTGTGGCTGTTTTCGTTGGATCTTCCAAGGAATGGATTGAAGATCTTAAAAATGAAATGGAAATGGTTAAACCTGGTCCTTGGGACTCAGAAGAGTCTGGGTTTGGTCCAGTAATAAGTCCTCAGGCTAAAGAAAGGATTGTTAACTTAATCTCTAAAGGAAAAGAAGAAGCTAATTGTCTTATTGATGGAAGTAGTTGCACGGTGGAAGGATATCCAAATGGTAATTGGGTTGGCACTACACTGTTTTCTGGAGTTAAAACAGAATCAGAAATATATAAAACTGAAATATTTGGACCTGTCCTGTTATGTATAGAAGTTGATACACTTGAAGATGCAATAAAGCTGATTAATGCCAATCCTTACGGTAATGGAACATCCATATTTACTGCATCAGGAAGATCTGCAAGAAAATTTAGACATGAAATTGAGGTAGGTCAAGTTGGGATAAACGTACCTATTCCAGTTCCATTGCCCTTTTTCTCTTTTACAGGCTGGAAGCAGTCTTTTTACGGTGACCTCCATGCTTATGGAAAACAAGCAGTTAGGTTTTATACTGAAACCAAGACAGTAACTGAAAGATGGTTTGAGGACGACGAAGAAAGAACGAAAAACTTGACCATCAATTTGGAGTGATAGATGGATTTTGATTTAAATTCTGATCAAAAAAATTATAGAGACTTAGCAAAGAACTTTTCTGATAAAGAACTTAAGCCATTTGCCGCCGAATGGGATAAAGAGTCTTTTTTTCCTAAAGAGACACTAAATAAAGCTGGAGAACTTGGTTTCTTGTCGCTTTATGTAGATACAAATTTAGGTGGAATGGGCCTAGGAAGACTTGATGCATCAATAGTTTTTGAGCAACTTGCACAAGGATGCACCAGCACAACGGCTTTCATGACAATTCACAATATGGCAATTTGGATGGTTAGTAAATTTGCTTCAGAAGAATTAAAAGAAGAGTGGTTTCCTCAACTTAGCTCAGGTCAGAAACTAGCTTCTTACTGCCTAACTGAACCTGGATCTGGTTCCGATGCAGCATCTTTGAGAACTACAGCCAAAGAAGATGGAGATAATTTTATTTTAAATGGTTCGAAGGCTTTTATATCAGGCTCGGGGGCTACGGACTGTCTAATACTAATGGCGAGAACAGGTGATGAAGGGGCAAAAGGTATTTCATGTTTTCTTATACCTGCTGACTCGCCTGGGATTGAGTATGGTAAAAACGAGCCAAAAATGGGTTGGAAGAATCAACCTACCAGATTGGTATCTCTAACTGACGTGAAAGTTCCAAAGAAGAATTTAATTGGAGAAGAAGGAAATGGTTTCAAGATAGCTATGCAAGGCCTAGATGGAGGGCGAATAAATATAGCCACATGCTCAATAGGAACTGCTCAATCCGCATTAGAGGAAGCTCAAAAATATATGAACGAAAGAGAACAATTTGGAAAAAGAATTTCTGAATTCCAAGGCATGCAATTCAAGATAGCTGACATGGTTACTGAATTAATTGCTGCAAGAACCATGACTAGACTTGCAGCATCAAAAATTGATAGCAATGATTCAGAGGCAACCGTTTATTCGGCTATGGCAAAACGATTTGCTACAGATGTTGGATTTAATGTTTGCAATGAAGCTCTTCAAATATTTGGAGGCTATGGATATATTCAAGAGTATCCTTTAGAAAGACATGTAAGAGATGTCAGAGTCCATCAAATATTAGAAGGAACGAATGAAATTATGAAAATGATAATAGGACGCAGAATGATAATGGAAGATGCTGCTTCAATCATCCAATAAAAACTATGACAGATAAATTAATACTAGAAAAAATAGACAATACTGCAAAGATTACCATTAATAATCCGAGCGCCAATACATGGGATTTGGAGAGTCTTTCCGGGTTAGAAGAAATTATTGAGCTTCTAAATAAAGATGACGAAGTTTTTTCTTTGGTAATCACTGGTCAGGGAGAAAAGTTCTTTTCAGCAGGAGCTGACCTTAAGGTTTTCCATGAAGGTGGGAAAGATGCTGCTAAAGAAATGAGTAATGCTTTCTCAAAAGCTTTCGAAGCTCTTAGTAAATTTCGAGGTGTTTCAATAGCGGCGATAAATGGATTTGCTATGGGGGGCGGACTAGAGTGCGCATTGGCCTGTGACATAAGAGTGGCAGAAGAAAAAGCTGTCTTAGCTCTACCAGAACCTAAGGTTGGCTTACTTCCATGTGGCGGAGGTACTCAGGTTCTTCCAAGATTGGTTGGAGAAGGTTGGGCTAAAAGAATTATTTTGACTGGAGAGCAAATAAAACCTGATCAAGCTCTTAAAATTGGACTAATTGAAGAAAAGGTTGAAGATGGAAAGAGTCTAGAGGTTGCTATGTCTATAGCCTCTTCTGTAGCAAACCAAAGTCCCGGTAGTATTGCTCAATGTAAGGAGCTAATTCATAAAGCTCGCCTATCTGATGAGCCTTATAACGAAGAACTGGAACCGTTTGTACAATTATTTGATACAAAAGATCAAAAGGAAGGGGTTGAGGCCTTTTTAGATAAGCGAAAACCGAATTGGCAAAATGCCTAATGATCAACTAATTGTTGAGAGATTGAGGTGTCAGAATGATACCGAGATTGGACATATAACTCTCAACTCTCCAGAAACATTAAATTCATTAACCCTAAACATGGTTAACGAAATTTCTGATCTATTAGATCAATGGGAATTAGATCCCCAAATAAAAATGATCCTAATCAGCGGTGCAGGTGAAAAAGCATTTTGTGCTGGTGGAGATATCAGGGCCCTTTATGAATCAATGTGTTCTCCAGAGGGACCGATTTTTGCCGAAACTTTTTTTGAATCAGAATATAGACTGGACTATAAAATCCATAATTTTCAGAAACCAATAATCTCTATTTTAGATGGCATCGTTATGGGTGGCGGGGCCGGTCTGATGTTTGCCAGTACTTATAAGATTGCTACAGAAAGAACAAAGTTTGCAATGCCAGAAATTGGCGTTGGCCTATTCCCTGATGTAGGCTTCACATCTGTGATAAAAGGTCTACCCGAAGGCCTTGGACTCTATATTATGCTTACAGCCTCCCCACTTAACGCTTCCGATTTACGTTTCTGTAATTTAGTTAATGGTTGTTTGAGCTCTGCAAAGATAGAAGATTTCCTTATGGATGTAGTTGAGTTGAGTTGGCATGATGATGTGAATCAGAACTTAGCTCTGCTTGATTCGATACTTGATAATAGTTCCTACTTAAAAGAAGTAGAAAGCTTTCCTTCAAGTAAGATTGAATCTGAATTAGACAAAATTCAATCAATAACGAATGAAGAAAACCTCTTCGCAGTCGTAGATAACATAATGAGTTATACAGAAGATGACGAATGGTTTAAGAAAGGACAAGAATCACTAATCAAAGGGAGTCCTACGTCAGCACATTTAATATGGCTTCAGCATTTAAAATCTTCAAGTTTAAACTTAAAAGAGGTATTTAATTTTGAGCTTAACTTAGCTATACAGATTACCAGAAGAGGTGACTTTAAAGAGGGTATAAGAGCTCTAATAATAGATAAGGATAATAAACCGAACTGGAAATATGATTCTATTAAAAATGTTAAACAGTCATGGTTAGATAAGCATACGGACTTAGCATGGGAAAAAAATCCTCTGGAGGATCTTTAAAAATGAAAAAAGTTGGTTTTATTGGTTTAGGAAATATGGGCTTACCGATGGCAAATAACATCTTAAAAGCCGATATTGAAGTAAATGCTTTTGATTTATCAAAGGATGCCATGCAAAGAGCAGATGAATTGGGTATAAAAACTAAAAGCTCTGCCTCAGAAGTTACAGAAAATATAGATGCTCTAATTACCATGTTGCCGAATGATAAGGCTGTTGAAAACATATTCTTGAAAGAAGGTTTACTAGAGAAAATAAGTAAAAATACGATTGTTATTGAATCGTCCACTATAAATCCTGAGGTTTCCAAAAAGGTTTCAAAAAAAGCAAAAGAGATGAATATTTCTATGCTAGATGCTCCCGTATCGGGTGGTGTAAAAGGAGCTGAGTTAGGTACTCTGACTTTTATTGTTGGTGGTGAAGAAGCCGATCTTGAAAAAGCAGCTCCTCTTTTCAAAATTTTGGGAGATAAAATCTTTTATGCTGGTAAGGCGGGTTCGGGCCAGATAGCTAAGCTTTGTAATAATATGCTTCTAGCAATCCATATGTGTGGGACTGCTGAAACTATAGCAATGGGAGTAAATAACGGACTAGATCCTGTCATTTTGTCTGAGATCATGAAGAATAGCTCTGGGGGAAACTGGTCTCTAGAAAAATATAATCCCTTTCCAGGTGTGATGAAAGAAGCTCCTGCCAGTAATAACTATTCTGGTGGCTTTTTAAACTCCTTGATGCTTAAAGACCTCAACCTAGCGGAAGAATTAGCAAATCAGTCTAAGTCGAATACTCCCATGGGAAAACTGGCTAGAGAACTTTATGAAGAATTAAATAACCAAGGATTTGAAGGGCTCGATTTCTCTAGTGTCCAACAAAATTACCTAGATAAATAAAAATATTAAGAGAATTAACTTAATGAGAGTTGACTTCTAGGGTAATCACCCTAAAATTTAGGGTAACTACCCTAATGAAAAATTTATCAACTCGTACAACTGCTCTGTTTACCGACTGTACCAGAGATAAGCTGCTCAAAAATAGTCTTGAACTTTTCAATAGAAAAGGGTTTGCAAGTGTGACAACTTCACTTTTGGCATCGTCTTCAAAAGTTCGTGAAGGTACTCTTTGGTATCACTTCAAATCAAAAAAAAGTTTAGTTGAATCTCATATTGAACTTTTTAAAGATAATATTGATCAGGGATTAGATATGGTGGGGAAAATTGACTTAGAAATCTTAATTAAACAACTATTCTCTCAGTACTATTTAAATTGGGATTTCAGATATCTATTTAGAGATAATCTTGCTGATAATCTCTCCTCAGATAAGTCTATCTGCAATAAATTAAACGATTTAACTAAATTGCGATTAAACAAGATTAAGGAAGACGCGCTAATTGGAAGAGAACTAGGTGTTTTCGATTTCAAAGAAAATGAACTAGAGGAGCTAAGTGAAATTATTTTTCTTGTTGCCGATAATTGGTTTGCCCTCTCTTCAAAAAAATATCCTGATAAAGACGAAAACTTCCTAATGCAAAGAGGCAGAGGGCTTTTGATTAAAGTATCAGAACCATATCTAAGCAAAGAATCCAAAATAATTATTAAAAATTTACACGGAGGAGTTTTGACATGAGTCTTTCAAATTTTTTATATCTTAGAAAATCAATAATCCTATGCATATTTGGCATGCTTTTTATATTTTCAGGAGAAGTTTTAGCAAATAAAGGTTTGGAAATTGCTTTAAAAAGCGATGAAAACTTTGATGGATATGGAGATAGCTCATCTGAAATGACCATGGAGTTAATCAGTAAAAAAGGAGATGTAGTTACAAGAAAACTCAGGTTTAAAAGGCTTGAAGTTCCTGGAGATGGCGACAAATCTTTAGCAGTATTTGAAAGCCCTAGGGATGTTAGAGGTGTTGGTATTCTTTCTTATTCTCATAAAGTAGAACCTGATGATCAATGGTTATATCTGCCAGCACTTAAAAGAGTAAAAAGGATTGCTTCAAAAAATAGATCAGGTCCGTTCTTGGGTAGCGAATTCTCTTTCGAAGACTTTTCTTTTCAAGAAGTTGAAAAATATGAATATGAATACCTTCGAGAAGAAGAACTTGATGGAATACTATGCCATGTTATTGAAAGGAAACCTCTTGATCCTTATTCCGGATATACAAAACAAATAGTCTGGATAGATAGTGAAAACTTTTTAACAAGAAAAATTCATCACTATGATAAAAAATCATTTCATTTGAAGACCCAAATCTTCTCTGATTACAAAATCTATAATGAGGCTTATTGGCAACCCCATAAGGTAACTATGATCAACAATCAAAATGGCAAGAGCTCTGTTCTTAGTTTCAGAGAGGTCAAATATAAGAATGGATTTGATGATAGGGACTTTTCACAAAATAGTCTAAAAAGATCTAGATAAACTCTATGAAGTTTTTGTCAACAATAGTTGCCCTCTTTCTATTCAATAACATATTCGCGCATGAATTCTTAGGTGAAGTTATATTAGAAAATAGATATTTCCTTAATGAGGGAACTTCTTATCAAGACAAAATTCATTCGTCATTTTCATATTCACCAGAAATATTTCATGAAGAAGAAGATTATATTTTTCATTTAAAGCCCAAAATCCGAAAAGATAGTCAGGACCCTAAGAGAAATCTTTTAGACTTGCAAGAATTCTACTTGTTACATATCGGTGAAGAGAGAGAAATTAAATTTGGGATAAGTAAAGAATTTTGGGGAGTAACCGAAACAACTCATCGAGTTGATATTATTAATCAAACTGACTTTACAGAAGGATTTGATGGAGAAGAAAAACTTGGACAGCCCATGGTGAAGGTTTCCTTAGAAGAAGAATGGGGAGTATTAGATATTTACGCTTTATTTAGCTTCAGAGAGAGGCAGTTTTCTGGACAAGAAGGGAGATTGCGACTTCCTTTTATAATTGATAAAAATGAATCAATTTACGAATCATCTGCAAAAAACAAGAGAACTGACTTTGCTGCCAGATGGTCAAATTATTATGATCAGCTAGACATAGCTATATCTTACTTTTCTGGAACCACCAGAGAACCAAGATTGGTTCCAACTGGAAGTATAGACAAACCCCTGATTCCTTATTACGAAACAATTGATCAGTTTGGTCTAGAACTTCTTTATCTAATAGGAAGTTTAGCAATAAAAGTAGAAGCAATTTCAAGAGCTGGGCAAGGCGATAGATTTTCAGCCGCAACTTATGGTTTTGAATACACTCAGGTAGGTATTTTTGATAGCAGAATTGATCTAGGTTGGATATTTGAGGGGAATCATGATGATCGATTAAAGAGTTCTCCAACTGTGCTTGGGACTAGACTAAGTTTTAATGACGAGCTTGATACTCAAATCCTATCTGGTTTCATCTGGAATGATGTTAGCAAAGAGCTGGGATTTCTTTTGGAATCTTCAAGAAGAGTTGGCGAGTGTTGTTTGATCGCTCTAGAGGGTGTTTATTTTGAAGATACAGATGAGGATAACAATGAGCCTAAATTATTCGAAGCTTTCAGGGAGGATGATTTCTTCAAAATTGAATTTACTTATTATCTATAAACATGCAATTCTTTAATAAAAAATACCTAGCTAACGCAATTATAAAAAATAGACTGTTGAGTATTGTTAGCAGCCTTTTCTTTATGCTATTTCTTGGGATTGGATCTCAATATTTAACATTTGATCCCGACTTAGAATCATTTTTTCCTGAGAACCATCCTGCTACGCAGCTAAATAATGAAATTGATGAAACTTTTATTCCTACCGATAACATAATTATTGCAATAGATGGGAGAGGAACATCTATCTTTAAAAAAAGGACGCTTGATCTTATAGAAAGGCTCACAGAACTATCTTGGACAATTCCTCATTCAGTTAGGGTAGATAGCCTTACAAATTTTTCATATGTTCGATCTGAGGCAGATGATCTGCTTGTGGAACCCTTCATAGAGAATGCTCTAAGCCTATCAGATGGATACATAGAAGAAAGAAGCAAAATCGTAGAAACCCAAGATGCAATCTTTGGATCAATAATATCCAAAGATAAAGAAACCACCGTAATCAGCATTGTCATTGATCCTCCAGGTGAGGACCAAGCAGCAAGATTGACTGAAACAATCGAACATATTTTAAATTTCTTG
>Ga0208127_1000632_pt1 | contig 17974 bp, 18 predicted proteins | sample ETNtaG_6_FD_185751 | JGI IMG/M metagenome (GOLD analysis project Ga0208127, IMG submission 185751) | Marine microbial and viral communities from oxygen minimum zone, Eastern Pacific Ocean - ETNP201306SV45 (SPAdes) (version 2) | ecosystem: Environmental > Aquatic > Marine > Oceanic ...
TGGATATCATCTGAAATCTCACCAACAGCAAATGTGAAGGCATGATCTCCGTAAAAGTCATTTTTTAAAACTCCACAGTCAATCGATATGATATCCCCATTTTTTAGTGGTTCGTTATTTGGAATACCATGGACTACTTGAGAATTTGGACTTGTACAAAGGGTATTGGGAAAGTCGTATAGTCCTAGAAAACCTGGAATAGCGTTGTTATCTCTTATGAATTCTTCAGCAATTTTATCAAGCATTAAAGTTGTAACCCCTTCCTTTATCTCTTTAGCTAATAAGCCTAAAGTTTTCGAAACTAAAAGAGCACTTTCTCTTATTAATTCTATTTCCTCTATTGATTTTTGTAAACTCATAATTTTAAACAAGAGGAGCTTGAGTCATTTCAGATGGAATTTTAATATTCATAATCTTTAAAATAGTTGGAGCAATATTACCTAAAATTCCGTCAGATACTGATTTGTAATCTGAATTTATTAAAATTAAAGGAACTAAATTTTTTGTGTGTGCGGTGTTAGGTGACCCGTCTTCATTTATCATCATATCACAATTTCCATGATCAGAGATTAACAAAACCGTATACTCATTATCAATACATGAGGAAATAACCTTTTCAACACATTTATCTATTATTTCACAGGCTTTAACAGCTGCCTCAAAATTTCCTGTATGTCCAACCATATCTCCATTAGCATAATTCAAACAAATAAAATCATTTGTTTTGTTTTCAATTTCTATTATTAGTTCCTCTGTAATTTCATTAGCACTCATTTCAGGTTTCATATCATATGTAGCAACTTTCGGTGAATCTTTTAAAATTCTTTTTTCAAAATTGAAAGGTTTTTCTCTACCGCCTGAAAAGAAAAAAGTAACATGTGGATATTTTTCAGTTTCGGCAATCCTTAGTTGGCTCTTATTATTTTTTTCCAAAACCTCACCCAAAGTATTCTTTAAATCCTTATTTTGAAATATGACATTGATATCTGTGAATGAACTATCATAGTTAGTCATAGTTACAAAATGATATTTTTCTTTTTTTGTTTCAAATTCGTCAAAATTTGGTTGGGTCATCACTCTTGTTAGTTGTCTCCCTCTGTCAGTTCTAAAATTGAAAAAAATAATTACATCCCCATCAGAAATAAGTCCAATAGGTTTATTATTGATATCAGTCTTTAGCATTGGCATCAAAAACTCATCTGTACAATTATCTTCATATGAATTTTTAATTTCATCAATAAAATTTGTAACCTTTTTACCATTGCCGTGACACATTAAATCATAGGCAAGTTTGGTTCTTTCCCATCGATTATCTCTATCCATTGAATAATATCTTCCAATAATTGAAGCTAATTCACATTCTTTGTCTAAAATAAATTTCTCTAAATTTGAAATATCATTTATTGAGGATTTAGGGTCAACATCTCTTCCATCTGTAAAACCATGAATAAAAACCTTAGAATTATATGTCTCAGAAATATTAATAAGCTCATATAAATGATCATAATGAGAGTGAACACCTCCTTTACTTATTAAACCTATGAGGTGGATTTTTTTGTTGGTTCTTTGAGCATGCTCAAATGCATCGGTTAAAACTTTTTTTGATTTAAAACTTCCGTCTTTAATTGACATATTTATTCTAGATAGTTCTTGATATACTATTCTTCCAGCACCAAGATTTAAATGGCCTACCTCACTATTTCCCATTTGTCCCTCTGGTAATCCAACTTCAATTCCATCTGTTTTCAAGTTAGCATTAGGATATTTATCATATAAAGAATCTATATATTGGGTATTAGCATTATCAATAGCCGAGGTCTTAGAATTTTTTGATTTACCCCAACCATCTAATATCATTAATAAAACCCTGCTTTTTTTCATATTTCAAAGATATAATAATGAAGCTTTTTTATATTATATTTTTGAGATTAAAACCGGTCTCAATTTCAAACATATCCTTTCCTTTTTTAAAAATAACAGCTTTTTTAGGACCCTTTAAAATAATATCACTACCCACAATGTCAAGTAAAGAACCTTCTCTCAAGCCAACAACTAATTGATCATTAAGATTATGAAACTCATTTATCCGAGTTTCTCTTGATTCCCCCATGTGTTCAATTCCTTCAATCGGATCGATATAGTGTGGATTAATATTGAGGTCAATAATTCCAAGTGATCTGAAGCTATTCACATGAATTATAGGCATATCATTTGTTGTTCCAATAGAGAGACCACATATATTGGTTCCAGCACTTGTACCCAAATATGGAATTCCTGAATTTATCTTATTTCTTAAATCATCGATTAAGTTAAATTCATATAATTTATTTAGAAGTAAAAATGTATTTCCTCCACCAGTAAAAATGCCATCACAAATTTTAAGTTGTTCTTTTATATTATCCTTTGTATAGTCAAGTATATTTAAATTTATAGATTCAAATACTTTTTTTGCTTTTTTTGTATAATCGAGATGAGAAATCCCTGAAGGTCTTGCATATGGGATAAAAAGAATATTTTCACATCCATAAAAAAGCATTTTTATTTCCTCATGCAAATATTCAAGGTACTTCTGCCCATAGATTGTAGAAGTACTGGCCAGTAACATTTTTTTCATAAAATTTATGAGTTACTTTAGTTAAATAAACTTACTCATTATATTTGTATAAATCTAAATCAAATTATGATTTTATTTATTAGTGGTCCTGAAATCGGATTTATAATTTTTATTATGGTTTTATTATTTGGAGCAGATAAAATTCCAGACTTTGCTAGAAACCTTGGCAAAGGAATTAATAATATTAAACATGCTACTAATGAAATAAAACAAGAGATCAATAATTCTACCGATGGTGTCGATAAAAATAATGACATTACCAAACAGATTAAATCTGAAATCGACAAAGTTAAATCTGAAATTGATTCAGTTACAGGATCTATAAAAAGAGACTTATAGCTTTATTGTTAAACTTATCCCGTCTCTTAATGGGAGCATCACAGTTTTTAAGCTTTTATTTTCAAGAATTTTTTTATTAAAACTATCAATTAATCTGGTTATTCTATCTTGATTTTTAGAACTTTCTAGTATTTTTCCATGCCATAGTACATTATCAGTTAATAAAACTCCACCAGGTTTGAGGATCGGCGAGATAAGTTCCAAATACTTAACATAATTTTCTTTATCAGCATCTAGAAATATCAAATCAAATTCAATTTTTAGCTTAGGAATTATAGTTAAAGCATTTCCGGTATATTGCCTTATCTGATTCTTTAAGCCGGATTTTTCAAAATATTTATTTTGTATTTCTAAAAGTTCTTCGTTTTTGTCAATTGTATGAATCATACCTCCTGGCTTTAGACCTTCAGCAATACATAATGTGGAATAACCTGTATATGTTCCAACTTCAAGAACATTTAAAGGTTTTGTTAACTTTGAGATAATTGCTAAAAAGTTGCCCTGAATTCTTCCGCTAAGCATTATCGGGTTTAAACATTTTAGTTCGGTTTCTCTTCTTAATTCATAAAGAATATCACTTTCATTAGAAGAATGGTTATCAATGTAATTGTAGATTTCTTTTTTTGAAAAATCCATTATGATTAATCTTTAATCAAATCCTCAAATTTAAATTTGAAATTTTCAAATCTCGGATTAGAAACATTTTTTATGTATGGATGGTTGGGGTTGTTTTTTTTAAAGTTTTGATGATAGTTTTCAGCAACCCAAAATTTTATAAAGGGATATACCTCAGCGGCAACCTTTAGATTATTTTCAGATTCAATCTCATTAATCTTAGATTCAATAATGGTTTTTTGTTTATTATTTTGATAAAAAATGATTGACCTATATTGTGGCCCCCTATCAGGTCCTTGACCATTAATTTGATCTATATTTTGTGAACCAAAGTAAACATCAAGCAAATTTGAAAAAGAAATCTCACTTGGATTATAAACAACTTCAATTGTTTCTGCATGCCCTGTTAATTTAGTATTTACTAAACCATAGGTTGGGTTATTTGTATCACCTCCTGAATAACCGCTGGTTACTTCTATCACTCCAATTAAACTCTCATAGATAGCTTCAACACACCAAAAACACCCACTTGCAAAGTATGCCTTATGCACATTTTTTTCATTAACGGAAATAGGTTGTAAATCTTGCTGAGTACCACTGCTTTTTTCTTGAGCACATGAGTTGTAAAATAAGCCTGCAAGGAGAAAAGAAACAAAAAGTTTTTTCACTTTATTTATATACTGGAAAAAAGTTTTTCCATTTTTTCTTTTTGCTCTGTTGCTAATACCTCGTCTACTAAAATTCTACCACTATGTTCATCAGTGATTATTTTTTTTCTAGATGCAATTTCCATTTGAACTTGAGGAGGAATAGTAAAGTATGAACCACCAGCTGCACCTCTTTCAATAGGTACAATTGCTAATCCATTTTTAACATTGCTTCTGATTTTACCGTAGGCAAATAATAATCTTTCTTCAATAAGTTTTTTGTAATCTTCTGACTTATTTAACAGCATGTTTTCTTCCTTTTCAGTTTCTTTAAGGATATTATCAAGTTCACCTTTTTTGTGTTTCAAATGATCTGTTTTTTCCGAAAGAGTAGATTTTACAGTTTCTATAGATTCATTTTTTAGTTCAATCTGAGCCTTGAATTCTTTTATATTTTTTTCAGCTAGTTGAATTTCTAGTTCTTGATATTCAGTTTCTTTTGTTAATGAATCAAATTCGCGATTATTTCTAACATTTTTTTGTTGTTCAGTGTATTTTTTCATTAACGCTTTAGCTTCTTCAATCAGATTTTTCTTTGCTGAAATCTGATCATCTAATTCTTGCAGACTAAGATCTAATTTTTCAATTCTTTTGTTTAATCCTTCAATCTCGTCTTCTAAATCTCTTACTTCTAGAGGTAATTCACCTCTTATATCTCTAATTTTATCAATTCTTGAATCGATTAATTGTAAATCGTATAAAGCTCTTAATTTTTCTTCAACTGTAGGTTCTTTTTTCTTGGCCATTTTAACTGTATTTTACAGGGTTTGTATTTGTTTTCGCTAAAGCGATTGCAAAATTAGGGAATTTTTTTGTAAGAATATCAAACAATAATTTTTTTGTAAACTGTTCACTCTCATAATGTCCGACATCAATCAATAAAATTGAGTCTTCAGCTTTGAAATAATCATGATATTTCATGTCAGAAGTTATGTATGCATCAGCATTTACTGATATTGCATTCTTGATTCCAAAACTTCCTGAACCACCTAAAACGGCTATTTTTTTTATTGGTTTTTTAAGTTTCTTAGAGTGTTTTAAAAATTTCACCTTAAGCTTATTTTTCAATAATTTGAAAAGTTCATTTTCTGAAATTGCTTGACTTAATTCACCAACCATTCCCATTCCGATATTTTCATTAACATTTTCCAGTGTATTTAATTCATATGCGATTTCTTCATATGGGTGAGCTTTTCTTAAGCTTGACAATACAGTTTCTTCCAAATGTTTTAAAAATGTAATATTAATACAAACCTCTTCTATCTCAGTGTCTTTATGTTTTGTTCCAATTGTTGGATTTGAATCCTCATTTCCTTTAAATGTGCCAATTCCTTCATACGAAAAACTGCAATTTTCATATTTGCCAATAGATCCTGCACCAACACCAAATAACTTTTTTCTAAGCACTTCTGCGTCTTTCCTAGGAATGTAAGTCGTAAGTTTATTAATTGTTTTTGTTTTAGGGATTAATATTTTAGTATTCTTAATTCCTAATACTTCACATAATTTCATATTGACTCCTATGTTAGAGTTGTCTAACGCAGTATGAATTGCAAAAATTGAAATATCATTTTTTATAGCTAATAATATTGAATCATTTACATAATTTCCAGGTGAAATTTTTGTTAAACCATCAAATATAATAGGATGAAAGCTTATAACAAGATTATTTTTTGTGTCAATTGCTTCTTGAATAACTTCTTTTGTTGAATCAAGACAAATAATAATACCGTTAACTTTATCGTTTTTATTTCCGACTATAAGTCCGGTATTATCAAAATCCTCAGCATAATCTAATGGAGCATAACTATTTAAAAAATCAATTACGTCTTTAACTAACATCTTATAATTATTTATTTCAAAGATAAATAATTACTTTAGTTACGATGAAATTGATAAAAAAAATAATTTTCTGGAAACTTAGTCTTCAGTTTTATATTATAACTTTTTTTAGGAATAAGTTTTATGATTTTGGTTTTCTAAAATCTTACTCTTTTGACACTCCTGTAATTAGTGTCGGTAACTTAGCTGTTGGTGGTACAGGGAAAACTCCAATGGTGGAATTCCTCATTAATTATTTTTCTGACAAGTATAATCTTGGAGTTTTAAGTAGGGGGTATAAACGAAAATCAAAAGGGTTTATTTTGGCATCAGAACATGATGATGCAAATTCTATTGGTGATGAGCCTTTTCAATACTATTCAAAATTTAAAAATATAAGAGTAGCAGTAGATAAAAAAAGAGTACGTGGTATTAAAAAATTGATTGATATTGGAATTGATTTAATAATATTAGATGATGCATTTCAGCATAGAAAAGTAAATCCAGCATATTCATTCTTGCTATCAGACTATTCAAATTTATATTTTAACGATTTCCTATTACCAAGAGGTAATTTAAGAGAATCTAAAAAAGGTTATCTAAGAGCTGATTCGATCATTATTACAAAATGTCCACAAAATTTATCAGAAAACGATAAAAAAAATATAAAGCGTAGAATTAATTTAAAATCTAGCCAGAATTTATTTTTCAGTAAGATCAAATATTCTGAGAATATATATTCAAGTAGTAATTCGATGAATATTTTAAAATTATCAAATCAAAAAGTAAATGTTGTAACTGGTATTGTTAATTCAGGAGTTTTAATCAAATATCTTGAAGATAATGATATAGTTGTACAACACTTTAAATATCCAGATCACTATAATTATAAAGAAAAAGATGTTTTAGAATTCCAAGATAATATTACCATAACTACAGAAAAAGATTATACTAAGCTGAGAAAATTTGATATCAAAAATTTATTTTATTTACCAATTAGTGTTGAAATAGATGATGAAAAGAATTTAATAAAAGAGGTTGAAAATAAAATAGGATAATTACTAATTGATATGCTTCCTTGCTCTGTAGGAAGATCTAACCAGTGCACTACTTTCAAAATGTTTGAAACCTAATTTTTCTCCAAGTTCTTTGTATTCCAAAAACTCGTCAGGGGTAACAAATCTTTGAACTTGAAGGTGTTTTTTACTAGGCTGTAAGTATTGACCAATTGTAACTATATCAACTTTTGCATTTTTCAGGTCATAAATGGTTTCGATAACCTCTTCTTTAGTTTCACCTAAGCCAAGCATTATTCCTGACTTGGTTCTTCTTTGACCTTTATCTTTCATATACCTAAGCACATCCATACTTCTGTCATACTTTGCTTGAACGCGAACTTCTTTAGTTAGTCTTCTTGTGGTTTCAATATTATGAGAAATTACCTCAGGTTTTATATTTACCAACCTGTCAATATGTTTATGAATTCCTTGAAAGTCGGGTATCAATGCTTCGAGAGTAATGCCAGGGTTTAACTCTCTTATCTTTTTGATAGTCTCAACCCAAAATTTACTACCCATGTCATCCCTTAAATCATCCCTGTCAACACTTGTAAGAACGGCATGTTTAATTTGCATTATTCTTATACTGTTTGCAACTTTTTCAGCTTCTTCCCAGTCAACTGGAAGGGGTTTACCGGTTTTAACACCACAAAATTTACACGATCTAGTACATATATTTCCAAGAATCATAAATGTAGCAGTTCCTTCACCCCAACATTCTCCCATATTAGGACAGCTTCCTGAAGTACATATTGTGTGTAGATTATTATCTTCTACTAGTTTTCTAAGTTTCGTGTATTTAGGCCCTATAGGCAGCTTAACTCTTAACCAGTCAGGTTTCTTTTTATGCTCCACTACTTTTTTTGGCAAGTCTACTTTGAACCACTCTGTTTGCTCCTTAATGACAGTTTCCGTGTCAGGGATGTCAATTTCAAAGAGATTTTCTTTTATATTTTGCGTTGTTTTATTCAAGAAACAAGACTTAATTTTAAGATAACAAAGATACTAAGTAAAATTAAAAACTTAAATACCTTTTATTAAAAAGAATATTGAAAACCCTAACAAGTATATTATTCCGCAAATACTTAAAAGATGCATAAATTTTGTAGGTCTGTTTATTTTAGGCGTATTTTCTGATGATATAAGAATATAATTAATAATTGCATAAAAAGGTGCAGTTAAAAATGACAAAATGGTTGCAATTTTAATCAATAATCCCATTTGAGAAGATAATGCAAAAAAGATGGTTATTGTCCCAAATGCCAATATAGTAAGCCATATTAAATAACCGTTTTTGTTTTGATTATCTAATATTAGTTTAGTTGTTTCGGACATTGCTCTTGGTGATGCATCTAGTGTCGTGATCGTTGTACTAAGCATTGTTGAAAATGCAGCAACACCTATTATGTAATACGACCATTCCCCGAGACTGCTTGTATACATTTCAATTAATTGATTCGAAAAAGCCCCAGCAGAATCACTAAACGTTTCGCCGGATCCATACATTACAAAATAGCCAAGACAAATGAAACAAATACCTAATATTGCAGTTCCAATGTACCCAACATTAAAATCAAACATTGAATTCTTGAGCGTATAATCTTTTAAGGTTTTCTTTTTTTCTAATGCCCAAATTGAATGCCATACAGAGACATCTAAAGGAGCTGGCATCCAACCCATGAATGCAATTAGAAATATTATTCCGATAGAATCATTTGGAAAAATTTGAATCATATTTATATCCATTTCAAACTCTTTACCAGCAATAAAAGTAGCTGTAACAGTACTTATAGCAAGAATTATAATTATATACTTAATTATTTTATCAAGGGTTTTGTATTTACCTATCACTAAAATTATAGAGCAGAAAAGTGTAATCAATACTGTCCAAACTTCAAGTGAAAAGATTCCGCCGCTAATTGATTTAGCAATACCAGCTGTTACTATTGTTACAGCCGTTTGAATAGAAAACATGGTTGCTATGGTTAAAACAAAATAAATAATTAGAATATTTCGACTCAATTTTTTGTATCCATGAAGTACACTTTCACCGGTCGCTAAGGCATATTTAGGGCCAAATTGAAAAAAAGGGTATTTAAATATATTAGCAATTATTAATGCCCAAACTAATCCTAAACCAAAATCAGCTCCAGATTTTGTTGATTGAACCAAATGAGAGACTCCAATTGCAGCTCCGGCAAATAATAAACCAGGACCAAGCTTTTTTAAAATATCACTAATTTTCCCCATTACATTCCTTGAATTCATCAGGACTTTTTCCACAAAAACTACAGTTTTCGCCGTCCTGATTTAAATACGGATTTTGACTTGCACAGGTGCCAGAGAATTCTCCATCTTTTTTTGCCCAAATTTTTATGCTAATTCCCAAAACACATAATCCAAGTACTAAAATTGTAACAATTGTAGGTATCATAATAATTCAAATTTATTAAATAATGTTAACTTCAGTCTCTAACTCTATTTTAAAAATTTTAAAAATTATCTCTTTAATTGTTAGAGATAGCTTATATATGTCATGACCCTTAGCATCTCCATAATTTATAAGAACTAGAGGTTGTGATTTGTGTATGCCAAATCCGTTAAATTCTTTTCCTTTTAGTCCTGCTTGTTCGATTAACCAAGCAGCAGGGATTTTATAGTTCTCTTCATCTATTTTATAAAACGGAATATTATTAAATTTCTCATTAATCCAATCGATTTTTTCTTTTTTTACAACAGGATTTTTAAAAAAACTACCTGCATTCCCAATTTCTTCAGGATCTGGTAGTTTTCTTTTTCTGATATTACATACAACATTAGAGATGTCTTTTATGTTGGGGGTTTTAATGTTTAGTTTTATTAACTCTTCTTTAATTCCTCCATATGAACTATTAATATTGTGATTTTTGTTTTTTAATTTTAAGGTGACAGAAAGTATTATTAAACTTTTATTTTCTTTAAAAATAGAGCTTCTATAACCAAACTTACAATCCTTTATATTGTATTCTTTTATTGATAAGTCATCTTTATTAAAAACTTCACAGGACAAAAAAACATCTTTTAATTCAACTCCATATGCTCCAATGTTTTGTACAGGTGCAGAACCGACATTTCCAGGGATCAGAGATAGATTTTCTATTCCACCTAAATTATTTTCTAAGCAAAATTCAACAAACTTATTCCAATTTTCTCCTGCATTTGCTTTTACTATAGTGTTTTCTGAGTTTGAGTTTTCATATTTTATTCCTTTCATATTTAAATGAATTACAATACCATCGAAATCTTTTGTAAATAAAATATTACTACCACCTCCTAAAAAAAGTGCCTTTTTGTTTTTAATAACATTAACTATGTGGATTAATTCTTCTTTTGAATTAATTTCTACAAATTCTTTAGCCTTGACATCTATATTAAAAGAATTATATTTTTTTAATGAAACATTTTGCTTAATCATTTTTTAAATATTCCATTAGTCCATTTTTTAGAATATTGACACAGGTTACTAGATCAGATTGGTTAAGAACATAAGCAATTCGAATCTGGTTTTCACCAATGTTTTGAGTAGAATAAAAGCCAGCAGCAGGAGCAACCATAATAGTTTCATTATTCAGTGAGTAATCTTCTAGTAGCCATTTTGCAAAATTTTCTGAATTTTTAACCGGTAGTTCAACAACACAGTAGAACGCACCTTTTGGTTCAGACACCTTTACTCCAGCGATTTCATTCAAACCCTTAATTAAAGTTTTTCTCCTTTCATTATACTCATCTATTACAGAATCAAAATAATCTTTACCAGTATCCATGGCTGCTGCACTGGCAATTTGAGCTAAAGTTGGAGGGGATAGTCTTGCTTGTGCAAATTTCATAGCAGTGGAAATAAATTCATTGTTCTTGGAGATAATACAACCAATTCTCGCTCCGCACATACTGTATCTTTTAGAAACTGAGTCAATAACTATAGCATTTTTTTGAATTTCATTAAACTCTAAAATTGAAGTATGATGTGTATTTTCATAAGTAAACTCACGATATACTTCATCGGCAATTAAAAATAGATTGTGTTTTTTTACAATTTTAACAAGTGTTTTGATTTCATCTTTTGAATATACATATCCAGTTGGATTATTTGGATTACATATTAAAATGCCCTTTGTTTTTTTTGTTATTAAACTTTCAAATTCTTCGATTTCTGGTAGTTTAAAATTATTTTCAATATTAGATTGTATGGGAACTATATTAACACCATTTGCTACAGAAAACCCGTTATAATTTGCGTAAAAGGGTTCGGGAATAATAATTTCATCTGAAGGATCCATAACGCTTCCTATTGTAAATAGTAATGCTTCACTGGCTCCACTCGTAACAATAACCTCTGAACTGTTTAATTGAATATTTAGATTGGAGTAATAATTACAAATTTTATTTCTAAGCTCTAAATCACCTTCAGATTTTGAATATGCCAAAACTTTAATATCAGAATTTTTTACGGCTTCAATAGCCGAATTTGGTGTTTCAATATCTGGCTGTCCAATATTTAAATGGAAGACCTTTACACCATTTTTTTTTGCTTTCTCTGCAAATGGAACAAGCTTTCGTATAGGGGATTCAGGCATTAATTTACCCTTATTTGAAATTGTTAGCATATGTAAAATTTAATTTTAGTAGTCTTCTACAATACTTTTCTTTTTCTTTTCAAGACCAGTTTTTTTATTATCAGCAATTACTTGTCCAGTTATTTTTAAAATAACATTTGGATTTGCCGCATTTGAGGTTACAGTGATTGACTTTCTTATAAATCCGACTCTTTTAGTATCATATTTAACTTGAATTTTATCAGATTCTCCAGGCAAGATTGGTTTTTCAGGTTTTTTAGGAATCGTACATCCACATGTTGATTTAACATTAGAAATAATTAACGGCGCGTCACCCGTATTTGTAAAAACAAAATCTTTAACACCATTTGCACCTTTGTCAATAGTTCCATAATCAATTACTGTTTTTTCAAAAGTAATTACCGCTTTTTTGTTTTGGGAAAAACCTAAAACACCAATAAAGAGTATTAGTGTAAGTGTAAATATTTTTTTCATAATTTTTTTCATAAAATTTAACCAGATAAATATAATTATAATTAGTCAGATTAAGAAATATGAGTATTTTCGTAAAGTGAAATTTATTTATGAGTATTCAAGCAAAATATGATCATCGAAAAATAGAAGACAAATGGTATTCTTATTGGACTAATAATGATTATTTTTCTTCGAATCCAGATGAACGTGAGCCATATACAATTGTAATTCCCCCTCCAAATATTACTGGGGTTTTACATATGGGACACATGCTTAATAATACAATACAAGATATATTAGTAAGAAGAGCCAGGCTGATGGGTAAAAATGCCTGTTGGGTGCCTGGTACGGACCATGCTTCAATTGCTACTGAGGCGAAGGTTGTTGAAAAGTTAAAAAAGGACGGAATTGATAAAAATGACATCTCAAGAAAAGAGTTTTTAAATTATGCATGGGAATGGAAAGATGAATTTGGAAATATAATTCTAGATCAGCTTAAGAAAATAGGTTGTTCCTGTGATTGGAATCGTACAAAATTCACTCTGGACGATAATATGAATAAATCCGTGATAAAAGTCTTTATTGACTTATACAATAAAGGTTTAATTTATAGAGGTTATAGAATGGTTAACTGGGATCCAGAGGCAAAAACAACTTTATCTGACGAAGAAGTAAATTTTATTGAAAAAAAGGATAATCTATATTATGTCAAATATAAAATCGTTGATTCTGACAGGTATGTAACTATTGCTACAACAAGACCAGAAACAATATTAGGTGACTCAGCCATTTGTGTTAATCCAGAGGATAAAAGGTTTACTGATCTTATTGGTAAAAGAGCAATAGTTCCAATTATTGACAGACATGTTCCTATAATTGCTGATGAATATGTAGATATTGATTACGGAACAGGATGTTTGAAAGTAACACCAGCTCATGATCATAATGATAAATTATTGGGTGAAAAACATGGTTTGGATTTTATAGATATTTTGAACGATGATGCCTCATTAAATGAAGTTTGTATTCATTATTCTGGAATGGACAGGTTTATCGCGAGAGAAAAAATTATTGATGAATTAGATTCAATTGGTTTATTTGTAAAAAAAGAAAATATAGTTCACAATGTAGGAGTGAGTGAAAGAACTGGAGCCATAATTGAACCTAAGTTTAGTCATCAATGGTTTTTGAAAATGGAAGACCTTGTAAAGCCTGCAATTGAATCTGTGTTAAAGTCTGATGACATTAAATTTCACCCCAAAAAATTCAATAACACATTCAGGAACTGGATGGAAAATATTAGGGATTGGAATATTTCAAGACAGTTATATTGGGGGCATCAAATCCCCGTTTTCTATTACGGAGATGAAAACAATGACTATGTAGTTGCTGAAAATATTGACATTGCCCTAGAACTGGTTAAGAAAAAAACAAAAAATAACAATATTTCTTTGGATGATATATCTCAAGATGAAGATGTTTTGGATACTTGGTTCTCTTCATGGTTATGGCCAATTAGTGTTTTTGATGGGATAAATAATCCTGATAATGAAGAAATCAATTATTATTACCCTACAAATGATTTAATAACAGGGCCCGATATTATCTTTTTTTGGGTTTCTAGAATGATCATGGCAGGTTATGAGTTTAGAAATGAAAAGCCTTTTGAAAATGTTTATTTTACAGGAATTGTAAGAGATAAACAAAGAAGAAAAATGAGTAAATCGTTGGGTAATTCACCTGATGCTTTAAAGTTAATTGATGATTATAGTGCTGATGGAGTTCGTGTTGGACTTATGTTAAGTTCTGCAGCAGGTAATGATTTGTTATTTGATGTTAGTTTATGTGATCAAGGTAAATCTTTCTCCAATAAAATTTGGAATTCATTCAGATTATTAAAAGGCTGGGAAATATCATCCATAACTCAACCAGACTATTGTTTGGTTGCTTTAGATTGGTATAATCAAAAATTTTATTCAGTACTAAATCAGATTAATGATCATTTTAGCAAATTTAGAATAAGCGATGCTTTAATGTGTGTTTATAAGCTTATTTGGGATGACTTTTGTTCTGTTCTACTTGAAATTATAAAACCTCAATTTGGACAGCCTATCGATGAAAAAACATACAATGAATTGATTAAAATTTTTGAAAGAAATCTTATTGTTTTACATCCATTTATGCCTTTTATCTCAGAGGAAATATGGCATTTGATTTCTGAAAGAAATTCAACCCAAGCTATTGTCGTTTCTGATTGGCCTGAATCTATTAATAATATTGATAATCAAATTATTAGTGATTTTGAAGTTCTTCAAAACATAATTTCAGGAATTAGAAATGTTAGAAAAAAACATCAAATATCCTTTAAGGAAAGTCTTAATCTTAGTGTAGTTAACAATGATAAATTTTCCAAAAATTATGACTCGATAATTAAAAAGATTTGCAATATAAATGATGTAATTTATGCTGATTCTGAAATTCAAAATGCACTTTCTTTTAGAGTTAATTCTAATATATATTCATTACCGTTTGAGAAAGAAATCAACTTTGACGAAGAAATAGTTAAAATCAAAGAAGACCTAGAATATCAAAAAGGGTTTTTAAAATCTGTAAACTTAAAATTAGAAAACAAAAGATTTACGGAAAACGCACCACAAACCATCGTACAAAATGAGCTTAAAAAGAAAAATGACGCTCTTTCTAAAATTTCTGTATTGGAGGAGAGGCTTAAAAAGTTAGAAGATTAGTTTTTTGAAGAAATTACCGTAAGACCACCCTTCACAACCTGATTTAACTTTACATCTACCTTAGTTCCTATTGGTAAAAACAGGTCCACTCTTGATCCAAATTTTATAAAACCTGCATCTTTTCCTTGTTCGGCACAATCTCCAACTTGTGCATAGTTTACTATTCTTCTAGCTAGAGCTCCAGCAATTTGTCTATATAAAACTTTACCAAAATTTTCATTTTCTAAAACTATTGTAGTTCTTTCATTTTTTGTACTCGATTTTGGGTGCCATGCTACTAAATAAGCTCCTGGGTGATATTTAGAAAAAACAATATTTCCACTCATTGGATATCTTGTAACATGCACATTAATAGGAGACATAAAAACACTAACCTGAAGTCTTTTATCCTTAAAATATTCGGGCTCGTAAACTTCTTCAATGATTACAACCTTACCATCTACCGGAGATAAAATATAATTTTCGTTTGAATTAATCTTAATTTTTGGATTTCTAAAAAATTGAAGAATTAACACCAGCATCACGATCAAAAAAACTTTGATAGATAATGCATATTTTACTTCAAAGTAGTCTACAGAAATTATTAAAGCCGATACAATTACAAAAGCACCTAAAATAATGTTAAAACCTTCTTTATGAAACATATTAAATTAATTTTAAAAATAGATATATGTATGGGCTTGCAAATATAATACTATCTAGTCTATCTAAAATACCACCATGTCCAGGCATAATTTTACCGCTGTCTTTTACATTAGACTCGCGTTTAAATTTAGATTCGATTAAGTCGCCTAATGTACCAAAAATACTTATAATAATGGCCATTGTAAGCCAGTTTGGAGTACTTATGCTATCGTCAATATATCTCGATACTAAAGATGCTGATATGCAGCAAAAAAATAAACCTCCTAAAAATCCTTCAACAGTTTTGTGTGGAGATATACTGTAAAATAGTTTTTGTTTTCCAAAATTTTTTCCCACAATGTATGCAAAACTATCATTTACCCAAATTAAAATAAAACATCCTAAAATTATTGATGGGTCATAAAATCCATTAAAATTTGCTATCAAATAGATAAATATGAAAGAGGAAGTTATATAAAAAACAAAACGAAAATACTTTTTAACAAAAACACTGGTTAGATTTTTAGAAGAAAATAAATCCCTTAGTAAAAACAGTGAAACGAATATGCTTAGGATTAATAATGTGTCCTTAAGGTCATTGAACCATGAATTAGGTTGATTATTACTGTTTAAAAGAAACTCAGTAAAAGCAAAATATGAATAAATTATAGAAAAAGCTATGTAATAACCAATACCCTTTTGATTAGTAAGTTTATTAAATTCATTTGTTGAAATAATTCCAAAAATGAAAGTTAAAATTGCAAAGGAGACATGTGTGTAAAGCGAAGCAATAAATACTCCTCCAAAAATCAGTCCGCTAATTATTCTTTTGTTTGACTCTTTCAAAACTATTCAAATCCTTTTTCTAAAAGGATCAAATATAAGTTTTTTGAAGAAGTTCCGTAGCTTAAAAAATCTTTATCCTTTTTAACTATATCAAAATTTTTAATTGTGGTGATATTTGTTGGTATATTTTTACTCTTAGATTTTATTTCTGAAAGACCTTCACTTATAGTGTTTTTTAACTTCATTGTGTCGGATAATATGATTAAACTATTGGGAAATTCTTTCAGTTTTTTTTCATGAATTTGATTTGAGGAAATTAAAATCGATCCGTCATTTGCTATTAAGTTTTCACAATCCGTTATAAAACATTTAGTCTCCTCAAGACTTGAACTAAAATTAGTATTTAATTTAAATTGTTTTTTTAAATCTGTATTAATAATTAATATATCTTCATCTACCCACTCATTTTCTTTTAAAATTAGATCAAAATTTTGTTGAACTTCATCTAGATTTTCGCAGTAGAGAAATTTACCTCCGTTTTCAATAAATTTTAAAATAAACCTTTCTTCAATGACGGCTTTTTTTTTGGGTAGAAATTTACTTTCAGAACTTTTACTATCCTTTTTTGATGAAGATTTTTTAAAAAAATTACTAAAAAAATTCAATATATATCATTTATAATCCTAAAAGGGATTCGTTATTTAAAGTTAATTAAATGAAGTTAATTTACACCAACTTAAACAATAAATAATAGTTATTTACTTTCAGTCTTTTTAGGTTCCTCTTTATCAAAGGGTCTTTTACCAAATATTTCTTCTAAATTATCCTTAAATATAACTTCTTTGGTAAGTAATACTTCAGCTAATTCTATTAGCTTTTTCTTATTCTTTTTTAGTATTGTGATAGCTCTTTGGTACTGCTTTTCAATTATAGCAGAAATTTCTTTATCAATCGTTTCAGCAGTTTGTTCGCTATAAGGCTTTGTAAATCCGTATTCATTTCCGTTAGAAGAATCATAGTATGTTAAATTCCCTACTTTGTCGTTTAATCCGTACACCGTAACCATGGCCCTTGCTTGTTTGGTCACTTTCTCCAAATCACTCAAAGCACCAGTTGAAATTTTATTAAAGATAACTTTTTCTGCAGCTCTTCCACCAAGAGCAGCACACATCTCGTCTAACATTTGTTCAGGTCTTACAATTAACCTTTCTTCAGGAAGATACCAAGCAGCACCAAGAGACCTACCTCTTGGAACAATGGTTACCTTAACTAAGGGGGCAGCATGCTCAAGCATCCAACTTACCGTTGCGTGACCTGCTTCATGATACGCGACAGCCTTTTTTTCATCCTCAGTTATAATCTTATTTTTTTTCTCAAGACCCCCAACAATTCTGTCAACAGCATCTAGGAAGTCTTGTTTACCAACTGATTTTTTGTTTTTTCTAGCAGCAATTAAGGCCGCCTCATTACAAACATTTGCAATATCGGCTCCTGAAAATCCTGGTGTTTGTTTTGACAGAAAATCAACATCAACTGACGATGATTTTTTTAAAGGTCTTAGATGAACTTCAAAAATTTTCTTTCTCTCCCTAACATC
>Ga0208127_1000634_pt1 | contig 17952 bp, 12 predicted proteins | sample ETNtaG_6_FD_185751 | JGI IMG/M metagenome (GOLD analysis project Ga0208127, IMG submission 185751) | Marine microbial and viral communities from oxygen minimum zone, Eastern Pacific Ocean - ETNP201306SV45 (SPAdes) (version 2) | ecosystem: Environmental > Aquatic > Marine > Oceanic ...
GAAAGTTATTCAATTTTATTTGAAATTATATTTTTTTCTATTTTGTTTTTTATTGATTTCATGCAGTAATTCAGATAAAGGTTATAAGGCAGATTATGGTTTTTTCCTGAAAACTGATGAAGTTGATTTTAGAATTTTTGCGCCTAATGCTGATAGTGTAATGTTAGTTATTTTTGAAAATTATGATGATTTAAAGGGTCGAGAACATGAAATGAAAAAAATTAACTCAGGCGATTGGGAAATCACAATTGAAGGACTGGGTGTAGGCACCTTATATGGATATAGGTTGGTAGGTCCTCTAAATGACCCTAATGTCATTGTAGCAGATCCATACTCTAAATCTGCAGTAACTCAAAACAATTTTAGACATGTCGCAAAATCATTAATTATTGATGAAAGTTTTAATTGGGGAAATGATAGTTGGTCAAAAGTAAAAATGCATGATCTTGTGATATATGAGGCCCATCTTAGAGATATGACAATCGATGAGACTTCTAGAGCAAAAAGCAAAGGCACCTACAAGGGGTTTATCGAGCCAGGTCAAAAAGGTGGAATTGAACATTTAAAAAACCTTGGTGTAAATGCTGTTCAATTTTTACCGTTATGGGATTTTGCAAATTTCGAAATTCCCTATCTTGTTGATACCGTCGGTTTTTTCAATGATTGGAATCCCTATGAAAGAAATCATTGGGGGTACATGCCTACTTTTTTTATGGCGCCTGAATCTTATTATGCATCTGACTATTCTCCTGTAGCAAATACATGGAATGGTCAAAAAGGTTTGGCTGTAAAAGAAATGAAACAAATGGTTAAAGAGCTACATAAAAATGGTATAGCGGTTATCTTAGATGTAGTTATTAATCATGTTTCAAATTATGATTATCACCCGTTAAAGTACATTGATAAAAGTATTTATTTTAAGTTAAATGAAGATGGTAGTTATAAATCTCAATGTTGTGGGAATTTATTAGATACTGATAATGCAAAAGTAAGAGAGTACATACTATCATCTCTTAAACATTGGATGATAAATTACCACATTGATGGATTCAGATTTGATCAATGCTATTTATTAAGTGCGGAAACCGCAACATTAATTGAAAAAGAGCTCAAAGCAATAAATCCTAATGTTTATCTTTATGGCGAAGCATGGAATGAAAGAGAAAGTGAATTTTCTAAATTAGGCTGGGGCTCTTTTAATGCATATTTTAGAGATGTCATGAGAGGTGATCTGCATGATACAAATATAAAAGGATTCTTATTCGGAGAATATAGGCCGGGTGAAAATATTGATGACATAAAGAGTTTGCTATCTGGTACAACTTCAGGAAAAACCAAAACATATTCATTATCAGAACATGCTGTTAATTTTTTGGAGGTTCATGATGATTATTGTTTCAATGATTACATAAGGTTTTCTCTTGGTTTAAATAAAAAATATGATATAATAAATGACCCAATAAAACATATAAAACTAAATGATACTCAATTAAAAATAAATAAACTTGGAGCAATGTTCCTTTTGCTTTCCAAGGGTGTTCCAATCATCCATCAAGGTCAAGAATGGGGCCATTCTCAGATAATTGCTTCTACTTCTGTCAACGATATCAATGTTGGTAAAATGGATAGAAACCCATACAACAAAGATAATTCAACTAACTGGGTAAACTGGAGTGAGTTACCAGTGAATATTGAACTAGTTAACTTTTATAAAAATTTAATTGAACTGAGAAAACAATTTCTGTCTCTCAGCTCTTTGAATACAGATAATTTATTTTTTGATGTGATTGACGAAAGAGTAATTGGATATTTCCCTGATAGCGATTTAGCAGTTTTTTTTAATGGGCATTTTGATGAAACTAAGGAAGTAGCACTTCCGCCAGGGAATTGGAAAATATTGTTAGATGATAATGATTTTAATCTAGTTGGTTTTAAAACAGTAGATAGTAAAATAGTATTACCAAAATTATCAGGCGTTTTTCTTCAAAGAGAAAAATAAAAAAATAAGTTTTATGGTCATTTATAAAAATTTTTATAAAATATTTTTATTATTGGCAACTTTCAGTTTTTTTTCATGTGCAAATGAAAAAAATATTGAAGTATATACTTTCCCAGAATTTCAAGTAAAAGCAGGCACTACTCGCAGTTTTGATCTTGGCAATTATCTTTCATTTCAAAATCTTGATTTAAGATTCCAAAATGAAAATAATCATGAATTAGTAGGTAACATATTGACCATAGATGGTGTTGGAAAAGAGGAGAGTTTTGAATTAATTAAAATATTGGCTGGTAAGGAAAAAATTGATTTAGTTGTGCGTTATTTGCCTATGGTCAAACATAAGTTTTTCCTTGAATCTTCAAGTTCATCTTCTGTTTTTGTAATGGGATCCTTTAATGACTGGTCTAGAAACTCATTGCAAATGGTTGAATCAAATAATGGGCTTTTTGAAATTGAAATTCAATTAGAACCACAAAAATATGAATACAAATTCGTTGTTGATGGAAATGAAGTATTAGATCCTATAAATGAAAATGTAGTATCCAACAATATAGGTGGATATAATTCTTTGATCGATTTAACTAATAAAGATACTGGTCTTTCATCTCAACTTCTCAAAAAAAACAAAACTAAAGACCTTTTATTTTTTGAATATATAGAAAATAATGAAGTTGCTATTCCAAGAGGAATTATTGCTCTTTTTGATAATAACCTGTTGCCTGATAGCCTTATGACTGTGTCTGATGAAAAGGAACTAGTAGTAAATATATCTAATTTTAATGATGGTATTTTGAGGGTATATGTGCAAGATCATGAAGGTAACTACACACATGAAAATAGAACTGTTTTTTCATCTGGTATACCATTAAATGCAGTCCAAGACTCATGGTATTTTAAAATTATTTACAACACATTGGTAGATCGTTTTTTTGATGGTAATAAACAGAATAATCGGAAGATCTTAGATCCCAAGCTGCATAAACTTGCAAATTTTCAGGGTGGTGATATTGAAGGAATTAACAAAAAACTAAATGAAGGATATTTTTCTGATTTAGGCATTAATGCTATCTGGGTTTCACCAATTCAAGCGCAGCCTGATTCAAGCTATGTAGAGTACATAAAACCTAATCGCAGTTTTTCAGGTTATCATGGTTATTGGCCTATTGAGCCAAGAAAAATCGATGAAAGGTTTGGTACAGAAGAAGATTTTAATAATTTGGTTGATATAGCACACTCAAAAAATATAAAAGTTGTTTTAGATTTTGTATCTAATCATGTTCACCAAGATCACATTTATTTTCAAGACCATGAGGACTGGTTTGGTGATTTTTATTTGTCAGATGGTAATCCAAATATCAGGCTCTGGGATGGAGAGACAATGCTTACAACCTGGTTTGATGAATTTTTACCTTCATTTGATTTTTCAAATAACATTGAAGCAATAAATCAAGTTACAGAGGATGCAATCTGGTGGGTAAAAAAATATAATATTGATGGTTTTAGGCAAGATGCAGTAAAACATGTTCCCCACTCTTTTTGGAAAAAACTAACAAAAAACATAAAAAATGAATTCCCTAATAAAGATTTTTATCAGATAGGCGAGACATTTGGTTCAGATGAACTTATAGGTTCTTATGTTAACCCATCGGAGCTTAATGCTCAATTTAATTTTGGTATTTATTTTAATGTCCGGTCATTATTTAGCTCTTCGAAAACGGATTTTAAAGGGGTTGAGAATATCATTTATAAAAATTCAAGTTCATTTGGACCCATTCATTTAATGGGCAATATTACAAGTAGTCATGATCAATTAAGGTTCATGTCATACGCTGATGGACAAATCTCATTTGATGAAGATGGTATTGCTAGAGCTTTTGATAATCCTGTAAAGAAAACGAGAAATTTATCTACTTACAGTAAACTGGCAAATTTTCACGCATTCAATTCGTCCCAACCTGGAGTTCCTATCATATACTATGGTGAAGAAATTGGCATGATTGGCGAGCAAGACCCTGGAAATAGAAGGCTAATGAGGTTTAATCTTGATAAAAATGAAAAAGAGTTATTTAATCATTTTAAATCCATAAATCAAGCTAGGTTAAGTTACCCTAGCCTAGCAATTGGAGATCAGACGATACTAAAAAGTAAAGGACCAATATTTATAACATTGAAATCATATTTTGATGAGAGAATAATCTTAGTGATCAATAACGGCCCAAAAACTCAAGATGAATCCATTGATCTTTTTAGAGGATGTAATACTGCTTCAAATATCATTGAAGAAGAAGTTATCGATTGCTTTGATAAAACTTTTTCTTTTAGTATTGAACCATATTCGTACAAATTTTACGAGCTTGAATAAATATATTTTCATATTTTATTTTTCTTCCATCTTATTTTCAAACGATTCATGGATGGTTTATGATGACTCTGAGATCGCAATAATTAATATAGAAATAGATCCACAATCGTTATCTTGGATATTTGATTCTGCAAATTTGGAGAGTGATTCGATGCATGTGGCATCTGTTCATTTTCAGAATGCATATATCAATGAATATATTGATTCAATTGGTTTTCGTATACGCGGTAACACATCGAGAAATGCTGATAAAAAATCTTTTAAAATAGATTTTAATCATTTTAAAAGAGGAAGGCAGTTTTTTGACATAGAAAAAATAAATTTAAATGGAGAGCATAATGATCCCTCCATATCCAGAAGTAAAATTTGCTGGGATATTTTTGAAAAAATTGATATCCCAAGTACCAGAGCGTCACATGCTGAGCTTCATATAAATGGTGAATACTATGGTCTGTATGTATCTATTGAACATATTGATGAGAATTTTTTAGAAAGAAATTTTGATGATCACAGTGGGAATTTATGGAAATGTATTTGGCCGGCTGATCTAACATATAGAGGTGATGATCCTAACTCATATCATCCTTATTACAGCGAAACAAGACCATATGAACTAAAATCAAATGAGGACGAGTATGATTTTTCTCAAATTGCAAGATTAATAAGAATAATTAATCAAGATCCTGATTCTCTAGAAACTGTGTTAAACGTTAAACAGGTTCTTCAATACCTGGCAATTAACATATTAACTGGGTCATGGGATGATTATCGGTTTCTAAAGAATAATTTTTATTTATACCATGAACCATCTAAAGATATGTTTCACTGGATACCTTTTGATTATGATAACACTTTTGGTGTTGATTGGTTTGGTGCAAATTGGTCCACCATTGACCCCTATGACTATGCAAATATTGATGGAACTCCTAGACCGCTTACAGAGTATATTTTTCAAAATGAAAAATATGTAAATCTCTTTTCTCATTTTTTAGAATTTTATGCCACCCAGTTGATAAACAATGCAAATCTAGATCAACGACTAGACTCTATTAAAACAATGATATATAATTCCGTAATGCAGGATACTTATTACACATATGATTATGGTTTTAGTATCCAAGATTTTGAAAATAGCTTTTCGTATAGTTTTTCCAATCAACATGTAAAAAGAGGAATTAAAGAGTTTATTCAGGAAAGATCTACATCCTTATTTGGTCAAATATCATATCAGGTTGCTGAACCTTATGTTTATCATGTTGAACAATTTGACAGTATTCAGTTATTAAACGGTGAGCTATTTTTGAACGCTTCAATTTTTTCTAACGAAAATATTAATGAGGTCTTATTTCATTACAAAACAGAAGATAATGATTGGAACTCATCCCATTTTTATCCAAATCCCATTGTCGGTTCTATGCAAGTAGAAGAAAGTGATCGTTGGTCACTTACTATCGAAAATTCTGAAGTTGGTCAGACCTATTGGTATATAACTGCTGGTTCAAACGGATTAGTTGGGAGGTATCCAAAATATGGTTATGAACATTATGCTGTAGTTGGCATTCCAAATTCTGGATTAATGATTAACGAAATTATGGCCATAAACGATACTACGATTTCAGATAATAGTGGAGAGTATGATGACTGGATTGAAATTTATAACGTAAGTGATGAAGTGATTTTTTTGCAAGGCTATTATTTTTCAGATAATAAAAATAATATAACTAAATGGCAGTTAGATGAATCAGATGTAAATATTTATCCTGATGAAAAACTGATCCTTTGGTGCGATAATGATGAGGAGCAGGGGGTATTACATACCAACTTCAAATTATCAGGGAGCGGAGAGTTTATATCGATTACTGCACCAAATGGAATCACGATTATAGATTCGATAACATTTCCATCAATGGAGGCAGATTTATCTTATGGTAGAGTCCAAGATGGTTCATTGCAATGGGATTTCTTAGCATATCCTTCTCCTGGACAAGATAATACGATTTTATCTTTGAACAATGATTGGGTGGTTCCTAATGAAATAGACATTCTATCAGCTTACCCTAATCCTTTTAATTCAAATATATCGATGAAGATTAAATCAAATTTTGCAGAACAAAATCAAGTTCATATTTACGATATTAAGGGGGAAGTTGTTTTTAGCGATGTTATTAATTCAACTAATAAAGGACAAATAATTTGGCAGTGGAATGGGAAAGGGTTTAATGGAAGTAATGTTAGCACTGGGACGTATATTGTTAGGCTAAGTACAGATGAAGGCTATTCAACAAAAAAAATATCATTAATTAAATGATTTAACTTCTATAAATGTTCTGACATTTTTTACATACATGTGTTCCTCTACCAGAAACTTTTAATTTTATAATTATATTTTTACATTTTTCACATTTACATCCTTGTTTGCCAAAGATTTTTAATTCATTAGAATAATTTCCAGATTGGCCATTGAGAAAGGTAAAGCTGATGAAAGTTGTGCCGAGTTGCTCTATCGATTCTTGCAATATTCTGCGAATGTTTTTATGAAGTAATATGATTTTTTGTTTGGGTATGTGACAAGAAATTGAATTCGGATGTATACCACTCGCCCACAGGCTCTCATCTACATAAATATTTCCTAATCCAGATAAAAATGACTGATCCAATAATAGTGCTTTGATATTTCTTTTTTTACTTTTCAGATTTTTAACAAACCAGTCGGTGTTAAAATCGGAACTAAGTGGCTCTGGACCATGTCTTTTATTTATTTCTGTCAAATCATTGTATTTATAAATTCTTCCAAATTTTCTTGTGTCTTCAAAAATAAGTTTCTTTCCTCCTTCTAAAAAGAAAATAGCACTGGTGTGCTTTGGATGGCTGTCATTTTCAAGTACATACAACTTACCTGTCATCCTTAGATGTATCGCTAATAAGAAATTCTCGAATTGGATGATGATAAATTTTGCACGCCTTGTAACATTCAAAATTTTGTGCCTGCCTTCTATGTCCTTCGAATCAAAGTTATCCAGGACTTTATTCCAGATGGGGTCTACTGAGAGAATGTAATTGCCCAATATTTCGGGTTTTATATGATCTGCTACAGTTTGGACTTCAGGAAGTTCAGGCATATTTAATCATTTAGAGAATATCTCTTTTCTAAATTTTGAATAAATGGCTATAAAAATAATACCTATAAGCGCCATTAGGTAATGTATACTTGCAAAGTTCATACCAACAAATGCACTATAATTTTCTGTTAACCATCCAGCTGTAAGGACGCTTAATAACATCATTATCCTTGTGTATACACCAAATATAGTCTGCACTCTTCCCATTATATTATTTGGAATTACCTCCATAAAGATGGTTCTGATAATTATTCTGGCAGAATTATTACTTAAACCCATTACAAAATAGGCTATTCCCGCAAAGTAAATTGACAGCGTATATGGCGAAATATAACAGCTTAATCCTGCAATGAAATAGCATGCTATTAGTGATTTTTCATATCCAAACTTTTTCGTCATTAAAGCTATGATCATAGTAGAAAGAAGTGCGCCTATACCATACATTCCATCCATGAAGCCATAACCCCAGCTTCCTTTTAAAAATACCTCTTTAGATAATGTAATGGTTAAAACGCTCAATGCTCCCCAAATAGCTACATCTGATAAAATGGTTGTAATACCTAGAAATAAAACGCCGATTTTATTTTTTAAAAAGATGAAGCCTTTGGAAAGTTCCTCAACCAAACTTTCTGAATCTTGAGAGGTGTTTTTTCTTTCAAATGGAGCTAGTGATATTAAAATCCCGGAAATAATGTAGGCGAATACATTTAAATACAAAGCATAGATTGGACCATAAAAATGAACGATAAAACCTCCCGCACCAGCTCCAATTAATGACCCAACTTGATAGCTAGCTGATAGAAGGGCATTTGCAGAAAAATATTCTTTGTCATCAACAAGTTCCTGGACGAATGCCTGTGCAGTTGGCCAAAAAAGTGAATTTCCCAATCCCATTAGCATCATAACAGGATATAAAATCAATAAACCAAAGCCCTCAATTTGGAGGTAATATATGAAGGCGGTCAGCACCAATGCTCTTAGTATATCTAGTTTAACTAACAGCCACTTTCTATTTACTCTATCGATGATTATACCTGCCACTAAAGCTAGGATTAAACCAGGAGTGGTTGCAGCAGCCATTATTTTACCTAAGGCGAATTCAGAACCAGTCTCCTCTAAAACAAGCCAGCTTATTGCTATTAGGTTAAACCCAAAACCAATAAGTGAAATTATGTTGCCCAAGAAAAACAGTAAAAATGTTTTGTTGCTTAATATTTTTAGCATGAGTGTTGTGCCTTGGTTCTATTTTGTTTTTAAAGGCTAATAGAACGGACAATAGTATTATTTATCTGAGTTAAATTTAACCTCAAATAACATTCTATTTTTCATACAAATAATCCTATAAAAAATGGTAAAAATCACTTTTGTAATAAAAAATCTATTAGCTACCTACTATATAAGTGGATTCATTGCAAAAGGAGCAAATAAAGCCTTACATAAAGTGTCATATTGCGGCAATAATGATGATGGTTTTGGGGTCGGTGTGATGCTCATAATTCTTGGATTAATTATGTTTTATAACAGTTTAAAAAATTTAAAGATAAAAAGATTAATCGAAAATGTTCCTACATCCAAAGCTCGTTCGGTGGCAATGGGCTTGGCTGAGCTTAAAGGTAAAATAGAAAGTGGAAATAAAACACTTACCGATCCATTTGATGGAAAAGATTGTGTATACTGGCATGTTCATATACAGCAATATGTGAAAAGAGGTAAAAGACGTACCTGGGTCACGCGTCACAAAGCTAAAAAACACGTCCCTTTTTATTTAACTGACCAAACTGGCTCTGTCCTTGTAAATATGCAGGGTGCAAACTTAAAAAATGTGAAAAGAGATAATGAGTATGAGTCTGCGATGTTTTTTTCTGATGATATTCCACCAAAAGTTGAAGATTATTGTAATAAGGAAAATGTAAAATTAAGAGGCTGGCTTGGTGGTAAAAAAAGAATGCGTTTTCGAGTAACTTATTTAGAGCCGAATGATGATATATATATTATTGGTAGCGCAAGATCGCCAAATCTTGATGAAACAAATGGTTTAAAAAAAATTACGGCAGTCATTGATAAACCAAAGGATGGTATTTTTATTTTGAGCGATAAATCTGAAAAAGAATTGATTGATGATTACGGAGGTCAGTCTTGGATTGTACCTTTGGGAATCATTCTATCTAGTATAGGTCTAAGTTTAATTTTAAAATCTGCAGGAGTTTTTTAAGTGTGTTTAGTTAGATTAATAATATATTTATTTTTTTCAATCATTTTTACCTCTTGTGATGATGAGGAAAATATTTTGGTCCAAGATGCGGTAAAACTTCTCGATCAAGAAGATGTTTTATTTTTGGATGTAAGAACGTCACAAGAGTTTAAATATGAAGGTAGCATAAAAAACGCACTATTGATTCCTGTCAATGATCTAGAAAAAAAAATTACTATGCTTGAGGCGTATAAAAGTAAAAACATTATTGTCTATTGTAGAAGTGGAAGAAGATCTAAAATGGCAACCAAATTATTAAAAAAGAAAAACTTCAATGTCACTAATCTAGAAGGTGGATTCATAGCTTGGAGAAAATATTTTTCAACGAAGCAGTAAAAGAAAAATACTTTCTTATAAGTTAGTTTGTGAGAATTTTCATGCTTAATAAAATATCAATGTTTTTCTCTAAAGGCGCATTTTTTATGATTTTGAGCGCTGGTAGTTTTTGCATGATGACGGTGTTTGTAAAATTAGCAGGCGACTCACTTCCTACCATTCAGATTGTTTTTGTTAGAGGTCTTTTCACATTGTTAATAACTGGATTTTTTTTATTAAAAGCAAAGATAAATCCATTAGGCAAGAATAAACGGTTATTAACAGCTAGGGGATTATCAGGTACAATAGCACTATTTTTAGTCTATGAATCAATACAAAGGTTTCCACTTTCAGAAGCAACGGTAATTCAATATCTGTATCCATTATTTACAGCAATGATCGCTGCTGCATTAATTTCAGAAACTGTTGATAGAAACATTTTAATAGGACTTTTTGCTGGCTTTTTTGGGGTCTATGCAATCTTAGGATTTCCTTTTTTATCAGATAGCTACATAGATATTGAAAGTTTGGCAATTGCAATTTTCGGAAGTTTTTTAACAGGGTTGGCATATGTGTTAGTTAGAAAAGCAACCAGTCTGGATGAACACCCGCTTGTAGTAATGTTTTATTTCCCACTTTTCACCGTTCCAATATGTTTACCGTTTTTATTTTCGGTTTGGCAGCATCCTTCCTTATTGGAATGGTGTTATCTGTTCTTTGTTGGTTTTTTTACTCAGTTTGGTCAGTTATTTTTAACATATGGCTATAAAGAACTTCCTGCAACGAAAGCAGCGCCGATCAGTTATATTCAAGTTTTTTTTGCAACAATAATTGGCATTGTAATTTTTGATGAACAATTAACCTTTAATTTCCTAATTGGCTCGATCATAGTTCTTTTTTCAATAATTTTGGTTATGTCAAGTAGTACTAAAAAAGATTGAAGCAATGAAATATCCAACAATGAAAAATGTGGCTAAGGAAAAAATATATTTGTATAGTTAAATATAAATTAATGCTAACAAATGGAGTAGTTGTATGGGCGAACGTAAAATAGTTGATCATCTAGATATTTTTGAAGGTGAAAATAATGTAATGATCACTACTACAGTCAGTTGTGGTCTAGAACTTGTAGATGCTGTTGATGATTATATAAAACAAGGTTTTACAGTTGCATCAAGCAGTAGTGGTGGTACAAACATCCAAGTTTATCTAGTAAAACAAAATTAAAATTTTTCTATATAAATGAAAGTTCTAAGAACTTACTATATTTTTCTTTTTTCAACTGTTATTATCAGTCAAGAAAAGGAGACTATTAAATATGAAGATCTATATGAGCGAAATGGTCTGATTTATGCCTCGGATCAGGATAGTAGTTTTAATGGGACTGTCGATGAAAATTGGCCTACTGGTATAAATAAACTGAGCTACACTTATAAAAATGGGAAACCAGATTCTAAGTGGAGTGATTGGTTTAATAATGGTCAACCCAAAGAAGAGGTTGAATACAGTGATGGAATTAAAAACGGTTTGCATAAACAATGGTATAAAAACGGCCAGCAGAAGTTTGAAAGAACCTACAAAAATGGTATTCATGACGGCAAATGGACTGAGTGGTATGAGAATGGACAATCTATGGTTGAGGGCAATTTTCTGGATGGTAAGCCTGATGGAACATGGATATATTGGTATCCTAATGGTCAAAAAAGAGAGGAAGGTAACCCAGTCAGTAGCGATACTAGTAGCTTAGCTTTTTTGAATGATGGTATTTGGAATTATTGGCATCCCAATGGACAACTTAAAGAAACGGGGAATTATATAAGCGGAGAAAAAGACGGTCAATGGTTTGAATGGCATGATAATGGACAAATAAAACTGAAAGAAACCTATAAAATGAACAAAAGAAATGGGAAATGGCTTTCATGGTTTTATAATGGGCAAATTGAGATAGAGGGTGACTATATAAATGATAAAAAGTCAGGCAAGTGGATTACATGGTACCCTTGGGGGTGGAGATCGTATGAAATTACTAGTAATAATAATGAGTCTTCATTCATTCTATGGTTTGACGACCAACAAAGGTCAAGCGAAGGATTTTATCGGAATGATGTTAGAGATCAAACTTGGGTATGGTGGAGTAGGGAAGGTATACTTGATAGTTCTGGAGTTTTTAATCGAGGCATTAGAAGCGGTAAATGGACATTTAGAGATCCAGAAGCCAACAAACAACTCGAGGGTAGGTATCGAGATGGAATGCTTTCTGACCTAATTACAGTTGCAATAGATGAAGCTTTTAATGAAGAATATGAACAATTTGACATTATAGATAAAGAATGGACAGAATGGTTTTCAAATGGAGAAAAAAGGGTTGAGGTAACATATAAATCAGGAGGTGATTCTAAAGTTGGTAAGGGTAGTGGAACTTGGAATTTATGGTTTGAAAATGGTAACGAAAAATTATCACAGTCATATGTAGATGGAAGAGCTGATGGTACTTGGAAAGAATGGTTTGAAAATGGTACAGAAAAAAAAGAATACAACTGGTCAAGTGGTAAGTTGGATGGTAAATATGTAGAGTGGTATGAGTCTGGTCAAGAAAAAATTGAAGGGGAATATTCCAACGGCCTTAAGGAGGGAGCTTGGACTGAATATTATGCCACAGGAGAAAAAAAGTCTGTAGAGTCTTATGAGGGCGGAATACCAAGTGGTGAGTGGGCATTATTTTATGCGAATAGTAACTCAAAACAAGAAGCTAATTGGGACCAAGGTGTTTTAACTGGTTCTTGGACAGAGTGGTATGTTGACGGGCAAAAAAGAATTGAAGGAGATATTGAGGGCGGATTAGCAATAGGTGTGTGGACGGAGTGGTATGCTGATGGTACAAAAAGCTTTGAAGGTACTCGCAAGAGATCTGTAAAAAAAGAAAAATGGACTATTTGGAACGAAAAAATCCAAAGATCGATTAACACCCTTAAAAAGTAAAAGTTTTTAATTCATATAAAATTTCATTAACTATTATGGTATCCAAGGGATTCAAGATATAAATTCTCCGGCTCAGAAAAGGAAAAAAATTGAAGATAAAAGTAAAAAATATAAACGCTTACACAAAAGAAGTAAGTCTTGACATACCATGGGTAACCTTAGAGCCCGACTTTAACAAAGCGGTTAAGTCATTTAGTAAAAAAGTTAAGCTTCCTGGCTTTAGGCCAGGTAAAATACCAAAAGATAGATTGATGCAACAATTTCAACCAAACATTGAAGCTCAGTTTATGGACGATAATATTCATAAATATTATTTAACTGCTTTGCAGGAAGAGAAAATTGTTCCTGTGAACCAGGCAGAGATAAGCAATGTTAGCTTCAAGATGGATGAGAATTTCTCCTTTACCGCAAAGTTTGAAGTTGAGCCCGATTTCAATTTGCCAAAATTCAAAAATAATATGTTTAAAGTTCAGAAAAATAAATTCATTCCTGATGACCAAGACAAAGAGGATGCTATCAATCAGCTCAGAAGATCTCATGCTCGAATTGAAACAGTTGAGGATGGTGCAAAAGAAAAAGATTTTATTCTTTGTGATCTGCAAAAATTAGATGAATCTGGCGTTGCAATAATTGGTAAAAAATTTGAAAAACAAATGCTAAAAGTTGGCGATGGTTCCTTCACTGATGACCAGAAAACTAAACTGATAGGTCTAAAGCCTGGAGATACCTCAAAGCTTGACTTACCTGATGGTGAGGATAAATCAATAAAAAATCCTTACGACCTTACTGTGGTAAAAGTTGAGAGAGAGGTGCTGCCAGAAGTAAATGATGATTTTATAAAGTTGATAAATCCTGAATTGAATTCTGTTGATGATCTACATGCAGATGTGCTTAAAAAAATAAATGAGAATTTTGAAGAGAGGTCCAGACAAAGTTTTGAGCGAGATATTTCTGATGCTTTAATAGAAAATATCGGTTTAGAGACTCCCCCAAGTATGGTGGATAATTATTTAAATAATATTCTCGAAGATGTAAAAAAACAAAATAATGGCGAAAAAGTTGATGATGAAAAAGTACTCGAAACATATCGGCCTTCCGCTGAAAGAAATCTAAAATGGTATTTAATACGAAAAAAAATCATTGACCAGGAGCAGATAAGTTTTAGCAGGTCCGATATTGATAAAGAGATAGAAAATCTAGTTTCTCGCTCTCCAAATTCTGAGCAGGAAATAAGAAGGTTTTACAAAAAACCAAGTAATAGGCAGAGAATTGAGGATGATCTTACAGAGAAAAAAATATTAGAATTTCTAACGCAGTTTGCCAAGATAAAAGAAGTAGAGGTAAATACAAAAGACCTCCGGGGAGAAAATAAATGAGCATAGATAAAAATATTACTAACCAGTTAGTCCCTATGGTCGTAGAGCAAACTGGGCGTTCTGAAAGAGCATTCGATATCTACTCTAGGCTTTTAAAAGAAAGAATTATCTTCCTTGGTACGCCTATAGATGACATGATATCTTCTCTCGTAATTGCCCAACTTTTATTTTTAGAATCCGAGGATTCTGATAAAGACATTTATCTTTACATAAACTCTCCTGGAGGTATTATTACTTCTGGTTTTGGGATATATGATACAATGCAATACATCAAACCAGATGTCGCTACTATATGTATGGGGCAAGCTGCTAGCATGGGAGCTTTTCTGCTGGCAGGAGGTGCTAAAGGTAAAAGGTCTGCGTTACCAAATAGTAGAATCATGATTCACCAGCCTATGGGTGGCGCTCAAGGTCAAGCTGACGATATCAGGATTCAAGCAGATGAAATCCTTAGAATGAAGACGCAATTAAATAAGATATTGGCCAAAAATACTGGACAGTCCCTAAAAAAAATCGAAACTGATACAGATAGGGATAATTTTATGTCTGCAGCTGAGGCAAAAACTTATGGACTAATAGATTCGGTATTGTCATCTAGGAAGTAAATGTCAAATCAACCATCAAAAAATAGCAACTTAGAAATCAATCTATCTGGAAAAGATGACTCCAAAGAGGGTTTTAAGGTAACGCTACAAAAGCCTTCAAAAATAAAAAACTACTTGGATTCTTATGTTGTAGGTCAAGAAAATGCTAAAAAATCTATCGCGGTTGCCGTCTACAATCATTACAAACGTATAATTAATAAATCTTATGTTTCAGATGTAGAATTAGATAAGAGTAATATATTATTAATTGGTCCTACAGGAACTGGTAAAACTCTAATTGCTCAAACTTTGGCTAGGTTTTTATCTGTGCCATTTGCTATAGCTGACGCAACGACTTTTACCGAAGCAGGATACGTAGGGGAGGATGTTGAAAATATTCTAGTTAGGTTGCTTCAGGTCGCCAATTACAATGTTGGTGCTGCCGAAAGAGGAATTGTATATATTGACGAAATAGATAAAGTTGGCAGGAAGTCTGCGAGTGCATCAATAACTAGAGATGTTAGCGGCGAAGGAGTACAGCAGGCATTGCTAAAAATTCTTGAGGGCACCATAAGTAACGTTCCCCCAAAAGGAGGTAGAAAACACCCAGAGCAAAGCTTGGTATCTATTGATACATCGAATATTTTATTTATTTGCGGAGGTTCATTTTCTGGATTAGAAGATATAATTTCAAAAAGAACTAATGTTGGAGACTTAGGTTTTAATTCAAACTCTGGCAATAATAGTTCAGGTAAGTTTGACACTAATCATGTTTTTAAAAATGTAGTTCATGAAGATCTTGTTGAATTTGGAATCATTCCTGAGCTAATTGGAAGGTTGCCTGTTGTTTCTACAATGAGCAGTTTATCTGATAGCGAAATGTTAAAGATTTTAACTGACCCTAAAAATGCCCTACTTGAGCAGTATAAAAAATTATTTCACATGGAAAATGTAATTCTAGATTTTGAACAAAAAGCGCTGCGTCGAATTGTTGAGATTGCTCAGAGCCGAAATTCTGGTGCTAGAGCCCTTAGGTCTGTACTTGAAGATATTTTAATGGACTTGATGTATGATGTTCCTGATATGGATAAGCCTAATAAAATTATGATAACTGAAAAATTTATTTTAGGCGAATCAAAGCCATTAATATCATTAGATCCAATTAAAAAGAAGTCAGCTTAATATTTATGCATATTATAGCTGATTTATTTAACCTTTATTAAATATATTCCATACAATTTATCAGAATGATAAGACAGCTTATCTTTTGATATGTTAAATTTATTAACACACGTTAATTATGTTCTCGGGTATTTACTTTATATTAAAAAATAACTTTCTGTGTAAAATTGCAGGATTGTTTTTAATAACGATTTTCATTCAAAATTGTGCTGAGCCTGAAGATAATGACACTGTTGAAGAGTCTGCCTATGAAAATACGTTGACAAATCAAACTATAGGTGATGGCAGTACTGGAGCAATTGATGACTATTTTTATGATTTTAATGATGCAGTTGATGCAAAATTCTTCAGATATTCAAAATCAAGGTTCGGTACTTCTTATGATAAGTACATAACATCATACCCTTATCCGCCAGACAATATGATTATGAAAAATTTTCCTGATTATTTGTTAGATGTGGCTCCAGATTCTATTCAATTTGTCGTGCGTCATCCGATTGATACATTAGTTATCGGCGCCGATACTATTACATCCGATATTGGTAAGATAGTAGAGGATTCACTTGTTTTATCCTCTTCACAATTCAAAAATCTAGAATCAATTGAGTGGGATTTCGATGCTGAGCCTTCGCTGCAAAGATATAGATTAAGAAATTCTGCTTGGGTTCAAGAAGACACGATGCTTTATTATGCAGACACATTTGATGTTAAATCATACTGGGCTGTAGTTGATACGCCTCTAATAGATGATGGTTTTATGTTTGTTGATACTGCTGAATGGCAGGATACTAGTTATGCTTTCATTAAAGATGAAATGATAATTTTTACAAATAATTTTGAGTTCACAAAAACTCAGATGCATCTAGATTCTCTTATTTTCAGAATCAATACTGATTGTAATGATAACAACAGCTGGGACCAGGCTGAGACAGGAATTGACGACTTCAATGGCGATGGTGACATGAAGGATATCTTATTTGAAAACAATGATAATTTTGATTACAACGGTGACGGTGTCCTTCAGGACATAGTATATGAGTTTGTGGATAGGGGTAATGGAATTATTGATCCTGCGGAGATTTATTATGACATTAACGAGAATGGGTCATTCGATTTAAATGAACCTTATGAAGACAGGAATTGTAATGGGAAGTGGGATGATGCAGAAATAGTTGATTCAGGTAATGGCCGCTTTGACGATGTTGAAGAATATACTTTTAAAGATGCTGATGGTGATGGTGAAAATGAAAAGCATCTATACAAAATTGGTTCTGTGCCAAATAATATTCTTGTGGATTGGTCAGATCCAGAAAGTCCGCAGCTTTTATTAAATATTAACATTGGAGATGATTTAACCGATAGGTGGGGAAATGTGTATGAAGACATTATTGAGACTGTTTCATTTGTCGATGTAAAGCGTAAGGAGGTTGGAGATATTGACTCGCTTGTAACTCTATATACCAATGATGTAGTTGGGGTGATAAATAGCCCTGCTCAAACTCCTGATGATTTCTATGTAACTAAAACAGAATTCATATCAAATAGAACAGGAGATGATGGTCTTAGAGTAGATTATGACTATCAAATTTTTTCAAAAGATAATCATGTTAATCAACACATTTATAAAAGTTATTTTTTACCTTTAGGCTTTTACTGGAGTGAGTATCAGGTCGATCAAGGATTTTGGCAAAAAAATCAGCTTGAAAAAGATATTTTTATGTACACATATAATGGACTTTTGCGGGATGGGGAGCATGTAGACACTGCTTATTATGATTCCACTGA
>Ga0208127_1000641_pt1 | contig 17848 bp, 19 predicted proteins | sample ETNtaG_6_FD_185751 | JGI IMG/M metagenome (GOLD analysis project Ga0208127, IMG submission 185751) | Marine microbial and viral communities from oxygen minimum zone, Eastern Pacific Ocean - ETNP201306SV45 (SPAdes) (version 2) | ecosystem: Environmental > Aquatic > Marine > Oceanic ...
TGACGACTTCATCGATGGCTCCTGCATTGGCTGATTCTTCTGCATTCCAGATTTGGTTTTCAAAGAAGAATTGACGGCTTCGTTGTTCACCTACAAGACGAGGAAGGAGCCAGGTTGTTCCTCCATCGGGTGAAAGACCGATGCTTGCATAGGATGCTGCAAGTTTTGCTTTTGGTGATGCGATGCGTGCATCGCATGCTAAGGCAAGGCCAAGACCTCCACCAGCTGCTGCACCATTGATGGCTGCGACAACGATGGTTGCTGATTCTCGGATTCTCATCAGCAATGGATGGAGGATGTTGGTGAGATCTCGAATGAGTTGTGGAGCTTCATTGGCTTCAATGGATTCCTGAAAGGCGTTGATATCTGCACCTGCTGAGAAGAATTTACCTTCACCAGTAATGACCATGCCCTTGATTTCTGGATTCTTCAGTCCCTTATCGATTGCATCAGCGATGATTGGAAGGGATTCTCTCGAGAACGATTTGCTTGCAGAAGCACCCGTTAATCGAACGACTTGGATTCCATTGTCACGGTTTTCGATTTGAACCGTCATCTGTTCACCTCAAAGTTTGACGTTGACGTTCTTGACTCGAGTGTAGAAACGAAGTGCGTCTTGGCTTTGCTCGATACCAATTCCTGATTGCTTCCAGCCAGTGAAGGCTGTCTGTGGGAACGTAATTGGATACTCGTTGATGGAGACCATTCCTGATTGGAGATCTCGTGCGAATCGATGTGCTCGGCTCAAGTCGTTGGTCCAAACACCATTGAGAAGACCGAATGGCGTATCGTTTGCGAGAGCAAGTGCTTCTGCTTCTTCTGTGAACTTGGTGACTGCTAGAACTGGTCCAAACAGTTCCTCTTGGAACAGAAGGTTGCTTGCATCAACATCGGTGACAACAGTTGGTTGCATGAAGGCCCCATCGCCTTCAACGGCTGCTCCACCGGTGACAACGGTTCCACCTTGGGCAAGACCTTCCTTGAGCATTCGAAGAACATCTGCACGGTGATCGGTGTGAACAAGACTTCCAATTCGGACACCTTCGCTCATACCTGGACCAATCTTCCACTTGGCGACTTCAGCAACGATTGCATCGACCAATTCGTCATGAACGTCTTCGTGAACGATGAGTCGAGAACCAGCCCAACACATCTGTCCTGCATTCATGAAGATTCCAAAGCAGATGGCTTTGGCACAATACTTGAGATTTGCATCAGGGAAGACGACGTTGGCTCCTTTTCCACCGAGTTCCAGCGTGACTGGCGTGAGTTGTTCGCTGGCTTTTGCCATAACAGCTTGTCCTGTTGGTACACCTCCAGTGAGGACGATTCCGTTGATGTCTGGATGGCCTGCAAGTGCATCTCCGATGAGTCCGCCTGATCCTGTAATGACCTGAACGACGTTCTCTGGGAGTCCGACTTCTGCTTCATGCATGGCTTCGAGCCATGCGATGAGTGAAAGTGGTGTCCATGATGCTGGCTTGGCGATGACAGTGCATCCTGCTGCAAGAGCAGGTGCGATCGAGCGAAGTGCGAGTTGCAATGGGAAGTTCCATGGAACGATATGTGCTGTAACGCCAACAGGTTGTCGTAGCGTGTAGTTGAGTCTGTTGCCAGGAACAGGAATGGTTGATCCTTCGATCTTGTCGGAAAGACCTGCGAAATATTCGAAGGTCCATGCTCCATAGCGGATTTCAGACAATGCTTCACGGAACGTCTTGCCGTTGTTGCTGCTTTCGATGGCTGCGAGAGCCTTTGCATTCGCATAGGTTGCTTGTGCCATACGGTTGAGCATTCGGCCACGTTCTGCTGGATCCATTGCACTCCAACTCTTGTCAGCAAAGGCTGCTTTTGATGCAGCAACACAGCGGTTGACATCGTCAATTGTTGCTTTCGGTGTTGTTGCAATCGTTTCACCCGTTGCTGGGTTCAGAACATTGTGTGTGTTGTTATCCGATGATGCGCACCATTGGCCATCAATGTACATCTGCTTCTCGTCCATGTTCTTTCCACAACGATGCGCCTCATGAGCGATTCGGTGCGTTCTGTTCGCTTGAAAGAACGATTCGAATGATGATGAAGACCCAATAGACTCATGAGGTGCATGCTTCAACAAGCATCATGGTCGAGCGTGTTGGTCTTGCAGCAGAATCTGCGAAGACCATGAGTCAAGTCGCACCTCGCTTGTTGATTCTTGCTGGTGCGACTGGTGTTGGAAAATCGACAGCTGCTCGTGAGATTGCTGCAGCCTCTGGCTTTTCTCGAATCCTATCGACCGATGCAATTCGTGAGATTATGCGGACATGCATCGATGTTGACGAAGATGCCGCTTTGCATCGATCGTCGTTTTCTCGTGGAGAAAATGGAGAACCTGTTCTCGATTGGCAACGTACCTGTGAATCGGTTGAACCCGGAATTACTGCAACCATCGAGCGTGCTCGTCGTGAAGGAATCGATCTTTTGATTGAAGGTGTTCACATCGTTCCGAGTGATCGATTGTTGAGGGCTTGGCGAGAAGGTGGAGGCATTGCAGTTGGCTTGTTGATGCAAGTTGAATCCGAAGAGAAGCATCGTCAAATGCTCAAATCTCGAGATGCGCATTCCTATCGAAGAGCTGACAGATATCTTGCAGGCTTTGATCGGATTCGTCGCATTCAAGAAGGTCTTCAGGAACGAGCAAAGATTGCCTCATGGTCCGTTGTTGACCCTTCATGGGGAAGTGATGTTGAACGAATCAAGCACTTCCTTAATCTTGCTTGGAATGAACGAAATTCCTGATCTCTATTTCTTTCTACAGGAACGGCACAATGCCCTCATTCCTGAATCGGGATTACCGACAAGAGAAGATGATGAACCACATCGTTCACATCTTTTCCTTCGTTGACTTGAGTTGCAACGTGTGCATCTTGAACCAAGAAGAGGTGAATAACAGCGGTCGCATTGCTTCATAGCAATTCTCTCTTCGACCAGATATAAACCAGATGAGAATGCGTGAAAATATTCACAGTTCGACAACGAACGCTATCGGTTTCATCAACATTGCATCACTGTCTGAAACGCCGAGTTCTGCATTGACTTGGATTTGATTTGAACCGAGGTCGGTGATTGTCACATTGATCAGTTTGACTTCAATGCCACTAATTTCACCATGATGGAGAAGATCTTCATGCGATGAATCCATCGCTTGTGTAACCGATTCAAGGGCTGAAACACCGTTATCGAACCACACTTCTGCACGTGCTTCAACAAGACCTGGTAAGACGGTTTCAACATCTTGTGTCGTTTGTATAACCGAATCGCTTGCGACATCATGAGGAACGGACATCCCTGCAAGTTTGATGGCAAAGATGGCCATTGAGAGTAAGGACATCATCAGGACAACACCTGTTGCAAGAAGCATCTGTGCCTTGTCGTCTTTCTGTGGTGGTAGCATCAAGACGCACCTCCTCGCGACCAAACATCGAGACTGATGGTCCAAACATCGGTATCGACCACGACCAATTGATGGACCGTTACTGTGGCTCCGTTTGGTGTTCCAACTTCACCGTATGGCGTTGCAGGCATCGCATTTTGAGCAAGCCAACAATTGGCTTCTTTTCCAATCGGCAGCATGTCTTGCAAGAGTGTACAAGCCTCATCGAAGGAATCCTCTGAAAGAAGTTCATGCAATCGGCTTTCTCCTGTCAATTCAGGAGGTAGGGCCATGGAAGCGATGATCGCATCCTCTCCAGCTGACTCTAAGGAAGCATCGATAGCGACCGAACGTGCATCAGGGACGTTGACGCGAATCAAGAACGTCGCTGACATGAAAAACAGCCAAAACAACGTCAACATCTCAAGAATGTGGACTTGCGCCTCGTCATCCTTACGCACAGCATCATCCTCCCACATTGAGAGGCGCAGGTACGAAGGTTCCAACCGATGGATTCAGGCCCGGTGTTTCGGTAATTCCAATGAGGCTTGGTGAGAATGCAATAACGTTGAACACCACAAGTGCAACAAGGATCATCATCCCTGAGTGTTTGAATCCCGCTGAAAACCGACCCGTCGCCATTAGACCAGCCATGCAACCATTACCAATGGCTTGCATGGTTACACCATAATAGAAAATCGTCAAGAAGAACAGCGGGTCGACATTTCGAATCTTCATGTTTCCAATGTTCTGGCCTCCGCCGCCATCATCGGACGAATTTGAGTTCGCAATCGCAGGAATAAAGACCGTTGAAAGAACGACAATAACGCCAAGGAAAACGAAATACGAGGTCCAAATAACAGCAATGTACGAACCTATCGCTCGTTTCCGTTCCCCTTCAAGGAACTTGATTTCACGTGAGTCGTTGGCTGCTGTCACCAGAATATCAGAAATCTTACCACCAGCGCGGTCGGCTTCTGAAATCAATGAAATTGCACGCTTGACCAATGGTGTTCCGACCCGTTCTGCGAATTGGAGAATAACGTCACTGAACTTAATACCCCAAGACAGTTGATCGCTCATCTTCTTGACTTCGTCATTCAGGGCCCCATATTCTGACGTTGCGAGCGTTTGAACCGCCACCGTCATCGAAAGACCACCCTTCCAATATTCGGCAAGGTCACGAAGGAAATCAGGGAACTTCTCTTCAATTTCGTTCTTCCTGTTTTCGACACTTTCCCAATAGAATGAGGCAGGCCATAGGAAGAAGAAGAACATCAAACCAAAGAAGTTGAGGAAGATGGTGGGGTGAATACTGAGTGGGCCAAGACTGACTTCAGGCCCAATCCAGAGCGACTTGTTGTTCATGTTCGCAGGAATTCCGTCAAAGTACTGAATGTCCATGTTGAATGTGAATGTATCCAACAATACGTTTTCTGTATTTGATTGAGCGATAATCTCGTAACGTGTTCCAGCATCGATTGAATTCATTTCAATGATGCACTTGTCGGATGAAACACCTGTGTTTCCTATATAGTAATCGAGAACTTCACCATTTCGATTTCGAATTGCAACCGTATAGGTCGCTGGTTCACTCGCTTCTGCTTCACATGTCAGCGTCATCGGTTGAAGGACTACTTCTCCCCCAGTCGCTTGGGGGTCGACACCAGGTACGTCGAAATTTTTCCCTCTGAACTGGACATCCTCCCAAGGTTCATCGCTCCATGAAACAATGTCAGGACTGTCTTGGAGTAAGGAACAGGATTGGTTCTGTGCATAGGTTGGTTTTGTTTGACCATTGAACGCTTCATTGTCACCAGTGATAATTCCACAAGCGACATTGGTGAACATTGGCTCGCCGTTGCTCGTCGGAATAAAACCAGAATTTGTTGCCCAAACGACAGCTGTCGTCATACCGAGAAGAATGGAGACGAACAAGATACCATACAGTTTGGTCATGGTTGTGTCGTCTTTCGGCAAGTCGAGGTTGACGACAATCTTGTTCTTCTTCTTTCGAGCCAAGTTTCGTCACCTCCTACATTTCTTGCTCCTTACTTGATGTGTAAACAAGCACCGCATACGCGACGTGAATCAATGGAACAAAGCCGAGAACAATACCGTAGAGCATGCCTTCTGACATCTGTGCACCTGAACCGGATACCCAGAACATAATGACGAGCATGACGATCAAGAACAGCGGCATCGCTACTGCAACAACAATGTAGGATTCTGCAAGGAGTGCAATGGATTCAAGGAATTGGCCCAAACGTGTTCGATTCTCACGCATGTAGTGTTCAGCACGATTGAGGAAGTAGAGTTTCAACTGACCACCAGCAGTCAATGTTCCGACCATTCCTTGGAAGAACTCTGTCAGCCATACGGATGCGGCACGATCGACACTGAGTTTCATCGCAGTAATCAGGTCATAGCCAAGCAATGTAACATCACGATAGACCATCGCAGCATCGTCTGCTACGTCGCCGTAGATGTCCTTGTTCATGGCGAGGGAACGGAAAATCTTGGCAGGGGTTGCATTCGCTGCAGACATCGCAGCGGTGTAGGATGCAGCGTATGGAAGGTACTTCTCAATCATATCACCTCGACGCTTGGCTTCTCGTTGTGCACCGCCCTTGTTGTATTTCCAAGCAGCAAAAGGTACAATGACAGCCCCAATCACGACGAGTAGTATTTTGAGAGCTGGTGGGAATATACGGGTATCATAGTCTGGGCAATTATTCCCAGGTTTTGATTCATCAACCAAATCAGGATTCCAATATTCCCATTCGAAACAAGGCGCAACCGTTGCAGGATCTTGTTGACTCTCCCACAGATCGATGACACCAATTTCTGGAACGAAAAACAACGCTACGAAGCCAACGCCGAGAGCGGTGATGACGAACGTGGTAACAAAAACCGTGGCAAGATAGACCTCAGGCATCATCGGCATGGAGGCTTTGACGAGATTGTCAGAGAGTTCCTTATCAGCTCGAGCACGCTTCTTGAACACGCCACCTAAGAGGCGGTTACAAATGCGTTGCCAAGCGGTTAGATCCATGGATTCACCTCAACGTAGACCATCAACTCGTGCAAGAACTTCATTGGGGCGAACGTAGTATTCGGTAACGATTTGTGATACTTGGTCGGCCTTTCGAATATCATTGAGAACAAGCCATTCGAGAATACGCTTACGGGTTCTCAGTTCTCGACGCATTTCATCTTGCGAGAAATTGATTTTGACCATGATTTTCTCAAGGACATAGGACTTACCGCTGAAGATAAAGTCGTCCGAGGAAACATCCCATCGGAATACTTCGTTGGTGATAACTTCCATCGAGTTCGGGTCGATACCGACGATTTCAACAATCTGCTTTGTTCGTCGCACACGTCGGCCATTGATACGGGTTTGAATCTGAATCGCACAGGCTTCGAGCGCAGGGAGCAGAACACGTGGAATGTCAATCGGCTTGTTTTCCAATCGGTGAACGAGGGACGGTACAGAGTCAGCGTGGACCGTTGAATACGCACAGTGACCTGTTGCCATCGCTTGGAACAGAACGTATGCTTCAGCACCACGAATCTCACCCACAATGATGTATTCAGGCCGCTCACGTAACGCAGCCTTCAACAACTCGAACTCTCCGATTTCACCTTCGCTCGATTCACCACCGAACCCTTGTCTCGTAAGACCTGGAACCCAGTTCGGTTGGGGGATGTTTACTTCACGAGTGGATTCGATTGAAACGATCTTCATTTGCCATGGAATGAAAATACACATGGCGTTGAGTGTTGTTGTCTTACCGGAAGCAGTACCGCCGACAAACAGCATTGGAACTTCATTTTGGAAGGCGATCCAAAGATAGGCAACCATCAGGGAAGACATGGTTCGGAATGCTACGATATCAGCAGGCGAGAATGGGTCGTCCTTGAATCGTCGAATACAGAAGGCTGAACCTCGTGTTGAAACCTCACGTCCAAGTTTCATAACGATACGAGAACCGTCCATGAGTGTTGCGTCAAGCAACGGATCTGCAACAGAGATGTGCTTACCACAACGTTGTGCGAGTTTGATAACGTAGGATTCCAGAGCTTCGTCCGTATTCCAAACGCAGGTCGTTTCAACAGATTCGAATTTACGATGATAAGCGAAGATAGGGACGCCTGTTCCGTCGAGGGAAATATCCTCAACGTTGGCATCGTTCATCAATACGTCCATTTGACCGTAGCCAATCAGATCACGTCGAATGTAGTAGAACAACTTGGACTTGGACTTCTTGGTGATTTTCATTCCATAGGATTTGATGACCTTGTCCATTGCAGTTCGAAGGTAAGCCTCAGGGTTGCCATCGATCTCTTCGATGTTGGCGGTAAGCGAGCGAATGAAGATGTCCATGATCTCTTCACGTTGCTCTTGTTCTTTCTTGGTCATTGGCGGCTCAATGATTTGGTAGATGATGTTGAGTGTTCGCTTGTCACGAACGATGCGCGCAAAGGCATGTGGTGGCATAACAGGGTACTTGTCAAGTTCATCGTACTGGGCACGCTGTTGTGCTCTTTGTCGACCTCGTCCGCCCCCACCTTTTTTCCTAGCCATAACAAATCACCGCCGAGACGTTCCGTGACAGGTTGCGCCCGACTATAACCTTTGGTTGCCAAACGAGGTTAAGAGGCTTGAATGAGCGTGTCCAACCACATTCGAATTTGATGCTGAAATTGAGGCAAATCATCATTGTTCTCAACCAGAACATCTGCTGAGTTGATGAGTTCTTCCAAACCCCAGCCTTTTTCTCGCTCATCACGGGCTTCGAATGTTGCTGTTCCACCGTCTTCACTGCGTCCTCTTGCCATCATTCGTGCGAAACGAATCGATTTGTCGGTATGGATGGCAACCGATTGGAAATCATCACCCCATGTCGACTTGAACACAGCATATTCTGCTGTTCCTCGCAGACCATCGATCAAGACGATCGGATGTGAATCAAGCAATGTGTTCACAGCTTCGGTCAAGCGTACTGCAAGAACATCTTCGCCGAATTCTCGGCGCAAATCTGCAGCGACTTGTCCGAACACTTCGGGAACGACATCCAATGCTCGTCGGGCGACTTCTTCACGAACCATATCGCCCATCGAACGAACAGGAATACCTGCATCCATGAAGATTTGAGCAAACTCGCCCTTGCCTGAACCGGGCATGCCACAGACAGCAAGGACTCGACTCATGCTTGAAACGCTGAGGCGAGGACTCATCAATGTTGTTAGTTATCAAAGGGCGATTTGCCCCATCGTCGGTCCATCAACTTCCAGAGAAGACCGCTCGCACCGATCAATGCGAGTGAAACACCGAGCATGCCCCAGAAACCTTGTTGCATCTGTTCGCTATCGAATTGAACCGATTCAGCATCGAGACCACTCTCTCGAACTTGCGAGAACCAGTTCTGATAAAATTCCGTATCGCCTTGTGTGAACGAGAGAAGGAAGAGCATCAAGAGTGGGAACACGGTTCCAATCCAGAACTTGGTCATAATCGCTCCATCGAAAATAGCCTTGTTGGGGCGCAGTCCCATGAGGAAGGCGGTTAAGGCTACGATGTAGATTGAGTTGGCAAACATGATGATGATACCAATCGGTAACGCGCCCCATTCATCGAGGCGCCAAGCCATAATCACCAAGAAAATAAGCGAAATCCAGGATGTTGCAAGGAAATAGACAACAACCTTTGCTCGAATCAATTGAGGAACGCTCAATGGAAGTCCGTTCATGAAATCAGGAGAATCCAAGGCCGTCAACCATGAATAGAAATTGAAACCAAAGAATCCCAAGAATGGTGCATACGAAAGCAGATTGATTGGAATTGGTGCATCAGCAAAATCAACCAACCAAGCCATTCCGAGAAGAACGAGTAATGGAATCGAATAGGAGACGGTCATCTTCTTCAAGGCTCCAGAACGTCGCAGGTCAACGAATTCTTTGGCGACGAGAAGGCGCACTTCGCCACGACCTAGGAAATTCAATCGTCGATAGAACGGTTCGAACAGATCAGCATGTTCGATGACCTTCGCTTCAAAATCATCGAGAATCAGTCCGGCTGAAACCAAACCGAGCAAAGCACAACCAAGCAAGGATGCAAACACAATCCACAGTACTTGTTCCCGTTGAATGGCAAGACCCCATAGGCCGAGATCAATGTCGATGAAGCCGATTCCGACAGCAATTCCAAGAGCTACGATGAGGATTGGTCCAACGATTGTAAACGGTCGGCCACGCATCCACAGCGATGAGGCGAGGAACGATATTGCAAGACCTTGTGCAATGGTGGTGAACATTGCGAGCCACGTCCATGGAAGTGATGACCATTTGAGTGGCGTTGTGATCGCTCCAAATTCACCGAGCAGTATACCGAAGGACATACCCAAGATGATCGGCGTAAGGATGAGCAGTGCATAATAGACCAACTCTTTGACAAAGAATGCATAATGTGCCATTGAATTCGGCAATGGTTGAATGGCTGGCGCTGCAATCAGATGATTCTTGTTTCCGTCGCGTTGTGAGATGGCTTCACGTCCGCGGAATGCGAATGTCCCCATGCCCAAACTGAAGAACAGCAAAGGGAGATGAAGTCCGAAACGAAGTTGATCCCAACTGAACGATTTTGTATCCATATCGGAGGATTGTGCTGCTGAATCGCCTACGAGAAATTGCAATCCAATGGTCGTCACCATCGTCACAAGCGTTAGCAAAAGTGGAAACAAAACCACTTGGCGCTTCTTTGCAAAATCGATGTTTTCTCGCCACTCCTCTCGAAACATGTAACGGAAAGTCGTTGAAAAAGCAGCGAAACCGCGTTGTGGTTCGAGCAATTGAACACCACCCGAGGACGTTCCTAATGCGACGGGTGGTTTCGATTCGTACGCACCTGCAACATCATCCCAGTCTCGTGAGATGATTGTTGAAGCGGACATCCTCATTCCTCCTCAGATGTGATGCCTTCCTCAGTATGTCGCTCAACGTCCTCAATGGAATGTCCAACCAGTCGAATAAAGACGTCTTCGAGTGTCTCATCTTCTGATTCTTTGAGTCCCGATACCGTTCCAGCAGCGAGGACGCGACCATGATTGATGATGGCCATTCTATTGCACATGCGTTCTGCCATTTCCAGTACATGCGAGCAGAGGAAAATCGTCCCACCATTAGCAACATGATCGAGAAGCCACTCTCGGCATTTTCGTTGATAGATTGGATCCAAATTTGCGAAGGGTTCATCCAAAAACAACAACTTTGGTTTATGGATAAAGGCTGATGCGAGCATGACTTTCTGCCGTTGCCCCTTTGAGAGATCCTTGCACATCGTATCTCGCTTCTCTTGCAATCCAAACCAATCCAACCAATACTCGACTTGCTCGTCAAGATTGTCAAGACCTCGCAAGCGGGCAACAAATTGCAAGAACTCGGTCGGTGTCAAAAACGAGGGAGGTGATTCCGATTCAGGAACGATACCAATGTTGGCTTTGAGTTTCTGTGGTGATTGTTTTGCATCAACACCCAACACTTCGATTTGACCAATTGAAGGTTGAAGTTGTCCGGTTAGGAGTTTGATGAACGTCGATTTACCAGCACCGTTTGGTCCGAAGACACCAAAGAACTCTCCTGAATAAACCTCAACGTTGAGTGGATGGAGTGCCACAAACTCACCGTATCGCTTTCCCATATCGGCTGCACGCACGAGTGGTTGTGTTTCCTCGCCCATAGCCTGACCAACAAACTCTAGGATTTCATTACTTGCTTGAATCACCTAAGTGATACATCGGTGAACTCTTGAACTTCCGTTGCATGGCAAATTTATGACGCCACCACAACATGACGTATTGACCATTGAAACAATTCCTGTAGAAGCATGCGATGATGGAACGGTTGTGGCATTGGTGACCATCAATCGACCCAACAAATTGAATGCATTGAATGCAGATGTTACATCGGCAATGAAAGACATGGTTGCTTGGGCAGAATCTGAAGATTCAGTCCGATGCATCGTTATGACGGGAGCTCAACCACTTGAACCTGAAGAAGGTAAGCGATCGAAACCAAATGCATTCGTTGCAGGTGCTGATATTACCGAATTCCTTGGTGCTGGAAGTGAAGAAATCACCACCAAGTTCACCGATAATGCCATCGAAGCATTGTGGAACATGAGCAAACCAACGATTGCAATGGTCGATGGATTTGCACTCGGAGGTGGACTTGAAGTTGCATGTTCATGCGATATTCGTATCGCCAGTTCTCGTTCAAAATTCGGCACACCTGAAATCAATCTCGGTCTGATTCCTGGCTATGGCGGAACACAACGACTCGTATCTCTTCTCGGCTACGGTAAGGCTCTTGAGATGGTCTATACGGGCGAAATGATCGATGCGAGTGAAGCGCATCGAATCGGTTTGGTGAACCATGTGGTTGAAGCAGATGAATTGAAGACGAAGGCCGTTGAAATGGCGTGTCTTATCGCCAGTAAATCCAGCAACACGCTACGGGTTGCGAAGCAAACACTTCGTTCAGCACTCGATGAAGGCTTGACCGAAGGTGTAGCCACAGAAGCAAGAGCCTTTGCGGGATTGTTCGATACCGAAGACAAGGAAATCGGTGTGAAGGCCTTCCTCAACCGAGAGAAAGCTCAGTGGAAACACAAGTGATCAGAATCCAACAATGAGTTGCCAAGCGATGGCAAAAATGGCTACATCAGCGATGGCATGAGCGACCCATGCAACCCACACGCTTCGATATTGAACGTAAAGCCACGAGAAGATGACGCCTCCGATGAAGACGCCCAACGATGCAATCGCATTTCCAAGTGGATCGATAAAGAAGGCGAGAGCGATGGTATGATGGAGCGTAAAGATGGCTGCTGAAAGAAGAATAGGTCGCCATTTCCCACCGACCAAGGTTTCCAGTTTGGACGTGATGAACCATCGAAATACGTATTCTTCCAAGACCGAATTAATGAAAATCCAAAACAAGATTCCAACGGCGAGTTTCCATGGCACTGTCAGACCAAATGGTTCGAGAATTTCGGCCAAATCCTCGCTTCGGATGACAAGGTCACCGAGAAGGAAATATGCGATTCCAATGACGATGGCCATGCCAATACCCAACAGGGTTGAAACCATCCAGCCTCCATTTTGTGGCGTTGAATAGGATCGTTGCCCACCTTCGACGTTGAGATACCAGTACGCTGGTAATCCAAATATCCACAACTTCGTAAAAATGAAAACAAAGGCTGCGATGATTCCCGCCTTCAAAGCAAAACCTGTGATGACGGATATGGTCGGAGCAATACCAACGAGGATAAGTCCAATCAAAGCACGTTGTTTGATCTGCGACGATGATTGGGCGATTGGTTCCATCAAGAGGCCTCAATCTTCGTCCATTTCCATCTTCAAAGCGGCCAAAGCACCGGATGGACTCGGCAAGTCCGGTAGTGGGAGCGGATTTCCATCAGGACCGATGAGCGGTGGTAAATCGCCAAGTGTAGGTTCAGGTGCTTCTTGTTTTGAATCGACCGCTTCGAATCCTGCATCCAATTGTGAACGGAATTTGAGAATACGTTGATCATCGATTCGAATGAAGGTTGCTCCATAGATGTGACCAGGGTCTGGTTGAAGCGGTTCATCGAGCACCGTTAGACCATGTCCTTCATTTTGAAGAAGGGCAACGATATCTTCGCGAACGACGTTCTCTTCCCACATGCGTGATGTCGATGCTCGGATATCTGCCATCTGTGAGCGACGACGTGCCGCAATGCGTGCACGGATTTCATCATGCTTGGAAGCACGCTCTTTGACCGTCGCCTCGATATCGGCTTCTTCGACTGATTCAGGACTCACCTCGACCACATACTCATCAGCCACGTGGACCATCTCGACTTCAACGACTGGTAATTCTTCCATCTCGGCTTCATCATCGCCCATTGCTTGCGCCATGGCAGCCCGTTGTGCTTCTTGAGCGGCAAGAATTTTTGCGGCCTTTCGCTCCTTGAGCGACATGGTTGTTGATGTCGAAGGTGTGGGATCTTCTTCCATCACATCAGCATCATCGGTTTGTGCGATCTCAACCACTTCTTTGGAAGCAACCTTTGTTGCTGCAGTGGGGAGGTCAGGAAGTTCAAACGATGGCGATCCTGAAAGGATGTAAATCAAGCCGAGAGTGACCATCACACCGATGGTAATCCATTGTTGATTCTCGTCCATTTCACCAACGGATGCGAAATAGAACAACAAGGTTGCAACAAACGCCAATGCGATTGTGTTGCGTAAGAACCCCATGCCTATCGCTCCATCCAAGAACTTCCTGCTTAAGACGATGATGCCGCCTCGCTTGTTGAAAGTTGCTCGATAAGACCGTCCAATGCTTTCCGACGATGGCTGAATTGTTCCTTGATTGAGAGGTCAACATCAGCGAACGTCAAGCCGTTGGTTGAATGTCTGTCTCCATCGATGTCAACATCATCTGGAACAAAGATTGGATCGAAACCAAAACCTTCACTTCCGCTCTGATTCATTGCAAGAACACCTCGACAAATGCCTCTTGAAACGTGGACCTTTCCATCGAGAAGAAGTGCTGCCACAGCCTGAAATTCCGCACCTCTTGCTGGTTCTTCGCCCATTAATCGAAGCAAACCATCGCATCCGATCGTCTTGAGAACATAAGCAGAGTAAACGCCAGGAAAGCCATTGAGATGATCTACGAATAAGCCTGCATCTTCAACCATGAGTGCATCGTTCTTGTTGGGAAGATGGATGTGTGCTTGTTCAAGTTTTGAGCGAGCAACAATCTCTAAGTCATCGCATTGAGGTTCGCTAATATCAACGCCTTCGATCACCAATTGTTGGACATTGAATCCAAGCGGTTCGAGAGCATGCTTTGCTTCTCGGACCTTTCCCGCATTTCCTGTCATGAACCAAACCGTGCGCATGGCGTAGCCTTAATGCCCCTCATTGATGGCTTTTCGGTTCGATTCAAGCACGAACTTCAAGGTCTTCGAAGTTGAGCAACCTCCATGTTGCAACAGGTAGCCATGGTTGCACTCGGTGGCGGAATCGGAGCAGCACTTCGTTACTTGACATCCGAATGGGTCTCGAATGATGGGTTTCCATACGCTACATTGGCCGTCAATCTCGTAGGATCGTTTCTGATGGGTGCTGTTGCCATCGGCCTTGCAGAACAAGTGATCTCTAAGGACCTCGCTCTTCTTCTTGGAACGGGATTGCTTGGAGGTTTGACCACGATGTCCGCGTTTTCTGTTGAAACTATCCAGTTGATTGAGAATCAACAAACAGGGCTTGCTGTTGGCTATGTCAGCATAACGATGCTGTTGTGTCCACTCCTCGCATTGCTCGGTTGGAAACTCTCTGGAACGATTTTGACCTCAACCTGAAGTTTAAGTGGAAGGATAGCGAGGAGAAGATGATGTCAGCCGACCACCTCATTGCAAAACTGAATGAAGCGCTTGGATGGGAATTACGAGCCATCAACATGTATGCCCATTATGCCGCCTACATTCGTGGTATCCATCGACTTCAACTCGAACCGCACTTTACTGCTGAAGCCAACGAATCGATGGTCCACTCAAACATCGTTCGTTCAGCGATTGTCAAACTCGGTGGTGTTGCAGTTACCGAGCGAAATCAAACGCCGATTGAGCATGTTTCATCCTATCTGGACATGTTGGCTGAATCGCTCAAGACCGAAACCAAAGCTGCTGAAGTGTATGGTGACTTAATGGAGATGATCGAAGAAGCAGGTGATGCTGAATTGCTCGATTCGATCGAACAGATCTATCTCGCTGAAGTCCGCAGTGTGGAAGAATTGCGACGACTTGCTGAGTGATTAAACACGAATGCTCAACATTCGCTCTAAGGCGAGAAGTGACCCTTCTTGCACCTCTTTTGAAACTGTGATTTGATTGTGGACTTGTCCTTCTGCAAGTTTCTCTAACAAGTCCATGAGATACGCTGGATGAATCATGTACATTGTTGAACATGGACAGATTTCTGGATCAAGACATTCGATATGCTTGTCAGGATGATTATCTGCTAAGCGAGCGACCATGTTGATTTCTGTTCCAATTGCAACGGTTGAACCCTCTGGAAGATCGTTGACAAAATTGATGATGTATTGTGTCGAACCATTTGCATCCGAAACTTCGACCGTTTCCTTTGGACATTCAGGATGAACAACAACGACGCCATCCGGATGGCGTTCTCGGAAATCTGCAATTTGACTTGGCTTGAATCGCTTGTGAACGGAGCAAAAGCCATGCCATAGAATGATTCGAGCGTTGTCAAGATCAGAACTTGCCCCAATTCCAGGCGTCCATGTTGGCATTTGTTCCTCAGAAATTCCCATCCGCAAGCCTGTATTTCGTCCAAGGTGTTGGTCGGGAAAGAAGAGCACTGCACCGTTTGGTCCTGCTCGATCGAATGCCCACTGCAAAACACCCTCTGCATTCGAAGATGTGCATACGACACCTCCATGACGACCGACGAAATCTTTGAGATCAGCACTGCTATTCATGTAAGTTACAGGGACGAGATAACCTTCATCTTCGCCTGCAAGCGACGTAGGGTCATCTTTGGTGATTGGGTCGAGCAGGTTTGTGCTTGACAGCATTTCAGCCCATGCTGCTTCGACATCCACAAGTGTTGCCATATCGGCCATCGAACAACCTGCTCGAAGGTTTGGAAGCATGACCACTTGTTCATCTGAAGTGAGAATATCCGCTGATTCGGCCATGAAATGAACACCACAGAACACGATGTATTTTGCATCCGATTCAGCAGCCTTTTGGCTTAACATGAACGAGTCACCAAGGAAATCAGCGTGCATAACGATGCTATCGCGTTGGTAGTGATGACCGAGAATCAGAAGGTCATCGCCAAGCTGCTGCTTGAGTTCAGCAATTCGCTCAGCGATTGCAACATCTTCAGGCGACATCGACGTCGATGAGAAGTCAACGGCACACATTGCAAGAGAAACCGACATGCGTATCACTACTTCCAAACCGCCTTCTAATTTCAACCCATTGCTATGCGTTGAACTTATGAAAAGGAGACAATTCCGTAGATATGATGGCATTCAATGCGGATGAGCGACTGTACCTCGGTGCAGAAGCGGAAGTGTGGCGTGGCTCATGGATGGGCTTGCCTGCTGTTCGCAAACAACGACGTCTTCGTTCATGGCGACATCCTGATTTGGACGACCGATTGGGGCGACGACGCATGATTGCTGAAGCAAGACTGATGGTACGTCTTTATCGAAGTGGCCTCAATATACCCGTCCTCTACGATTGTGATATCAAGGAACAACAACTGGTCATGAGCAACATCCCTGGCAGTCCTCTCATCGAATTGCTCAACGATGATAGCATCGATGACCAACGTATTCGTGAACACCTTCTTGCTGCTGGTCGAAGCATCCGAATGCTTCACCGTCAAGCGATTGTACATGGAGATCTTTCGACCAACAACATCATGATTACACCTGAAGGTGAAGCCGTATTGATCGATTTTGGTTTGGCCAAGATTGAATTTGAAACCGAATTGTATGGAATTGATTTGCACGTCTTATTCGAAATTCTTGGCGCATCACATCCACATCGTGAAGGTGCTATGGAGGCGATCTTGGAAGGGTATGCTCAGTGCGAGAAGGAATTGGGAGTTGCTGCCACAACGCCTGGTGGTGATCCAGTTTCGATGGAAGATGTTCTCGAACGTTTTGACCTTATTCGGACTCGAGTACGCTATCATGGATAACCTTGTTTGGTCGTTCCTCATTTTGTCGTTGCATGATGTAAATGAAGGTAAGCGCAATGAGCAAAAGGACCGACCACTGCAGGATGATGCTCGAATAGGTTGCAAGTTCTGCACCTCGATTGAGAACATTGAACGTCGTTGTTCCATCTTCCTCAACTTCAATGTAGACAAGACCATTCTGTAATGCGATTGGATTGATTTGGTCGATTTTATCGGAAGTAAGTTGTTCGGAATAATTTGTTGCGAGATTCAATTGATGAATTTCCCAGTCACCATATTGTTCAGCACCACCATCATCGAATTTGTAGTGGTCCTTTGCTTCCCACACGACATAGCCATATCCAAGCGAGATGTTTCCAACAGGGAAGATGGGATCAAAACCAAGCCATTGTTCACCGGTTGAACGATCGTACAAGACCAATCGGTCCAGTGCAGAAACGTTCATTCGCACTGCAATGTATTGTGAATTAAAACTCATTTGAACGATGCTCGCATTTGTTTCATCAACAACTTGACCGCTCCTCTCCTCAAGAACGAGGTTCTGTTCAAGGGTTGTTGAAGCGTTCATGACAATGTTTTGAGAACCCGATGTTCCGAGTGAACCGAGATGAACAATGGACGGTTCTTCCTTTGAAACGAA
>Ga0208127_1000643_pt1 | contig 17795 bp, 18 predicted proteins | sample ETNtaG_6_FD_185751 | JGI IMG/M metagenome (GOLD analysis project Ga0208127, IMG submission 185751) | Marine microbial and viral communities from oxygen minimum zone, Eastern Pacific Ocean - ETNP201306SV45 (SPAdes) (version 2) | ecosystem: Environmental > Aquatic > Marine > Oceanic ...
TCGCCATGCGGATGGAGTTGAAATAGGCTTCCCAGCCACCCCCGTCCATCACATCAAAGTTGTAATTCTTCAGGGAGAGCGTGAGGTTGTAGGGCCAGAAGGTGACAAAGGATGCATAAGCGGCCATTGCAATCATAGCCAGCAGCGTTACCGCGACAATGGTGCAGAAGATGAACAGAAGTCCGTCGCGCAAGGGTTCCGACTTGGGCTGGAAGGGAACTGCCCGTGCGGAAAGAAGAGCGACTTGCTTGCGTTGCACCCAGCGGTCGGCGATGAAGGCGACCAATGCAGGCAACAGCAACACGAGCGAAACCACCGCGCCCATCTCAAAATTCTGCTGACCGACCACCTGCTTGTAGACATCGGTTGCTAAAACATTGTAGCGTCCGCCGATTACCTTGGGCACGCCGAAATCCGTGATCACAAGGGTGAAAACGACAAACCCCGCACTGAGAATACCGTATTTGGCTCCGGGCAGGGTGACGGTCCAGAACACACGCCACTTGGGGGTGCGCAACGCCTCGGCTGCTTCATACAGTCGGGCATCGGCAGTGGAAAGCGCAGTGAGTAAGATCATCAGTGCATGCGGGAACACCCAAAAACATGAGCCGATGATGATGCCGACGGGTCCGTAAATCGAGCCGCTGCCCAGCCATGACTTGAGTACCCCCTGATTGCCGAACCAGTAGATCAGCGAAATTGCAGCCAACAGTGAAGGAGCAAGAATCGGGATGAGTGCAACTCCCCGAAAGAACCAGCGCAGGGGCATCCGGGTGCGAGTGAGTGCGTAGGCGTAAACAAAGGCAATCCCCAGTACAATCAGTGTTGCGGAAATCGCTACACTAAGACTGTTCGTGATGGAGGCGAAGAGGGCGGGGGTATCAAAATAAATCCGGAAGTTCTCCAGTCCCACATACTCACCATCCATGTCCTGCAGGCTCATGGAGAGCAATGAATAAAGCGGAAACACCACAGCCACCGCCAACAAGGCAATGATGACAACAAGGGCAGTTCTCAGCACCATGTCATCCCGACTCAATCGGATGCGTACCGGCGCGGCGGAAGCGGATATGGAGGCGGAACTCACTGGATGTCTGGGAAAAGGCGGAGGGAGTCAGGTGGGAATTCGACGGTCAGCGGAACGTCTGGAGCAGCCTTGAGTTGGTGAACCTGCTGGAGCGAAAGATCTGCCCGCAAGGTACTGAATCCTTCCGGGCCTTTCAGCTTAAGACGACAGAATGACCCCAGAAATTCGAGGGTGTCGACATGGACTGGAAGTCCATTTGGTAAATCTACCGTTTTGGTGTGACACCGCAAATCTTCCGGACGCACCGTCATCCGGACTTTTTCTCCGCTGGAAACATTTGTCGTGTCGCAGGAAAGCGAGGTTTCTCCTACCCGTATCGTTCCGGAAGCCACAACCTCTGCTTCCATGAAATTCATCACGCCAATAAAATCCGCAACAAAGGGTGAGGCGGGAGTGCTATAGATTTCCTCCGGAGTACCTACCTGCTCGATGCTCCCATGATCCATCACCACGATGCGGTCCGCCATTGAAAGTGCTTCTTCCTGATCGTGTGTGACGAGGATGGTGGTGATGCCCAGACGCTGATGCAATGCACGGATTTCCTGCCGGAGTGAAGCACGGACACGCGCATCAAGAGCACTCAGAGGCTCGTCGAGCAACAGCAACCCCGGTGAGGTCGCCAAAGCGCGAGCGAGGGCAACACGCTGTTGCTGGCCTCCGGAAAGTTGTGCAGGGTATTTTGAGGTTTGCTCGGGCAGCCCGACCAGTTCCAGTAATTCAACGACCCGCTTTCGGATTTCAGGCTTTGGCACCCGCTGGTTTTCTAGACCGTAGGCGATGTTCTGGAAAACCGTCAGATTCGGGAAGAGGGCATAAGACTGAAATACAATGCCAAAATCCCGCTCCGAGGGCGGAAGGCTGGAAATGTCCTGTCCATTTTGCGTGATGCGTCCGGTGGTTTGGGGATCGAGTCCGGCAATCGCACGGAGCAGGGTCGTCTTGCCGCATCCAGAAGGACCAAGAAAGCAGACGAACTCTCCTCCGTTGATTTCCAGCGAAAGTTCCCGAACCGCGACAAACTCCCCAAAATGCTTGGTGAGGTCCTCAATTCTTAGGTAGGGTTGTTGAGCTTCAGACATGGAGAGATAAAAAAACCGAGCCGAAAACTAAGTTCGGCTCGATAGAGAGGATGGGATTACTTGGCTTCCGACTTGGCGTCGTAACGATTTTGCCACTCGGAAAGAATGCTTTTACGGTTCACTGCCGCAAATTCGAAATCGTTGTCAATCATTGCTTCCAGGATGCCTTCCGGAAAATGTTTAACCGGTTTTGCAACTCCCGGATAGGCGACCACAGCGTAGCCCTGGTTGTATAACTCGTTGGCTTTTCTTGTGATGGACCAGTCCACCAGCTTTTGTGCAGCACTCAATTTTTTCGTGCCTCTGACGATTGCAGTAGCTTCCATGTCCCAACCTACACCCTCACGCGGCAGCACGATGTCGAGCGGGGCACCGGCGGCCTTGGACTTGGCTCCCCGGAACGCAAACGAGATTCCGATGGGCGTTTCACCTCGTGCTGCCTGCTTGCAGGGCTTGGATCCCGAATGGGTGTACCAGGCGATGTTTTCGTGGAGGTTGTCCATGTATTGCCATCCGCCTAATGGTCCGTATAGCTGGAGCCAAGACGAGACATCGAGGAAGCCTGTTCCGGAAGAATTTGGATTCGGCATCACCAGATGTCCCTTATATACCGGATCAGTGAGGTCCATCCATGAGGTTGGTGTGGGAAGGTTGTGACGTTGCGCCTCCACTGTGTTGACACATACTGCAGCAATCCATGCATCCATACCGGTCCAGCTAGGCGGATTAGCCGCATCCCGGAACTTGGGATCAAGTTTGTCAACTCCCTTAGGCGAGTAGGGTTGCAACATGCCCTCGGACTTGAGCAGCATCAGGCTGGTTGCGGCCAGTCCCCAGATCACATCTGCCCGTGGGTTGTTTTTTTCCGCAAGCAGCTTGGCGGTGACGATTCCGGTGGAATCCCGGACCCAGCGGATTTTGATATCCGGATGGTCCTTGTTGAATGCGGCAGCATAACGCTTGAGGTCTTCTGCCTCAACTGCCGTATAAACCATCAAAGTTTCAGCACTGGCATGAAGCGGAAACAGTAACAACATCATGAGGCCGACCATTGAACTGCCCAGTCTTTTCATCAAATAAGATTTCATATTATCTCCAGACATTAGAGTTAAGATTGAATGGTTAAAAAAACACTCTCGCATTTGAGTGTGAGCGTAAAGTTAAGGAACTATTAAATGAATAGCGAGATATTTTTTCATTCAATTCAAGGAATTCATTGATCATCAGATCAGGGGAACGGGAATTATTCACTAGAGAATTAAATGGACTCAAAAGATTTTGGTTCATAAGGCAGCGAGTTGATTCCCTCTATGGATGTTCAACACAAAATTTTTTTGTTAAGAATTTGTTTCCAACATTCTATTTTAATTTCTTCTCAATATGACCCAGGGACTCTTTTGTTTTCAGATCCCGTGAGAACTGACAGAGATCATTATAAAACGACACAGATCCTTAATTGATTTCACCCCTGATTATTAACCTTCAATAACTTTAAAAAGAAAAAAATTCATGGCCCGCCTGGAAAACTATCCGGAAGCAGTACGCAATCATTTGTTGAAACTTCCCTGCCCGACTTTTGACAGTACTCCCTTCAACCGGCCTATTCCGATGAAGGAGCAGAGGGTCGCCCTGGTTTCGACTGCGGGGTTACATTTGCGGGGAGACCGTCCGTTTGGACTTGGAGATGCGGATCATCGCTTGATACCTCGGGATACTCCTGCCAACCGCTTGGTGATGAGTCATATCTCCACCAATTTTGATCGCACCGGATATCTTCAGGATCTGAATGTGGTTTTCCCCCTGGAACGGCTCAATGACCTGGCCCGAAACGGCGAAATCGGAAGCGTGGCAGAATATCACACCTCCTTCATGGGCGCTACGGAACCGGAGAAAATGGAATCCACAGTGGTAGAACTGGCTTCGGTGATGAAGAAAGACGGGGTGAACACGGTGCTGCTGGTGCCTGTCTGACCGAATTGCACGCGCGCCGTGGGCGGGCTTGGACACTATTTTGAATCAGAAGGAATCGCTTCGACCCAGATCAGTCTGGTCCGCGTCCATACTGAAAACATCAAACCTCCCCGGGCCTTATGGGTGCCTTTCGAACTTGGGAGGCCTTTCGGAGTGCCCCATGATCCCGAATTTCAACTTTCTGTATTGAGAAAGGTTCTGGGTTTAACCGAACACAAGAAAGGTCCGGTTTTGGAGGATTTCCCGGAAGATGCGCCGGATTCCAAAGGAAGTCCTGCTCCGGTGGTTTGCCCGGTTTCTTTTCAAAAACGGGACGATGCGAAGGAACAGACCTCCAACTGGTCCGAAGATTTTAAAACCGAGATCCGGGTATTGAGCAACTGGTACGAGGTTTCCAAGGAAATTCGAAACCGCACCACAACTGGGGTTTCAGAACTCGATGTGGAAGAGTCGGCAGATTTGCTGATCCGTTTCGTCGAAGAAGAAACACGTGGAACTGTGATCGATGAGGGAAAAGTGGTGGACAGGATCCGTCGTGCCTGTGAAGATCTCAAAGCCTATTACTACGAATCCGTTTCGGCGCAACCGGGACAGCCAACCGACAGTCAAAGTCTAAGCAACTGGTTCTGGGGAGAAACTCGGGCAGCCTGGGTGATCAACCGGATCCGGGAAATCTGCCTGGAAGAACCTGAAAGCAAGCACGCGATCCTTGGTAAACTGCTTCTTGTCCCGAGGACCGAACTACATCGTTTCCAGTAATACGGTGATCGACAAAATCAAACGGAGAATGATGGTATTTTTGAAAGATTGATAACCAGGAAAAGACCGATTTAATCAAACATGAAAGAGCAAAAAAATAACGGACCGCTTTCGGGAATCAGGGTTTTGGACATGAGTCGCATCCTCGCAGGTCCGAGTTCCGCGCAGCTTTTGGGAGACCTGGGTGCAGATGTGATCAAGATCGAACGACCCGGAAGCGGTGATGACACCCGCGGTTGGGGACCTCCCTGGCTGAAGGATGATGAGGGCAAGGAAACCCGGGAAAGTGCCTACTATCTTTGCGCCAACCGAAACAAGCGATCATTGACCATCGATTTCACTAAACCCGAAGGACAAAAACTTTTGAAAGAACTTGCTTCCCGAGCGGATGTCCTGATCGAGAATTTTAAAGTCGGGGGACTTCAGCAGTACGGGTTGGATTATGAAAGCCTCCATGCCCAGTTGCCGGAATTGATCTACTGTTCGGTGACCGGCTTCGGACAAACGGGTCCTTATGCCAAAAACCCGGGATACGATTTTATGATCCAGGGAATGGGAGGAATCATGAGCATCACCGGAGAACCCGAGGGTGAGCCGATGAAGGTCGGGGTTGCAATCGTGGATCTGATGTGCGGGATGTATGCATCCGTGGCGATTCTTGGGGCATTGCGTCACCGTGACCAGGGAGGAGGAGGTCAGCATATCGATCTGGCCCTGTTGGATACCCATGCGGCCTGGTTGATCAATGTCGGTATGAACTACCTTACCTCCGGGGAAGACCCTTTACGCTACGGAAACGGACATGCCAACATCGTCCCCTATCAGCCCTATCCTGCCAGTGACGGGTACTTCATTTTAACGATAGGAAACAACGTCCAGTTCCGAAAATTCTGTGACTTTGCTGAGATTCCTGAAATTCCCGATGATCCAAGGTTTGCGGAAAATCAGGACCGGGTGAAAAACCGTGATGCCCTGGAAGCGATTATCAGTCGTGCCACCTCCGTCCAATCCAAAGCCCACTGGCTCGAAGGTTTAAAAAAACTGGGGGTGCCCTGTGGGCCCGTGAATACCGTTCCGGAAGTCTTTGAAGATCCCCAAATCCGTCACCGTGAGATGGAAATCAGCATGGACCATCCTTTGACCGGAGATTCAAAAATGAAAATGATCGGCAACCCAATCCGTTACTCGGAAACGCCGGTTTCCTACCGAAATCCTCCACCCATGTTGGGGCAGCATAACCGTGAAATCCTTAAGGATTGGCTTGAACTCGAAGATAACGAGATCGAAAGACTCTCCCAAAACGAGGTGCTTTAAGAAAGCAGTCCGTATGCTTTTTAAAGAAAAAACATTCCTGGGAAAGTTCTTTTCTCTAAAAGTGGAACTTCCCCTTAAAATTTGAAGCTTTTTTATTGATCTGGAACTCCTCCTTCTAAAAAACTCCTACTACGAGAATTCAGTTCCAAGCTTGAGGTTTAGGTTTGGGGAACACTCAGAGGAATCCTGTAATCTGGATTTTTTGCCTGCCTGATCACTGCAGGAACAATCTCACGATACGCTTCCCACAATCCCTTTTTTGCTGGCGGCATCTGATCCTGAAGCATCTGATGAAGTTTGGGTAAATTGTGCGAAGGAACATTGGGGAACATGTGGTGCTCGATGTGATATTCCATCTGCCAGTATAAAAAACTAAAAACCGGATTCAAATAAACCGTTCGGGTGCTGTAGCGATGGTCTTTGATGTCTTCATAGAGACCTGCATGCTGGGTCAGCCCGAATAGGACCTGTAAGGTGTTTCCGTAAAATTTAGGAAGAATGAGGTAAAGCATCGGCAACCAGGACTGGTAAAGCATCGAGCAGATGATGATGATGATCCAGATTCCCACATGGATACGGGCTGAGTTTCTGCACTTGGACCGTTCTTTTTCAGGAATGCAATGCTCCATCACCTCCGTGGTGATTCCCATTGCATGCTTGATGGTTTCCATTTGAAGAGATTTGTGAAAAAAGAGAACCCCTCCAAAAGGGACGAAAAGGGAGAAGAAGAAAATCAGATCAGTCGGCTTCCGGATGACAATTTCAAAATCCAGGGGTTCTGCATAGGCTGTGTGCCCGTGATGTTTGTAATGGGACCAACGCCAACGCACAGGCTCAAAATTGTTCATAAAACTGGATATCTGGTAGAAAAACTGATTCCAGAATTTTGACCTGAACGCGGTTTTGTGACCTGTTTCATGCCACAACGCATCACTGCAGGAATAGATGTTTCCGTAGATGAGGAAAAAGATGAGACTCCACCATGACCCCCAGGTCATCCATGCCAGGTAACCAAACAGAAAGAGACTGCCAAAAAAGATGAACATGTGTTTGAATCCCTCACGATCCGACTTCTCACAGAGTTTCTTGAAATCCTCTTTGTCGATGTGGCATCGATGCCATTTTTTTAAATCAACATCCATGGTGGGTTTTAAAAGTCATGAAGGTTTTAGAATGTCGGTTTCAGATCCGACTCCTTTTTAAACTCATTGCTCTTTCAGTTCAAGTCGTTCAGTGGAATCAGAGAACCCTTTACTTCTATTGCTTCCTTTACACCTAATGACCCTGAATGTTTCTTGTTATACAGTTCATTTCCTTAAGTATTGGTTTATGTCAAATCTGGTACAGATCAAATCAACCAGAAATATTTTTGGAATCAAAAAAAAGTTTGAAAAAATATTTGACATCCATTTGTTGTATCATGTATACATCATTCCAGGATTCAATGGATGAGTCTGGCTCCAGGCCCAATTTGGGGTTTGGTATGAACTTCGAATCATTTATTTTGAAGCTAAGGAACTGGTCCTTGGTATTTCAAAAAGAAGGAAAATGAATATGAAAAAACTATGTTTATCAGCAATGGCCATCGCTATGGTTGCCTCGATGGGAGCCAGTATCGCATTTGCTGCGGATGAAGTAAGACTGCGTCTGAATTGGATGTATTATGGTTCTCATGCCGGTTTTGCGTATGGAAAAGATAAGGGGCTTTACAAAGCTGCAGGAATCGATCTGGACATCCGTTCTGGAAATGGTTCATCATCAGCACACCGCCTAGTAGCAAACAAGGACAGTCATTTTGCATATGGATCATGTGCAGCCATGGTCACTTTAGCAGCCCAAGGCGCGCCAATCATTTCTGTAGGTGTGATAGATGCTGCAGGAACTGAAGCTGTCATTGTAAGACCTGATGCTGGAATAAGTTCTGTTAAAGGATTGAAGGGTAAAAAGATTCTCACCACAGCAAATGCTGGTGTAAATACTTTCTTTCCATTGGTTCTCAGAAGCAATGGCATGAGTCTGAGTGATGTGAATTTGACCAATGTTCCCGATGGTGCACTCGTTTCCAGCTACCTTCAAGGTGCTGGTGGAGCAGTAGCCATTCTTGGTGGCTTGGATGATAAACCTGCCGAGATTAAGGCTAATGGTGGCGCAACTCCTGTTGCATTTCCTTATTCAGATTATGGAGTGAACCAGGTTGGTTATTGTATCTCCACACACCAGGACACTTTGAAAAACAATCCTGGATTGGTAGAGAGATTTGTAAGGGCAACCATGGTGGCCTACAAGGAGACCGAAAAGAATCCTGATGCAGCTGTTAACTCCATGGCTGATATTGTTGGAGGAACGATGGCGGAAAAGTCTGGCAAGGAACAAGCAAGATCAGTCCTGGATGTGACCCTTGGTATTCTCTATTCAAAGGCGAATACGAATAGAACAATGGGCCTTCATGTAGATTCTGATTGGGCTGATATGCTTGGTCTCATGAAAAAGTTCAATGATCTGCAAACCAGCAAATCGGCGAGTGATTTTTATACCAACCAGTTTATTAATTAGAAGAATTAAGTGGCCTCTCTAAGAGAGGCTACTCTTTCCTGTTTTTATTCCGGCAGTCAATGCTCGCCGCGATCAGCATCAAAAACGTTTCCAAATCGTTTAGTACCGAAGGCCAGCCTATCTTGGCATTCGGTCCTGCAGACCTTGAGGTAAATGAAGGAGATTTTGTTACCTTATTAGGACCTTCCGGTTGCGGGAAATCGACTCTTTTACTCATGATTGCCGGTTTAATTCCTTGTTCAAGTGGTCAAATCATCATGAATCAAGATGAGGTTTTATCACCTCGTCATGACATCGGTATGATGTTTCAGGACAGTACCTTAGTCCCATGGAGATCTGTGTTAGGCAACATTAATCTTCAGTTGGAATTAAGAAACCTTAATCCAAATGATTTCCAGGATAAAATTTCAGAATTGATTGAATCTGTTTCATTGAAGGGGTATGAGCATTTACGTCCTCATGAACTATCAGGAGGCATGCAACAAAGGGCTGCACTTTGCCAAGCCTTGATTCATGAGCCAAAAACTTTACTGCTCGATGAGCCCTTGGGAAAACTTGATGCAATGACTCGTGAAAACATTCGGAAAGATCTTCAAAATCTTTGGATGAATGAAAAACCTACGGTTCTTATGGTCACCCATAGTATTGAAGAGGCCGTCCAGATGTCTTCTAAGGTATGTGTGATTACACCCAGACCTGGTTTGATTGACAAAATTATTGAAATCAAGCTTCCTTGGCCGAGAGATCTTGAGGTAAAGAGAAGTCAGGAATTCGCGGATTACATGGCTGAAATCCAGGAAGTTTTTCAAGGCTACGGTGTGATATGACGGCAAAACGTATCAAAGCTACCATTCGTTGGATCACCGATTCATGGATGGTGATTCTGTTCTTTGTATTCTTTTTTCTTTTTTGGGAATGGTCCGTCGATTGGTTTTCAATCCCACGCTATATCCTTCCTAAACCAAGTACCATTGTTGTCAATGCTTCCGCAGATCTTCCCAGGTTGATCGATTACACATACATTACAGGTCTTGAAACAATTCTTGGATATTTGACTGCCATTGTTATTGCAATCCCCCTTGGTTTGGCCATCACCTTCTCATCAATTTTACGAAGAACCATATATCCATTTTTTGTAAGTATTGAAATGACGCCAAAGATCGCCTTTGCTCCATTGTTCATTTCATGGTTCGGTTTTGGTCTTCTTCCAAAGGTCATTATTGTTTTCCTGGTTTGTTTTTTTCCCATTGTCCTGAATGCAATTTTGGCTTTTGGGTCACTTAGTGATGAACTCGATCGGTTTGCAAAAACAACAGGCGCTTCAACCTTTAAAGTATTCTTAAAAATCAGGATTCCTTCCGCACTTCCGCAATGTTTTGTCGGATTCAAATATGCCGCCATCAACGCTACAGTTGGAGCCACGATTGCCGAATTTATTGGAAGTGATCAGGGCCTTGGTTTTTACATCCAAATCGTTACTGGAAATATGCGACCAGATCTAGCATTTGCTGGAATTTTCTTGCTGACCATTATGGGTCTCTCGCTTTTCGGTATTGTGACTTTTGTCGAGAGAGCTCTTATCCCCTGGCATATCTCTCAGAGACGTTGATATCAGTTCCTCCAATTTTTGCAATGAAATCTTCAGCTCATTTTAAGCATCTTTTGATTTCCGATTTATCAGGAGTTGAGCGAGCCAAAACCATTTGGTGTGAAAATGGAGAGGTTAATTCCCACAGCGCAGGCTGGATTCCAAGCAATGCTCTGATAACATGTTTTGGGGATCTTGCTCCTTCAGAAATGCCTGAAGTGGGAGACGTAAAATTGGTAGAAATAAATGAAAACCTGGTCACTTTGAACCAACCTCCGCACGCTTCAGCAGCAAAATTCAGCATTTGCGCCATAGAAAATCTAGATCAAACCCCATGGCACAGTTGTCTTCGATCTCAATTGGAAAAAGCCATTAAACGGCTTGAGGAGACATTTGGAATTCAACTTCGTGTTGGTTTAGAACAGGAATTCTATCTGATCGATTCCATAAGGAATCATCTGAATGCCTATTCCCTTCAATCCTTTTTTGAAGAAGAAGATTTTTTAGAAATCCTAGGGACAAGTCTCAATGATGCAGGACTTGGGTTAAAGTCCCTTCATGCAGAAAATGGAGTGGCACAATATGAATTGACCTTCAAACCAGATAACCCTCTCAAAGCTTGTGATCATCTTATTCTAGCGAAGAGCATATCTCGTTGGTCTGCCATTAAAATGGGGAGAAAGATCAGTTTTTCTCCACTTATCAGCAAAGATAAAGTTGGTAGTGGACTGCATGTGCATTTCAGTCTTTGTGATAAGGATGGAACCAACATCAATGCTGGAGATAATAAACAACTTTCCCCTAAGGCAGGATCATTTATCTCGGGAATCCTAAAACATCTGAATGCCCTCACTGCTTTTAGCTCTCCCAGTTTTATTTCAGGGTTACGCTATCAGCCGCCGAGATGGACAGCATATTTTAATAATTTTGCTGTTCAGGACAGAAAGGCAGCTGTCCGTCAGACTTATTTGGGAGAAGGTACCGAACCTTTCCATTTCGAATTCAGGACTGCTGATGCTGCTGCAAGCCCATATTTGGTACTCAGTGCTTTCATTCATGCAGGTTGCAATGGACTCGAGAAAAAATTAAACCCACCCAAATCCCTGACCACTCATCAACTTCTGAAAGAATTGCCTGAGGGGATTGGCAGGCTTCCCAAAACTCTCAAGGAAAGTCTGAATGCCCTTATTCAAGATGAAATCTTAATGAAATGTTTTCCGGAAGAATTGATACAGCAATATTTCGAAAATAAAAATCATGAGCTTACCATTGCCGAAAAGCTTGAAGGTAATGAACTGTTTGAACGCTATAGCCAAAGTTATTAAAGATGGATTATGCACAACTGAAAAAAGATCTTGAAGGACTCTACATCACCATTCCTACCCTTTTTCACGATGAAGATCTTTCTATTAATGAAGAGGGTATTCGAACTCACATCCGGTTTCTTAAGGAAAACGGGATCAATAAAGAAAACGCAGTCTTGCTGGCTGGCGGGGCGGCAGGTGATTTTTCAACCATGAGTTTTGAGGAAAGGATTCGCGTTGCGTCGATCGTAATTGATGAGGCAGGAAACATTCCGGTAGCAATGGGCGCTCAGACAACTAGCACTCAGGAACTGATACGACTTTCAAAAGAAGCCGATCGACTCGGAGCTTCCTTTATACAAGTCTCTTGCCCATTTTACTTCAACCATACAGAAGATGATTTTTATGATCATATTCAGGAGGCAAGCAAGGCTTCCGATGTAGGGATGATTATCTACAATACATTTTGGACGAGTGCGGAGGTGTCATTTGGATTGGTAGAACGTTTAACAAAAATTCCTCAAGTCATCGGATTGAAATGGGCTACAACAAGATCGGTCGCGATGGAATTTGAAGATGTCGTCCACAGCTTTGCTGGACAATTCTGTTTTATCGATAATGACCTCCTTTTTCCCATCAGTCACATGTTAGGTGCAAGAGCTTTTGAGGTGCATCTATGTAATCACTGGCCTGAATGGGGTGTAAAGCTACTTAAAACTCTGGAGGCAGGTGATTACAAACAGGTTGAAATGGACATGGTAGAAGAAGCCAAACCTTTTTATAAGCTTTGGAAAAAAATTGAAATGGAATATACCCGAGGAGATGGGTTCCTGGATAAACTTTGTATGGAACTGGTAGGAATGCCCTCCAGCCGTTGTCGTCCTCCCACCCGTGATATACGAGAAAGATATCGTCAGGAAGCAAAACAGATGCTGATTGAAAGTGGAACTCCAAGAGTTCAAGTTTAAGGAATGTGACAGAATACAGATCAGTCTGATGAATGTTTTCGTTTGTATCACGCTTAATGCCCAAGAAAGAAAAAAACTACTTTCTTCATCTACTGACTTCGATTTTTTCGTTCATAAGGAATTTTCAGAAGATGCTCCTCCACACCCTGATTTTTTGAATTCCTCTATTTGTTTTGGGAATGTTCCTGCTCATTGGCTTGAATGCCATCCAAAACTTGAATGGATTCAACTGATATCGGTTGGATTTGGGGAATATCTGGAAATTGACCGAAATCGATTATCACCGAAGTTTAGTATGACCAATCTCAAGGGGTTTTTTGCCGAACCGGTGGCTCAGTCAATGCTCGCCGGATTGCTTTCCCTTTTTCGGGGAATAGACCAGTTTTCGGTTCTTAAAGATCAAACGAAATGGGTTGGTGATCCCATTCGGGAGCAATTGAAATCACTTAAGAATGCACATGTTCTTCTCTATGGATACGGATCCATCAACCAAGAATTTGAAAGACTCCTCGTACCTTTTGATTGCAGCATCACCGTCATCAATAGTTCCAATTCGCTAGATGAACTTGATCAAACCTTATCTCATGCAGATGTTGTGGCTTCTGTCGTTCCTGATCATCCGAATACAAGGAATGTTTTCAATTTGAAAAGACTGAAACAAATGAAGTCTTCCTCAGTTTTTTTGAATTTTGGAAGAGGATCCGTTACAGATGAAGAGGCTTTATCCCAATGTTTAATGAAAGGTATGATCGGTGGAGCTGTGATTGATGTCACAAACCAGGAGCCTCTTCCTCATGATCATGCTTTCTGGAAATGTCCAAGGACGATCATAACGCAACATTCTGCAGGAGGAACTGAAGACGAAATTTCCAAAAAAATTTCATGGTTTTCAAAGAATTTAAAGCACTTCATCAAGGGAGAAAACTTGATCAGCACGGTTGATTTCGAATTAGGATTTTGATGTCGAAAATAAAGAATATTAGAAGTCTTTTACTCAGTTCTCCCTATGCAGAGGAAGGTCACCCTGAGATATTGGAATGCTTTCCAAATGGAGCGAAACGTACCATCGGGATGGTGGAAATTACTTTGGAAAATGGGACGAAAGGACTTGGTGAGGGATATCTTGCTGTCTTTGCTCCCAGAGTTTTTGAATCCATCGTTGAGCTATGCACTCCATATCTGATTGATGCAGATGGTTTTGATATTAAGCAAAGGGTGCGTGATTTGTGTCGGGTCTGTGATTATTGGTCTCTTCAGGGGGCTGCAAGACATGTGATCAGTGCGGTTGAAATCGCTCTTGCAGACGCAAAAGCAAAATCATTGAACATCCCTGTTCATAAGCTTTATGGAGATGCCAAGACAGATAGAATGGAAATGTATGGAAGTGGCGGGATTTGCGATACGAAAGAACATTTCCGTGAAGAATTGAAACAGCTTTCAGAGTTAGGAATTGGACTTTATAAGATTCGTGCTGAAAAGGATGATATCATTCGAACCGCGTGGATCCTAGAAGAAGCGGCAAAACATGGAATCAGGGTGGGTGTTGATATGTGTCAGAATCTTGCTGATCCTCCTCAAAAAGTAAAAGAAGTGGTTGATTATGTTACAGGAATTCAAAATCTGACAGATCAAGAAATAATTTTTCTAGAGGAATCCATTGGACCTGCAGATCCTGAAGGGTTCAAAGCTTTGAGAAGATGCGTGTCTCCCAAAGTTTGTGGTGGTGAAATCATTACAACCCCAACTGAGATGAATGAACGAATACGTAGCCAAGTTTATGATTTTGTTCAACCCGATGCTTCTGTCATTGGAGGAATCGGTGCTGTTATGGAGGTGTTTGAACAGGCAAATCAAATGAATACGGAAGTGGTGGTTCATGCCTGGGGAGGCCCAGTAGCAATCATGGCAAGCTATCATGCAGCCTTCGCTGGAGGAGGGAATCTGGTAGAGTTTCCTATGCTGGATTTCCCCCTTGGAGATGAAATGCTTGGAGAATCAAAAGCGATCCTGAATGGATTCCTCTTAAGACCCGATGGAGCTGGCCTTGGGATCACGTTCAATGATGAAATAGAAAACAAATATCGTTTTGACGAAACAGCGGTTTACAGTTGTAAAACTCTGGATCGTGGGAAACCTCCAGAAAGCTATTGGGAAGAAAACTGATTTTTTATTCATCAATCCTAAAAGTGGATGATCTACTGTAGTTCTTCTTCTTTCCTAAAATGCCTCAACAATTAAAAAAAATAGTCCGGATTCCGCTGAGAGATCAAATTCTCGATTCAATCAAACGGGCTATCATAACAGGCAAATTTAGGGCTTCAGAAAAAATCTCCGAGGAAGAACTTGCAGAACAGTTGGGAGTCAGCAGAACTCCAATTCGTGAAGCTATAAGGGTGCTTGAGCAACAAGGTTTGGTTGAAGTGATCCCCAAAGATGGGACCTATGTGACCAGCTTTGATTCAGACCAGATTAAAGATGGTCTTCATGTTCGCGTTGCGCTGGAACAACTCGCACTCAAACAGTCCATTGAACGCCTCTCGGATTCTGAGTGGAGGAAGCATTGTGAGCATCTCCAGGATCTGGTTGATCAAATGCTGAAAGCTGCAAAAGATTTTGATGCAGAAAAGGATGCTGAACTGGATATTGATTGGCATACAGCCATCATAGATGCCTCACGAAATCAAAATCTTTCAAGAACTTGGCGATTGACGGGTTTGAGCCATTTTATCTGGTCCATAGAGTATCGTCTGTATCCCTTAAATCAAAATGACTTGTTAAGCCACCATGAACGCCATCAAAAACTTCTTGATGTATTTATCGAAAAAAATCCTGAAAAGTGTGCCAAAGAATTACAGCATCATATTTTGAGAAAAATTCAGGATATTGATTTCTGATCATAAATTGACACACGTTTTCTTGCTATTGCGCCAGTGCCGCAAGGACCACCACACCGACCATGGCGACGGACATTCCTGAATTGATGAGGAATTGGTGACGCTCCGAGAGATTCATCCGGTTCAGGGTCACCCCTGCAAAAAGCCAGAGGAAATGGATTGGGATCCAGACCAGATTAAAGATCAGGAACTTCCAAAGGGTTTCCTGGAAAAGTGAGACACCTTCAAAAGGAAAGCCCGAGAAAATGGCGGTCCCGACCACATAAGCTTTGGGGTTGATCACCTGGAGCAGGATTCCCCCGTGGATACCGGGAGGTTTCTCCGATTCGATCCAGCTCAGTTTACGACCGGCCATTGCAATCTTCAGTGCCAGCCAGAGCAGGTAGCCGAAGGATCCCGTCATCAGGACCCACCTCACGTAAGGAATCGAGAGGACCAGGGCGGCATAGCCTCCTACCACGGCCAATGCCACCAGGTTGGTACCTAAAAATAATCCAATCAGATAAATCAGTCCTGCCCGGCTGCCGAATCCGGAACCGACTCCTGCCGTGGAAAGAACTCCGGGGCCGGGAGTGACCAGAAGCAGAAAAACCGCGAAAGTGAAAACCAGAATGTCTGAAATAATGAACTCCATAAAATGCCAATCTTTGCAACCTGGCAAGAATGCATGGTTAAAATCGGTAGGAGATATTTATGAGCAGCAAAAAGACTGGATCAAAGTTTAGTGGAAATCCCGGGGGTACCTGTGGTGCCATGATGTTGCATTCTGAAATGCCCAACCAATTCTCAAGGCCAGGGCTTCCCGGTAGGGAGCACAGACGATCTGCAGGGAAAAAGGAAGCCCGTTACTGCTGAAACCGTTTGGCAGGGCGAGGGCGCAATGTTCGATGAGATTCACCGGACGGGTGAAACCTGCCGCGGAACCCGATTGGTCGATTTCAACTAGTTTTAAGGCAGGTTGTGCAGTGGTTGGAGTAATCAGGGCATCAAAGCCTTCCAGGGCTTCGAGGAATGATTTTTTGATCTGCTGCTGTCCGCGTAAAAGCAGGAGGTAATCCCTGGCGGACATGTTCTTACCGAGTCCGATTCTGGGGCGGACGTCATCATCCACCTGCATGCTTGGATCATCGGTGAATTTCCCGACGTAGGAAAAGCCCTCGGCACCGATGATCTGTCCCACATGGGCCCCCATCTCTGCGAAGGAATTCGGAAGTTCGATTCGATGGATGCTGGCTCCAAGTTTTTCCAGTTGTTTCAGAGAATTTTCATAAGCTTCAAGATTTTCTGAGTCGACATTTTCCAATTCTGAATCAGAAACCCTTGCCAGTTTGAAACCGGAAATTCCCTTTTTGAGTTCAGGAAAGGGGTCTTCAACAGAATGGATTACGGTTCTCGAATCCTGCTCATCCGGCCCCGCAAGAATGCGATAAAGGATTGCGGCATCTTCTACGCTACGGCACATCGGCCCCGGGGTGTCCAGGGTATGGCTGAGGGGGAGAACCCCGTGAGTGCTGATTCTGCCCACACTGGTTTTCAGTCCGGTCAGGCCGCACCAGGCAGAAGGAATGCGAACCGACCCGCCGGTATCGGTACCGATGCCCCATGGCGAAAGTCCTGCAGCAACGGCCGCGGCAGTCCCTGCGCTGGAACCTCCGGTGGCACGGTGTTCCTCAAGATCCCAGGGATTTTTTGGAGATCCCATATGCTGATTGGTACCAAAGCTCCCCATGGCGAATTCGACGGTGTGGGTTTTCCCCAAAACGATCATTCCAGCTTCGACCATTCTGCGCACTAGGGTTGCCGTCAGGGTCGAGCGGCGATCTTTCCAAACCATCGAACCCCCGGTGGTGATTTTCCCCTCGATGTCAATGATGTCTTTGACCGCGACCGGGATGCCCTGCAATGGTCCGATGATGTGGCCGCTGGCCCTTGCCATGTCTGAAGCCGAGGCGGCTTTACGGGAATCTTCTTCGTAAACATCAATGAATGCTCCAAGATTCCGGTCATGTTTTCGGATTCTTTCCAGATATTCTTCAACCAACTCAAGGCTGCTGAGCAACCCATCTTCCAACTTCTCAATGAGTTCGCTTACTGGAAGAAAAAAATTGGGGATATCCTTCTGTGTCATCTTTTGTTGCTTCCTGAGATCTGCAAGTTCACGGTGGTTGATTCAAAAATTTTCAGTCTCGGACTTATGTGGTTTTTAATTGGGAAGCGACATTCATCACCATGGGTTTTTCCCGAACAGGAAGGTGAATGATGGCGGAAAAGGCTCCAA
>Ga0208127_1000647_pt1 | contig 17753 bp, 11 predicted proteins | sample ETNtaG_6_FD_185751 | JGI IMG/M metagenome (GOLD analysis project Ga0208127, IMG submission 185751) | Marine microbial and viral communities from oxygen minimum zone, Eastern Pacific Ocean - ETNP201306SV45 (SPAdes) (version 2) | ecosystem: Environmental > Aquatic > Marine > Oceanic ...
TGCCGGCCTTTTCTTCGATGGCGTAGAGGTGGGTTTGGGTACCCACGTACAGCGTGCCATTGGCCACGACGGGCGTGGAGTAGATCGGCACGAGCATGTTGGTCTCGAAGATGGGATCGTCGTTCTTGGGATCGAAATCCGCCTTAAGCGGCAGCACAACCAAATCGCCGTCCTCATCGCCAATGTATACTTTGCCGTCGGCCACAAACGGGCTCGACCACATATGCGCCTTGGTGTCGTATACCCAATGTTCTTTCCCCGTTTTTGAATCGAGGCAATAAACGTAACCGGTGTAGTCCGAAGCAATTAGAAGCCCACTTTCCGGGTCAATTGCGCAGGTGGAGATAGTTCTTTGGATCTTGCGATAGTCCCAAACTTTTTTACCGGTATCAGCATCAAGACATACGAGATTGCCAAGTCCTTCTCCATGCTCAGGATCCTGCCCAATGGCGACGTATACATGGCCATTGTAGAAGGTGGGAGTCGCAATCAGTTCACTTGGGCCTTCCGCGGCCGGATATTTGATTTCATTCCCTTCCTCATCCTTCTTATATTCCTCTGGGTTGCAGTCATATTTCCAAAGTGCCTTAAATAGATCAAACCCGTCTTCATCCTTCTCGAACTTGGTATCGAAGGCGTAAAGCACTCCATCACCCCCAGCAAAAAACACCGCGTCTTTGCCATTTACTTTCCCTGTTGAAGGACTAGACCAGTTGCAGTGCATAATCTTCTGACCAATTCCCTCTGCTTCCTCACCCGCTAGAGTGCCGTCCTTTTTGTTCAAAGCCACAACACAAGGAGCTTGCGGAGCAGGAATATTGAGGTGGCTCCAGTCTTGACCGTTTGAAGTGGTACAGAAAAGGAGGTCGCCTAGGATTAAAACCGAGGAACTAGCGATGTTATGTGGAAATACACCAAGTTCTTCACGCAAATCAAAGCGCCAAATAATGTCCGCATCCTTTTCGGTGGGCTCCAATGGTTCCTTACCCTTGTCGACCATGAAAGTTGCTTCCCCCTGAAAACCTTGGTTTCCGTTTTTCAAACCTTCAGTGTCGAGGCAGAGAATTTCACTTCTGTTCGCGACCACATACACGCGATTGCCTTCAACGGCGGGGCTGGAGCAAATACCGAGATATTCCCAGTCGCTTACTTTGCCGGCACCAAGCTTGGGAACAACCAACTGCCATTCCAACTCCCCGGTCTTCTCGTCCAAACAGTAGACAATCCCACGATCACCAATGTGGCGTTCGTCGCGCGGGCTCTCGTTATTGGTGCCAACGTATACTTTCCCGTTCGAGACGGTCGTGTTGCCATAAGCCTGCGAACCAAGTTTGGCTACCCACTTCACGTTGGTGGTTGTGGACAGGTCAATCTCCTCGGTCCCTTTTTTAAATTTACCGGGATCAAAACTGCCGGCGATTCCTTTTTCGGGCGAATAAAGATTACCATCGCCGTTGCCCGACCACACGGGCCAATCCTGGCCGTCCGGTGTGGCCACCTCAACGGTTGGCGTGGGGGACGTGGTTTCGGTGGTTTTCTCAGCAGGTTGCTCAGTCGAAGGAACCTCGTCGTTCGCCTCAATACTAGGCGATTGTCCGCAGTTGGTCTGCGTCATGATAATGCCGGAGGCCGCCAAAAGGCTGATGCCGCCCATCAGGAAGAACGAATTGCTTTTCATGGTTTAAAATAATTTGGTTTCGGATTTTTATTTAGTTCCGGTTAATCTTGATGTTGTCGATATAAACGGGCTTCAGGCTCTGCGGAGAGAAGCCGATGATGCCGGGGGCACCCAGTTTGTGGGCGTTCTTATGGTTGACCTCAATGGTCCATTCCTTGGGCTCGGGCTCGCCTTTAGGCCAGGCCTTGGCGCGCACAACGCCGGAGCCGTCCTTCGCCACATCCACACGACTCTTGAGTGTATACCATTGATTAGGGGCCCACTTGAAAGGAACGCTCTCTTTCACGCGTTCGTGGTTGGAGCTGACTTCAAGAATCTGTTGGTTACCGATTAGCGTGATGAAGTAACGCTGGTTGATTACGCCGACATTGCCTTTGATGCGGCGGTTGCCGTCGGTCATCACATCGGCCTGCACCGTATAATTGCTGGAGGTGGGGTCGCCGAAGATGGTGATCGCGCGCTGGAAGAGCACGCGGTCAAGCGTCTTGCGAAACACCTTGTTACCGTCCAGATCGCGCACCTCCCACTTGAGGCGGGCGCCGGTCCAAGCCAAGGGCGGGAAGGCGTACTTCACGCCATCCCCCGGATGATCCACCGTGAGATCGTACCCTTCGAAATTCTGCTCGTAGGGAATCTTCGGAAGAATCCTACCACGCAACAGGCCGGTGAGGCCGTCAGCGCTGGTGGCCTTGAAGGCGCCGGCACTGGAGACATTGTCGGCATCAGCGGTGATGGCATTATTGGCCACGGTGGCGCTCATCTGCGTCTTCACCTTGGCGGTAGCCGGGATGAACTTGGCGAAATCGGCTTTCACACCGGATTCCACCACGTTGCCGTACTGGTCGATCGTGTTCACCGTCAGGTCGAGTTTTTCGCCGGGTTTCAGGAGGATATCACCGGGCACAATCTGGAGGGCCACGGCCTTTGAATCGGCCGGCCGGGCTGGAGCTGCGGGGAGGGTCGCTTTCGGCTGTTCGCCGTTGGATTTACCGAACACGTACAGCTTGCTCATGGTGTGAATGTACACCTTACCGTTCCAAGCCACGGGCGATCCGAGGATGCCGCCTTCCAGTTCCGTTTCACTGAGAATCTCCACGCCATCATCATTGGGTTTCACTACGAGAAAACGGCCGTTCGGGAAACCGATGTAAAGCTTGCCCTCGGAGTACAACGGCGAGGAATGGATTTGTTCATTGTTCAGTTTCTGTTCAAAAATCAACTTACCAGTCTTGGCCTCCACACAGACCAGCACGCCGGTCTTGGTGACCTGATACACGCGGCCATTGGCCAGCACAGGGCTGCTGGTAAACATGGCGAAAGGATGTCGCCAAAGCTCCCAATCCTTGCCGTCGGCTAGTGTGAGATCCTTGTCCTTCAAAATCGTTTGCGCCTCGCCGGGAGCGGGCAGCTTGGTCGGCAGCTTGAGGCCGATCATGCGGCCTTCCTCAGCGGCATCGATGTTTTCCTTTCCGTGAATGCTCACCAACACACCATCATGAATCACCACGCTAGCGTTCACGCCGCCCTGCGAAGATTGAAAGCGCCAGAGCGCCTGACCGGTGCGCACGTCTACGCACACGACATTGCCGTCGCCTGTGCCGGTGTAAAACACGCGGCGGCCGTCCACATTGGCGAGGACTGGCGTGGAGAACGAGCTGTCCTTCGGGGCCACACCCGGTGTGCTCGCCCAGATCGGGGCGCCGGTGGATTTGTTGAACGCATAAAAACGATCGCGGGCCGGGCCTTGTTTGCCCCAGTAACTGGTCACGCCGCGGACGATCACCAGGTTGCCGTCAATCACCGGCGCGCCGGTACGGCCGTTCGGGAAGGTGAGCCGACCGAAACGTTCCATCAGCGAGTATTCCCACTGCATCTTGCCGTCCGGGCTGAAGCATTTCACGCCGCCGTTGGTGGTCATCAGGTAAACCCAACCGGTTGCCGGATCGACTGTGGGCGAGCCGACGGTGTACCGGCTATACACTGTGTCGCTGAGATAATCATTATAGGCGTGCTCCCACTTAAGGTTGCCGTCCGCTTCATTCAGGCAGAGCAACACTTCCTGCAAATCCGGTCCCTTGCCGCGGTATCCCCAGGCATACACGTTGCCATTGGCGATCACCGGCGCGCCGCGGCCGGCGATGTCGTAGCTCCAGAGAAGGTTCTTGGCCGGATCAATCTGATCAGGCAATCCCTTCTCATCCGTCACGCCGTTCTGGTGCGGACCGCGCCAGTTGGTCCAGCCGCTCACCGCAGCCTGAGAGGGAAAAGAAGACAGGGCAAAAAAACCCAGCGCCGCGAAGGCGGCAAATTTATTCAGCTTCATGATGTTCAACAAGTTTTGCGGTCCCGCACCATTTTCCGGTTGGAAAACGTGGCGTTGTTCACAGGACCGCGACATGATTGGCTTTACTCGCGCAGGAATGCAAGGCAGAAAACGTACCTGTACGTACTATTTTCAACGAACGCATGGCCACTGAAGAATTCAACGACGATCTGCCCATCGACTCGCCCGAGCGCAAACGCCTGCCGCTGTTGTTGCGCCGCGCCTGGTACGGCCTGAATCAGGCCTTCCGTCGCCAAATTAGCCATGCCGGCGCCACACCCGACCAGTTCACCGCCCTGCGGACCCTGTGCGAGGGTGACCCCGCCGGTCTCACCCAGAGCGAACTGACTCGCGCCATGAGCAGCGACCCCAACACCGTTGCCTCCCTGCTCGAGCGCATGGAGAACAACGGTTGGCTCGAGCGCAAACCACATGAGACTGATCGCCGCGCCAAGCGCATCATCATCCTGCCCACCGGGCGCGAGAAATATTCCGAACTGCGCGACTGCGCCGTGGACTTGCAGGGCGACATCCTCACCACCCTTCCCGCCGACCGCCGCGATTCCTTCCTGAAAGAACTCGCCCAAGTCGCCGGCGCCTGCCACGCCGCCGCCGCTGAAGCCGGCCGTAAGAATCGCAACTAACCACAAAAAAAACCGCCCCGAAGGGCGGCCCTCTTCAGAGAGGTTAATTCTAGGCGCTAATTACCCCCACCGGATTCCGGCTGAGTTTGGCCGTTATTTTCATCCGTAGTGGAGTTCGCATTGGAATTCTCGCCGCCGTTTTCGTTGTTGGAATCTTCCGAATTATCATCGGTGGTATTCTCGTCCGAAGTTGTTCCCTGAGCCTCCTCAACATTGGCCCCGCCTGATTCTTCTCCGCCGTCCGCCGAATCCGGGGCCCCGTCCACCAGCAGCGGCGCGATTACCAGCGCGATCACGCTCATGAGCTTGAGCAGAATGTTTAGGGACGGTCCGGAAGTATCCTTGAGTGGGTCGCCCACAGTATCGCCCACCACGCCGGCCTTGTGGGCCTCGCTACCTTTCTTGTGGTACACGCCGTCCACTTCCACGCCATCGCCTACTTCAAACATCTTTTTGGCATTATCCCAGGCACCACCGGCGTTGGACTGGAATAGCGCTAGCAACACACCACTCACCGTCACGCCCGCGAGCAATCCCCCCAGCGCTTGCGCCGCGGTCGCCGCGTCGGTTGCATACTTGAACCCAAAGGCTACCACCACCGGCGTCAACACCGCCAGCACGCCGGGCTTGATCATCTCCTTGATGGCCGCATCGGTGGAGATCGCCACGCAGCTGGCATACTCGGCTTTGCCGTCGGCCGCCTCGTAAACGCGCCGGTCCTCCTCACTCCATTCCTCGATCGGCTTGTCGCCATTATCCTGCATCTTGCCGAGCGCCGCCTTCAGCTCCGGGATATTGGCAAACTGTCGGCGCACTTCCTGGATCATCGACATCGCCGCGCGTCCCACCGCATCAATCGCCATGGCGGAAAACAGATACGGCAACATCGCGCCCACAAACAAACAGGCCATCACATTGGGATCGGAAAGGTTGATGGCATCAATTTTAGCCACGCCCATGTACGCGGCAAACAAGGCAAGCGCGGTCAATGCCGCCGAGCCGATAGCGAAGCCCTTACCGATGGCCGCGGTGGAGTTGCCCACCGCGTCAAGACTATCGGTTCTTTCACGCACTTCCTTGGGTAATTCGCTCATCTCGGCGATACCGCCGGCATTATCGGCGATCGGCCCGTAGGCATCCACCGCAAGCTGAATGCCGGTGTTCGCCAGCATGCCCACCGCGGCAATCGCAATGCCGTACAAACCGGCGAATGAGTACGCTCCCAGAATTGCAATCGCGATAAAGATGATGGGGAAAGTCGTCGACCGCATGCCACAGCCGATGCCGGCGATGATGTTCGTGGCACTGCCGGTCACCGATTGCCGAGACACCTCAGTCACCGGCCCAGTATTGATACCTGTGTAATGTTCGGTCACCAGACCAATGGCAATCCCGCAGGCCAAACCCATCAGGCTCGCCCAAAAGACTCCCATGGCCGTGTAATCCTTACCATTATACGTCCACGCCTCGGGCAGCAGATTGGTGATTAGGAAAAATGCGCCGATCAGCATGATCACCGCGGCAATCAGTTCCCCACGCGTTAAGCCGCTCTTAGGGTTGCCGCCTTCCTGCACACTCACGAACTGCGCACCAATCATCGAGGCAATGATGCCCATGGCCGCGAGGAACAACGGCAGCAAAACCGCGCCCAATCCGTCAAAGACTTCGTACCCTTCGATCTGGCCGAAGGTCGCCACAAACAAGGCACCCAGCACCATCGCGCCGATCATCGAGCCCACGTAGCTTTCAAAGAGGTCGGCACCCATACCCGCCACGTCGCCCACGTTATCGCCCACATTATCGGCGATGGTCGCTGGGTTTAGCGGATGATCCTCCGGAATGCCCGCCTCCACCTTGCCCACCAGATCAGCACCCACATCAGCCGCCTTGGTGTAGATGCCACCACCCACACGCGCAAAGAGCGCGATGGAGGACGCGCCAAAACTGAAGCCGGTGAGCACGCTGATGGTTTTTCCAATTTCCCAGCCTTGGCCGCTGTAAAAAATGTAGAGCAGTGAAAGTCCCAACACTCCGAGTCCCACCACGCCCATGCCCATGACCGAGCCGCCGCGGAAGGCGACGTTGAGTGCGGGGTTCAGACCAGTACGGGCGGCGTTGGCCGTGCGCACGTTGGCCTTGGTGGCCACCTTCATACCGATTAATCCCGCTAGTGCCGAACACGTGGCACCGACCACGAACGACAGCGCGATCAGCGGGCTCGATTGGCTACCCTGCGTAATCGCCAGCAGCACAGCCACAGCGACCACAAAGTATGCCAGCTTGGAGTATTCCGCGCGCAAAAACGCCATCGCGCCATCGGTGATGTAGGTGGAAATCCGCTTCATGCGGTCGGTGCCGATCTCCCGCCGAGCCACCCATTGGGCGTTCAGGTAGGTGAACAGCAAGGCCAACACTCCGGCCACTGGAATGAGATAGATATTCTTGTCCATGTTGTCTGATTTGATTGCGTGAAAAAACGCGTTTGGAAGTTGGGAACGTCCCTCCTTTTATTGCTGAGGCAATGTGCCTCACCCCCTGAGCTGGTTAAACCGAAATATTTGTCATAAGTCAAGAAATACAGGTTTCAAAGCGCCACTTGACCGCGCGCGGACCCACGCCTAACCTGACCCAACGTTTTCACCATGAGTAAGCAAACCGATTCCACCCGCCGCGATTTCATTAAAGCCTCCACCGCCACCGCCGGCGCAGCGGCCATCGCATTCCCCACCGTCACCTTCGGAAAGCCCAACAGCGCCAAGCTTAAGATTGGCTGGATCGGCTGCGGCGGCCGCGGGTCCGGCGCCATCAATCAGGCGCTCGCGGCGGATTCCAACATCGAACTCCACGCCATCGGCGAAGCCTTTCAGGATAATGCTGAGGCCGGCCTCGAGCGCATCAAGAAATATCATCCCGGCAAAATCAGCGACAGTGTAGAGAAACGCATGTTCGTGGGGATTGATGCCTATCAAAAAGTTATCGATAGCGGCGTGGACGTCGTGCTGCTCGCCACCCCTCCAGGCTTCCGCCCCCAACACATCAAAGCCGCCGTTGATGCCGGTAAACACGTCTTCGCCGAGAAACCTATGGCCACCGACGCGCCCGGCGTGCATTCGGTGATGAAATCCATCGAGAAAGCCAAGAAACAAGGCACCTCAATCGTCGATGGCTTCGTCTGGCGCTGGACCTACGCGCAACGCGACACGTACGAGAAAATTCTCGGAGGCGATCTGGGCGATCTGCAGGCCATTTTCTCTAGCTACAACAACAACGCCCGCAAACGGTATGTTGATTGGAATCGGGAAAACACTAAGACCGACGTCGAGTACATGCTCCGCCGCTGGTACTACTTCACTTGGCTCTCCGGCGATCACATCGTCGAGCAGGCCGTACACAGCATCGACAAAATGCTCTGGGCCAAGAACGACGAAGTCCCCGCCTACGCCATCGCCAACGGTGGCCGCCAAAACCGCGGCGAAGAAGAAGGCAACATCTACGACCACTTCGGCGTCGAGTTCGCCTGGGCCGACGGCACCCAAGGCTACCATTTCTGCCGCCAGATGGATAACTGCGAGAACGGCGTCTGGGACCGCGTCTACGGATCCAAAGGCAAATACACTGGTGAATCCGGCCGTAAACTCCACGTATTCTCCAACAAAGATGGATTGATGTGGCGCTGGAACGCCGGCCCCAACGGCGAACGCAGCAACAACGGCTACCAGACTGAGCACGACGAAATGTACGCCGCCATTCGAGATGGAAAACCGCTTAACACCGGCGAGCGCATGATCAAGACCACCCTCACCGCCATGATGGCCCGCACCGCCGCTTACACCGGCAAAAAGGTCACCAAGGAAATGATGCTCAACTCCAAAGAACAACTCGTTCCGGACAAGCTCAGCTTCGACATGCAGTTCCCCCCCCGTGCCGTCCGACACGCCGGCCGCGACGAGGCATTAAAGCCCCACGGCTGGGACGCATAGGGCTAACCCAACCCGTACAAGATTTGGTATTGATACAAGGCTGCACTTCAGCCTTGGGAGTGATTTATGCTCATTGTGTGCGCCATCGGATACGGAATCCTTATTTATACAATAGGGATATACGCTTTCTTTGGGTCATGGGAAAAGGCATTCATAAAACCCCAGTCAAAATCCACCAGTAATAACTCTTCAGTTCTCAGCTTTGTGGGCAATGGTCCGGCTTGGCTGGATTTGATTTTGCTAGCGCTAAGTTTCCTAGTTTCCATATGCAGCTACCCTAAGCACTGGCTGTGCCTGTTTCTTGGGACGTTTGCCGGCATTGGCAGTAATTATATTTACACCCCTCTTTTTAGTGAGATCCTATTAGTTTGCGGGTTTGCTGCCGTATTAGTTTGGCGTCAATTCCGGATAAAAAACACAATTAATGGAAAGCCTGAGGTATCTGCGCACATACCTCAGCTTATCCAAAACCCGCCACCTACTCAACCTGAACCGGAGGATCCAGATCTCAAGCAGGTTTATGAAATCTGCATCATGTATCTTGTGGCGCTGGATGAACAGTTTACCCCCGAAGAACAAGGGAAAGTGGACCAACATTTCGGGCCCGGCACAGCCGAACGCTTCATTCAGCTCTTGCCCACCTTGGACTGGAAAGAGCAATTCGTCGTGCTGCACGATATGGTTCAGCGCCTATCCGCTGCAGATCGATATGCGTTAAAAACCAATGGCCGCACTTTGTTCCAATCGATTCTGGCTGTCGATGAACTCACCAACGCAGAAAAAACCCGTTTCGAAGACTTAATGAAATTTATAGAGGATTCGATGGAGCAACCCCAAGTCTGACAGAGCCCCCACTCTCAAGGCCGCCCAAACCGGGCGACCTTTTTTATTGGTGCCACCTTGCCGGATTTTACACTTCATCCATGCCCCCTCCTAATCGGCGCACGTTTCTCAAAACCTCGGCGACCGACTACGGCTCACGGATATCTCTCAGCGAATGGATAATATTTTCGCGCAATAATCTTTGTGCCAGTGCCACATTCGCCTATTGCCAAACGGCGGGGGCCTGCGCACAATTTCAACAACGACATGAAAGACGACACTCCCAACCGACGCCAATTCATCAAGGCCGGCAGCACCGCTGCGGTGGCCGCCAGCGCGATTTCCTTTCCCACCGTCACCTTCGGCAAGCCGGATAGCCGCAAGCTGAAAATCGGCTTCATCGGCTGCGGTGGTCGCGGCACGGGAGCAGCGGCGCAGGCCCTGAACGCAGACAGCAACGTGGAGCTGTGGTCCATGGGCGAGGTCTTCCGCGATCGGCTGGACCGTTCGCTGGCTAATATCAGCAAAGGTCGCGAGGGCAAAATCAATGTCGATGACAAGCGGAAGTTTGTCGGACTGGACGCCTATAAGCAGGTGCTCGATAGCGGCGTGGATGTCGTGATCCTCACCACCCCGCCCGGATTTCGTCCGCTACATTTCAAGGCCGCCGTGGAGGCCGGCAAACACATCTTCCTGGAAAAACCCATGGCCACGGATGCGCCTGGCCTGCGATCAGTGATGGAGAGCGCCGAACTGGCCAAGAAAAAGGGGCTGGCCGTCGTGGCTGGGTTCTGCTGGCGCTACCACTATGCGCGGCGCGAATTTTTCAAACGCATTGCCGACGGTGCCATCGGCGATGTGCAAACCATGTACGCCACCTACTACACCGGCCCCGTGAAACCCATGCCGCCCGACTCCGCTCGTAAAGAGGAATGGAGCGATATCGAGTGGCAAGTGCGCAACTGGTACAACTTCACTTGGTGCGGTGGCGATGGCCTGGTGGAACAGGCCGTGCACAGCGTCGACAAAATCTCTTGGCTCTTTGGCGACGAACCGCCGCGTAGCGCCGTAGCCGTTGGCGGTCGCCAGCGCCCGAATAATTCCGGCAACATCTGGGATCATATCGAGGTCAACTACCTCTTCGAAAACGGCGCCCGAGGCTTCCTCGGTCAACGCCAGATTCCCGGCTGCCATGGCGAGAACAACGATTATATTTACGGCACCAAGGGCCGCGCCACGATCGCCCGCGGCCAATGCATCATCCAGAACGAGGACGGCATCTGGCGCTACGAAGGCCCGCAGCCAAACATGTATCAGGTAGAGCATGACGAGATGTACGCCAGTATCCGCGACGGCAACCCGATCAACAACGGCGCCCGCATGTGCAATGCCACCATGATGGGCATCATGGGCCGCATCGCCGGCTACACCGGTAAGCAGGTCACCTGGGATCAGGCACTTAATTCGAAACAAGATCTCTTTCCCAAAGATCAGAATTGGGAGACCGGCAAGCACACCCCGCCTGCTGAGGCCATTCCCGGCACCAAGGACGCTATTGCGCCGCATGGTTGGGCATAGCCATATGCTTCCAAGAACCACATTAAGATCGTTTTAGAGGCAAACCTGCACTAGGTTCGTCTTCAAGCTTGGCTATGGATTGTCAATGTCAGGAAACTGAAGCGCTATTACGCGATTATGCTGCCGGCCGATTAACCCAGTCGGACCGCCAACGCGTAGAGTTGATCATTGAAGATTGTGATCAATGCGCCAAAACGTTGACCCAGCTGCAGCAATCTACGGTCACATCGAAATCCCATTCAGAGAATGAAGAAACCAATACGGCCTTAAGTCTCGGTCAGATTCTTACCGTAGGCGGCCTCTGTACACTTTACGGAGGCGGCATCTACCTTTGGCTGGATGGTATGTTGCATAGCGACGAGATTCCTTGGGCCATGAAAATTGGCTTACCCGCACTCTTTATTGGCATCGGTATTCTGCTGACCAGTGTTTTGATCCAGCGTATCAAAGCGGCTAAAAACGATCCGTACAAGGATGTGAAAAAATGATAAAACCTATTTTCATCCTCTGGGCACTCCTATGCCTCGCAATAGCCACAACCATACCGGCGGCCGAAGACGATGCCAAACTGCCGAATGCGGCAAATGTAGAGGGCGAAGAGAACGATAATCAGCCAGACGGTGCCGCTGCAGATAAAGAAGACCACAGTGAAGATCGGCGCAAATCCGCTTGGTTTTATCTGGCCTATCTTCCCTGCCTAATTCCTATCTTAATTATTGCCGGGATTATCTATGCAATCAAAACCAAGCCGAACCCAGCTGATGAAACCCGTCCTACGCCTACCAAAAAATTTATCGTAGTCACCGCCCCAAATATACCCAGCAAAAAAATTGTGCGCGTTCTGGGCTTAGTTCGCGGTAATACGATTCGCGCTCGTCATGTGGGTAAGGATATTGTGGCCGGCCTGAGAAATGTGGTGGGCGGCGAAGTCACGGAGTATGCCAAACTATTATCGGAAAGCCGCGAACAAGCACTGGAACGTATGCTGGTCGAGGCCGAAAGCCTCGGAGCCAACGCTGTCATTAGCGTGCAGTTTGAGACCTCTGTAATTATGGGTGGCGCGGCCGAAATGATGGCCTATGGGACCGCGGTTATCGTGGAAGAGTAAGCCCTACACTTCAGGCAACACCCAAGGCTTACGCCATTCAAGCCGCCCACGCATGGCGTTGGCTTGATCATCATTCACGAAGGTTTCGGTTTGCTCATCAAAGGTAATGGTCCGTCCAAGGCGAGTGGCAATATTGCCTGCGTGGCATAAGACACTGGCCGGGTGTCCTACAGTTTCCAGATCACACAACGGCCGTTTGCGAGTCTTAATACAGTCCAGAAAGTCCTGCACATGCGGTGTGGCATCACTATTGCCACCGTGTTCCTTGACTAATTTGCCGCCACGCTCATAGGCACGCCAGCCGTTGTTCCCGATAATGATGTACCCCTTGTCACCAAACACAGCGCTCCCTTCCATCTCACCCAAATAATGGTACGGAGCCCAAACACGCATTTCATAGGTGAGAACCCGAGGCGGCTTACCCGGGTACTCGTAACTCACCTGCATGGTATCGGGCCATTCCTGGTCATCATCAAAATACCATTTACCGCCGGTGCCACTGATCTTGCGCGGCATACGCAGTGGTGCCTCGCCTTCGGTTTCCACCGCCGCACTAAGCGCGGCGTAGGCCATATCTAGCCGATGTACACCGTCATTACCCAGATCGCCACTACCGTAATCATAAAACCACCTCCATCGGCCATGAAAGCGGTTGGGGTTGAAGGGTCGCTTGGGTGCCGAGCCCAGCCACATATCGTAATCCACTTCCTTAGGAGCTGGGCCATCGGCAGGCCGACCAATATTGCCCTGCTTAGAACTCTCCCATGCCTTAGCCACCAAACATTTCCCCAGTCGCCCTTCACGAATATAAGCTAAAGCACTTTGCAGTCGCTCAGTACTACGATGCTGCGAACCCATTTGCACAATACGTTTGTGCTTGCGCATGGCAGCCACCATGCGCTGGCCCTCCACAATGTTGTGTCCATCAGGTTTCTCCACATACACATCCTTGCCGGCCAAACACCCCAGAATGGTAGGGATCGCGTGCCAATGATCAGGGGTACCAACGCAGAGAGCATCAATGGAATCATCCTCGATTAATTTCCGGAAATCAGTGGTCACTTTTGGCGCACTCCCTTGAATATCAGTGACTCGAGCAAGTGTTTGCCCAGTGCGGCGCGGATCAATCTCTGCGATGGAAACAACGTCGGCATTCGGGTTACGAGCAAAGATACTGTTGAGCGAACCAGCCCGTCCAGCTGCCCCGACCATCCCTACACGGATACGTTCACTAGCCGGCTTCTTGGCGGCCAAACCACGCTGGGTGAGGACATAAGGAAAAGCGGCAACTGTAGCACTATGCGCGATAAATTGGCGGCGGGAATGAGTAGACATGTTTCGATTGTGGCAGAAGAGCCAGCACTGTCCACGGCTTTTTAATTGAAGTAAAAGCCCCAAAAATGGAACTTTCTTATTCTTCCGGTTCCGGGGATTTGTTTCCACCACCTTGGCCGCCGCCCTGCCCTCCGCCACCTTTAGCCCGAGTATAAGTAATCTGCCTGTCTTCCGGTATTGGTAACCGATCGATCTTTCCTGAGGCTTGATTTGGCTGCAATCTCGCCACCAATTTCATACTGTATGGTTTGGCATCCATATCCAGTGAGAGGATTAGTTGAATGGATCCTCCCGTGACCCAAATTTCATGTGGGCTTTGTTTGAATCCACCAATTACATACCATCCTAAATTGATGGGATTTGGACCACCTGTCCGCAACTCCGCTTTATGATTTTTCTTAAGAACTAATCGCCCTTGAGTCGTTCCACTATTAAATGAATACGACCCAGTAAGGGTTTCCTCTCTAAGCGACAATCCATCATCACCGGTCAACCCCTTACCTGGAATAAGACGAGATTTCTTTTCCTGACCAGCGGCATCTAAGTACTTAATTGTGTTGTCTTCATCTGGATCCACTTCCCACTTAAAACCTGTACCAGGGCCTCCTTTGAGAGCTTCTAAATTGATTGTTGCATCCCCGTCTTCTTTGAAAGTAATCACCATCGGTATTGGGAGGCCATTGGGACCGCCTTGTGGTGCGCCAATCAAGTAAACGCCCGGAACTTCCTTGGCCATATCAACAGTCTGCGCTCCTCCAGAATTACCAGCATCCTCACTAGTACCATTACTGTCAATCGCTCCAGCCACTCCCACAATGGATCCGCCGGCCATGACCACTGCAGCTACCGCCGCACCTACCGGCAGGACGGCTCCACAAATAAGTCCAATCTTCATATTCTTAGCCAACGGAGCCGTGTACGCTGCCGTAATCGATCCCGCATTCTTTAGATAAAAAATAGCCCAAGCTGTCATGGCCAGGGGGCCAGTAACCAGCACTCCAATAACCACGATCTGTCCAAATCCAGATATGAGCCCTGTCAGCATTAAGAAAAAAACCACTTTGAACCATTGGCCCTTCATCAAACGAGCTGAAGCAATAATGGCATCCACAGCTTTCATTTGGCGATCGATCACCAACGGCATCGAGAAAGAAGTAAACGACAAGGCAACGGGCGGGAGTAGTATCATCAAGATAACTCCGGCCAATAACCCTACTCCCGCGGCCTTAAGGGAAATAAATATCCGCTCCAATTCGGCACCAAAATCGGTGATGTTACCTGCTGTCCCGTCCTGAATAGTACCCATTAAGTCCGTGATAAAAGCCGCCCCAGAAAATATCATCACCGATATTCCTGGCAGTGCCGCCACAAAACCAATGACCCCAATTAATAAGGCCACCAGTAGCAGTTGCGCGTACCCTCGCTTAAACCCGGAAAACAAATCTCCAATAGCAACCGGCTCACCACGGGAGAATTTGATGAAATAAAATAAATAACCTGCCATCACGGGCACGAAGACAAAAAAGTTCACCAGTGGGAGGACTGCCGTAATGAACAAAACCAGAGAAGAGATTATAAAAAATAAAATGACCGGCCCCAAATTCGCTCTAAATTTTTGCCATCCTTCACTCAGACAACCACCAATGGTCCACGGACCACCACTCACCGATCCGCCACCACCGGCCCCCGCAGGTAAAGGCAGTTCCAAGACCTCATTCAGAGGTTTCCAATCTTCACCCATGCCATCATGCCAACCCCAGTCTGTCGGCAGTAGGGTTCCCTCCATAAAGTATTCCCGAGCCTTATCCCTTGGGTAAGGCCCAATCGGTTCGCCTTTGCGGGTAACATGAATTTTGTCAGGATCATCCGCCTCTTCACCTTCCTTAGGCTCTTCTTTCTTTTCCTCAGCTGGCTGACCTCCGGCCACCTGTCTTTTGGGAGGGCCTGCAGGATTGGACGGTGGAGGGGGAGCTGGGGAAGCCTGTGCCGCCTCAGCTCCCAGTAATTCCTGCAAAGTCTTCCAGCCTTCTGCTCCGGGGTGCCAAGCTAAATCAGTCGGAAGCAACTGCCCAGCCGCCAACATTTCTCGTGCAGTCGCCTCAGGATAAGGACCGTATTGCTGGCCAGCTCGGTTAATATGAATCTGGAGATCGCTCATTTCAGTGATCTTCGGATGACCCTAGAACTAAAACGGGGTGTTAGCGATTTAAAAAAAGATCCCGACCAGCAACCAGCGACGCCATTTTAGCATCGGCGACAGTGCGGGGGAGCATCCAAAATCCGCAGTCCGGGTGAACCCATTTTATTCGCTCGATACCAAGCAGTTTTACAGCGTGCTCGATGCGGCTGGCCACCAGGTCAGGGGTTTCGACGACGTTATCCTTGATATCGATCACCCCAAGGCCAAGAGCGATGTCTTCACGAAGTTCTTTAAAGGCCTCCAGTTCGTCATACCCGCGCCGAGCAAACTCGAGCACGAGATGATCCACATTGAGAGCGTTCAAGAAGTTCATGATATTTTTCCAAAAACCCTTCTGGATGGATTGTCCACCATAATTGCCGAAACAGAGATGGAGCCCTTTCTCTCCTTGAACACCCTTAAGCACCTCGTTGATGGGTTCGTGTGCCCAACCTTCATCCTCAGGATGACCTGTAAGGTGGGCTTCATCGATTTGCACAACCGGCGCATCAATAGTTTCAACCTGCCGACGCAACACTTGGGCGAGATCCATAGTTAGTGCGTGAAGGTCATTGTATTTCCGATCGAGCAACGTCTTGGCCAGCATGTAAGGAGAGGTGACGGTGAATTTCATGGGTGCGGCACCTAGATTTTTAACGCTATCCCAATCAGCGGGCAAATTGAGCAAACCTTCTCCGATTGTATCACGCACTACACCTGCGGGCTGGGTGCGAAAGGTGGTCCGTTCCTGAGCGCGGAATGCGGCGAGTTCCTCACGGCTTAGCGTGGTATCAATCCCGGTCATCGGTGCGATGAAATAATCGATCATCCCGTTGGTTTCAGGATGGCTTACATTAAAACGGCTCAACTCGCCGTCAGCGACAACATCAATACCGGCCAATTCCTGGGTCTTGAGAACGGTGAGAATAGCGTCGCGTAAGTTGGGGCCCGAAGGCTGGGCAGCCAACCAACTCGGGACCGGATAACTTCCAACGACCGTGGTGCGGATAGCGGGAGATGACATGGCCCGCACTCTGGAAGGGTATTCCCCTTTTTTCAATGCCGGAAATGCCGATGGCCAGTAAAGACCATGGCAATATCACGCTCATTCGCGGCAGCAATGACTTCCTCATCGCGAACAGAACCGCCGGGCTGGATCGCTGCAGTGGCACCAGCTTCGCCTGCAGCAATTAGGCCGTCGGCAAAAGGGAAGAACGCGTCACTGCAGACTACGCTACCTTTAAGGCTTAACCCCGCCTCACCGGCTTTCCATACGGCGATGCGGCTGGAGTCGACTCGGCTCATTTGCCCCGCGCCAATACCCAGCGTGGCACCGGGACCGCAGTAGACGATGGCGTTACTCTTCACGTGTTTCACCACGCGCCAACCGAAGAGCATGGCGTTGAGTTCGTCCTCGGTCGGTTGCCGTTCGGTCACCACCTTCAGGTCATCGGCCGTGGTCACCTGGATGTCGCGTTCCTGGACGAGGAACGATTCCGCGCCGGTGTTGCGCACGTCCCACGCCACGGCGGTGAACGGATTCTTCAACATCCGCAGCAGACGCAGGTTTTTCTTCTTCTGCAAAATAGCCTTGGCCTCGTCGGAAAAGTCCGGAGCGATGATCACTTCACTGAAGATCTCCGCAATCGCCTCGGCGCATGGGCCGTCGAGCGGTTGATTGACAGCGATGATACCACCGAAGGGCGCCTGATTATCCGTAGCAAACGCCTTGTCCCACGCCTCACGCAGGTTGGCGCCCTGGCCCATGCCGCAGGGGTTGGTATGCTTGAGGATCGCCAGCGTGGGCGCGTCCTCGAGAAATTCGCAGATCAAATTTGCCGCCGCCGTGGCGTCGAGAATGTTGTTATACGACAGCGCCTTGCCGTGCAGTTGTTGAAAGTACTCGTCAAACTTACCATACAACCCGGCCCGTTGATGAGGGTTCTCACCGTAGCGCAGCGTTTGAGCTAGGGACGATTGCACGAGCAGTTCTTGCGGCATCTCGTCGACTTCCTCCGCCTCTTCCGCGCCGAAGGCCTGCATCAGGTGCTCAGCAATGGCGCCATCATAATCGGCCGTGCGCGCGTACACCTTGGCGGCCAACGC
>Ga0208127_1000648_pt1 | contig 17729 bp, 15 predicted proteins | sample ETNtaG_6_FD_185751 | JGI IMG/M metagenome (GOLD analysis project Ga0208127, IMG submission 185751) | Marine microbial and viral communities from oxygen minimum zone, Eastern Pacific Ocean - ETNP201306SV45 (SPAdes) (version 2) | ecosystem: Environmental > Aquatic > Marine > Oceanic ...
CGTGCCCCTTCCATAACTTTAGTTGGACCAAGAAAAATCCAAAAAAGGAATACAATAACAAATAATTCGATTAAACCAGGACTATTCATGAACTTGTCAGTGCCTTTTCTAAGTACGCTTTCATTTCAGATTGATTTTCAGCCTCTATTCCAAAGTATTCTAAAAATGCAGAAGTAACAGTAAGTTCAAAGGATCTTCCTTTTCGTTCCCTTTGAATCATTCCTAATTCTTCTAATTCACTAACATGCTCATAGACTTTATCGCCTAATTTATACTTCAATTCTTTTTGCATCATTGGCTGTTCATGAGCGATTAGAGCTAATGTTCTTAGTAAATAAGATGGAATTTCCTGTGGTGCGAGCCTTCTACCAAATTCAATTGCTTCAGATTTTAATTGTAAAGCATATTTAGTTCCCAATTTTATTACTTCCAAAGCCCCTTCTCTTGATTTATAAATTTCAACTAAAGCATCCAAGGCACCTAGTGCTTTATTCCTGGATAATCCTGTTGCCTCAGCAGTTTCAGTAGGATCTAGAGGTCTTCCAGCGGAAAATAGTGCAGCTTCAACAGCAATTAGCTCTTTCATCCTGCATTCTCCAAATTTTTAACATAAATATTATGATTATCAAGATTTTTCTGTATGATATCAATTCTTCCTTCTCTTGCTAGGAATAAAGAACCGACAAATGTACGAACTACGCTTGCTTTTTCAGGTCTATCAAGTAAGTCTCCAATAGGAATAGGTTTTCCATTAAATTCATTAATTTTTTGCCACACTTTTTCTTTGTATTGCGTAGGATCATCAAGATGTAACTTATCGCTTAACCTATCTGCAACTTCAGATAATACAGACTCACGAGCTTCTTTCAGCTGTCTTCTTCTTTCTAGTCTGGCTTTTCTTTCGTTTTCGACATTGCGAGCATCTTCAAGTGCTCCAACTAATTCCATCAAAGTTACACGCCTCTCGCCTCTAAACAAAACGCTTTCTTCGATAGGTGGTTCAATACTGTCCTCTAATTGTTCAGCGTAAGTAGGTTCCCATCCAAAATCAAAATCTACCCAATCAGGTTGAGGTTCCGGAATTGGTTCAGTAGCATCAATAGCTCCATTTGCTCTCATTTTAAGAACATCCCAAGCCCAGCCGAGTACAGAACCAGCTAATGGTAAATCTAAATCATCGTCCTTTAGAGCATATTTTTGGTACTCCATAATTAGATGTTTCATGTCTAATGACCATGGGTCTAGACCATGTTCCTTAACAAGCATGAAAAGTAGTGTAACACTCCTAGTAAATGGGTCTTCAATTGTAGAAACTTCGGCAGCTGAACTTGCCCCGTTAGCAATTTCGATGTATTGGTCAACACGGTCTACATCAATGCCAACCATCGCTTTGTGAAACAACAAGTGATTAACAACTTGGCTCATGCTTTAGCCTCCGTTTCAGTTGGTAAAGATGAGATAAAAGTATCAACATCACGGATTTGGTGTAACCTTGAGACTCCATCATCTCCCATGAAAACTCCAATAACGTTCTCAGCCTCACGAAGTGCTGCGTGATGTAAACTTACAACTAAGAACTGAGCAAAACTAGATTGCATTGCGATTGCTCTTCCTATGTGTTCGGTATTCACTCCATCCAAGTTTTGATCAGGTTCATCGAGTAAGTAGAATGGACTTGGATCGTATCCTTGAATTGCGAAAATAAAGGCCATAGAAACTAATGACTTCTCGCCGCCAGATAATGCTTCCACAGGATACAATTTTTTCTTTGGCATGCGGGCCTTGATTGTAACACCACCCTCGAATGGAGAATCTTTGTTTTCAAGAACAAGTTTAGCTTCTCCTCCTCCAGTGATTTCTTTAAATGAAGTTTTGAAACTATCAGCTATGTGTTTGTACACACCCATGAATTTGTTTTCTTTTTTATCAGAAATTTTAGTTTCTAAAGATTCTAATCTTCTAACTTCCTCTCTTAATTGCTTTCTATGCTTCTTTATTTCACCAAATCGTTCAGATTCTAGCCTATAATGATCCAAAGATAGCATGTTAACACTACCTAGACGATTACGTTTTCTCTCTAGAATTTCTTTATTGTTTTCTAATCTTTCTCTACTTAGTACAGTTTCTGGTGTTTTAGCATCTTCAGGGATTCTATCTTTTGCTTCTAGTAATCTAGGTTCACGTGTAGCTATTTCAACTTTCAAATCATTCATAGCATGTTTTCTACTTCTCTTCAATTCTTGATTTGTAGAATGTTGACTTTTCAATTCAGTCAAAATATCATGTAATTTATCTCTAGAATCTCTCAATCCTTTCAATTGTTTGAATTTAGTTTGTTCCTCTTTTCGCAGCTTTCTAAGTTCTTTGTCTAGTTTAGTAGAGTTTTGAGTCTCTTGTTTGAGTATCTTTTGCAAGTCTTTTTGTTCTTTTTCATTTAAGTCTAAGTCGCCTTTCAATCTTCCTACATCAGACTTAGTTGCTTCTGTTTTCGCAGATAAAGCAGCAAATTTACTTTGCTTTCCTGATAATTCTTCCCTGAATTCATCTAATTCACTCTGTAATTTCGCAATATTTTTAGAAGATTTTCCACCTGCTATGGCTTGAAGATCTTTGGTTGAATTAGATATTTCTCCGGTAATAGATTGGATTTCGTCCTCTAATGTCTCAAGAGATTCTTTCCTTTCAATAATCTCTCCTTGAAGGGCTTCTACCATTCCCTCACGAGACTTAAGGGCCTCCTCAGCTTCCTGAACTCTTTTCTTAACTTCTTCAGCCCTTCCATCGTAGTCAGTAACGCGAGTCTGGAATGCAGCTTTTTCACTTTCAAGTTCTTGTCTAGCTGTAGCCAGCTTGCCGGCACTATCAATTAACTCGCCGAGAGCAGAGGATTTTTGCAATTTCTCAGCATCTAAATTGCCAATTTCAGCACTTAGTTTGTCAATTTCAGTTCTATCAGCAGTTCCAAAGCTTATGCCAGTACGAGGAGCAGCTCCTCCAACTAATGCACCGCCACTTTCAAGCAATTCGCCCTGTAAAGTAACCATTCTTCCTTTGCCAAGATGTTTTCTGGCGTTATTTAGTGAGTCGATAATTACAGTGTCACCAAATACATTTCCAAATGCATCTTTGTATCTAGAATCAAATTTGACTAAATCTTGAGCAAACCCAATTGCTCCTGGTTTCTTTGAAATTAAAATTGCTGCAGCACTTGGTTTGTATGAGTGTATCTTATTCAAAGGTAAGAAACGAACTCTACCAATGTTGTTTCGTTTTAAGAATTCGATTGCCTCTGCGGCAGATCTATCGTTTTCAGTAACTATAGATTGTAGCCTAGCACCAGCAGCTACTTCCAAAGCAGTAGCGTATTCCTTGTCTACTCTTCCTAATTCAGCGACAGTTCCAATTATTCCCGATAATTTTCCTTCATCTCTACATTGCAAAATGGCTTTGACACCCTTAGCATAACCTCCGAATTCTTCTCTTGCCCTCTGTGCAGCTTCTTTCGAAGCTAACTTCATCGATAAGTTACGTAATTTACTTTCTAAGCCAGACAAATCTTTTTGATATTTTTCAATAGCTTGTAACACTTCTTTATGTTTCTTTTTAATTTTTTCTAAGTTTTCATTTGCAGATTTATTTCCTATTTCCATATCTTTCAATTGGAAATCGGCTTCCTTTGCATCAGTTATGATTGAATCTAGCCATTGTTTTGAGCGGATAACTTGTTCTCTTGCATTAGTTAATTGATTCTCTAACTGTTCTTTTTCACCTTCAAGACGATGCTTTTGCATCTCTAGTTCTCCGGCTTTTTTACGAAGAATTTCGAGTTCATCTCTTTGCTTTTTCACAACTTCTGAATTATTTGCAGCGGCACCTTCTAACTCTGATAGACGGCTTACTTTGGCAGTTACTTTACTTTCTAACTTTTTGATATCTTTGTTTAGAGATTCTAGTTCTTTTGTTAGGGTCTTCAGTTCATTTGAAGCTTCTTTGTGCTCACTCTGAATAGTTTTCCTTTCAATTTCTAGATCTCTTAACTCTTTTTGGGCACTTTCTGCGTTCCTTCCAGCCAGTGCATGAGCAACTCTAACCTTATCTAATTCTTCTTGTAATTCACGTGCTTTATTTCCACCAGATATTCCAATTTCATTTTCGATTTCTTTAAATTTAATCTGGTTTGCTTCAATATCTTTTTTTCTCTTATTTTGCTCTTTGTCGATTTTTTCTAGCTCTTTAGCGTATTTTTCAACAATTTCTCTTCTTGAATCTATTTCAGCTTCCAAATCAAATATGGTTCTAAATTTTAATGCAATATCATTTTCATCAATTTCCTTAATGATTGCTTCAAGTTTTTCAGCATCCTCTTTCTCTCTTTCAAGTTGTTTTAGCGTTCTTTTAGATTCCTTTGCTCTTTCGTTTAGAAGTACTAAATCAGCTTCAACAGATTTCCTAGCACTGCGTGTTCTCTTCAATCTGTTATCATACGCAGTAATTCCTGCAACATCTTCAATTTTCCTCCTTCTTTCAATACCAGACATCAGAGATGTTTGGATTACATCACCTTGTTGAATTATGTTGTATCCCGTTGCATAAAGTCCAGCTCTTGAAAATAAAGCTTCAAATTCTCTTGATGAGGATTTTTTCTTATCAATTTGATAGTAAGTAGTGGTATCTTTCCCTTTCAATTTTATTCCTTTAGTAAAAGTAACAAGGTCTTTTTCAATTGCCAAGAAACGATCAGAATTATCAAAAGTCATAGAAACTTTACATGATTTAGGGCCACTTTTTTTCTTACTTCCTTCTTGGAATCCGTGGATTAATTGCTTCAATTTTCTAGCTCTTAGAAGTTTTGTAGATCGAGATCCAAGTATGAAAAGTATAGCGTCAGTAATGTTAGACTTACCAGAACCGTTTGGTCCAGTAATACAAGTAAATCCAGGTCCGAGAGGGACGGTAACGTGGCCTTTGAAAGATTTAAAATTCTCGAACTTAAGTTCGAGAAGCCTCACTCAGAAGGCCTCCAGTTGGGATTGCCGTGGTTCAAGTCGCATCGATTCGCGACCTCCATCAACAGAAGGTTGGTGTTGGTTTTTGTATGCTTTCCAGAAATTTGAAATTAGATTTGTACGATCGCCCCTATCTCCAGCAACTAATCCTGATAGGTAAGCGTTTCTATCATCCTTACTCCATTTAGTGGTCGATAATCCAGCTCTAATCAGCATTCCATCCATAATTAGTCTTCCAACTAGTCCATTTCCAGATTCGAATGGTCGCACTTGTTGGAATCTGTGGTGGAATAAGACGGCTCTCTCAAACGGATGTAGTGGTGAGGGGTCATGCCACCATTGTAACAATCCTTCAAGCTCATCCTCTACTAGGATGGCAGGAGGCGGCATAAATGCAGATCCAGGTAAATTAGCCGAGCTTTCCCTAATTACTCCGCCTTTTCCAGTTCCTTCAAATAAATCTTGATGTAATCTTAGTATACTTCTTTTTCCTAATCGACTTACTCTATCGCTTATTTCTCCATGAAGTCTTCTCAGAGATAGAACTTCAAGTACTTTTGATAATGGTAGGCCAGATGGCGCTCTGTCCTGATCAAAAATAGATTCAATGTTTTCAAAGGTTAAAGGATTTGATGACAAAGCCATATTTCCATAAATATTGGAAACACGGTTTTTGGCATGTTCTCTTACTTTTTCATCAGTAGTTTGAAGTCTATGGATTGCTCTGTTGAGAAATTTCATTCTCTCTAAGCCAAGTAAGGATTCTTTGTCCAAGTATGGAGTTCGATATGTTTCAGATGACATGTGTGCCATTCTTTCAATGGCTGCCAACTCTAGTTCATTGGTGTGCATTTGTTTTAGTCGCTCTAGCTCAAACTCATCGGGCTCCTCTGAACCAAGGTATCTCTGTACCTTTTCGACGCGACCATCATACTTGAAAGATTTAACGAGATAGAAGTAATGCTGACCTCGTGTAGTCTTACGTGTTAAGTACACCATGAGTTTTTTCTCATTGGTTCCACCTTTTAAAGTTTTTCTACGGCCGTACTGGACTTATACAGTTGTAACTGAACCACTATTTTCTTACTACTAAGTAAAGGTGGAACACGAAATAAATATAATATTGAATTTAGTATTTTATAGACGATTACAATCCATAATTATGGTAACTGTATTATTCATCTGTACAGGTAATGCAGCCAGGTCACAAATGGCCGAAGGATTGCTTAAAAATATGAATTCTAGCTTAACCGTTCTAAGTGCAGGTACTAAGCCCGAAGGTTTGAATCCAAAAGCAACAATTGCTATGAAAAAAATAGGAATTGACATATCGAATCAAGTTTCAAAAAATATTCAAAATTTGGAATGGCAGAAAGCAGACTTTGCCATAACTCTCTGCGGATCAGCAAATGAATCTTGTGTTTCAATGGCATGGCCTGAAACTTGTGTTAAACTTCATTGGCCGATTGAAGATCCAGTTTCTCAAAAAGATTTTGAGTTTGCTAGGGATGAAATACAAACTAAACTCCAAATGTTTTTAGAAAAAAATAAATTTCGGCAAAAAGTTAATTGATGCTATAAAACAGAACTCTAATTCGTCAATTAGTGTACACATAATTTACAATATCTGCTTTTTATCGACGATATTACAAAAAAAAGAGTATGCTTTATTGTTAAATTATTTACAGCCTCATCATTATATACGGTAATTCCAATTCATACGTACATGAAGCAAATCTACGCACTAATGATGATGCTTATGATGGCAAGCGTAGCCTTTACAGGCTGTGTGAGCGACGACAGTGATGATGCTACCGACACCACCACTGATACAACAGATAATACGGGCGATGGAACTGGCGACGGAACTGGTGATGGAACTGGTGACGGAACTGTAGATCCAGTAGGTGCAGATACTCAAAGCACTTTAGATGTAATCCACGAAAGAGGTAAACTCAAGTGTGGAATTAAAACATCTCAATATGGCATGGGTTATTTGGACTCTGATTCTGGAGAATACTCTGGTTTGGATGTTGAATATTGTAGAGCAATTGCAGCTGCAATAGGTCTAGATCCAGCTAAGGATATCGAATACATTGTTGCAAGTGCTGGAGACAGATTCCAAAAACTTGAAGACAAAGAAATTGATGTTCTAATCAGAACTACAACCTGGACAACATCCCGTGATGCAGAGTTGAACGCAGATTTTGCAGGAATTAACTTCTATGATGGTCAAGGAATATTGGTCAACACTGGAGCTTTCCCAGGTGCAGATTCAATTATGGACATTGGTGGAGCTACAGTATGTACTACAACTGGAACAACCACAGAAGGTAACCTAGCAGATTATTTCACAACAAATAACCTAGAATACACTGTAGTTGGTGTTGCAAACGATGCAGCAGCTAAAATCAAGTTCGTGAATGAAGAATGTACAGCATGGACTGGAGATATGTCTAACATGGTTGCTCAGCAATATGGAGTTAACCAAGATGGAAACGCATCTTTCAGTATGGCAATTATGCCTGAGTTATTATCAAAAGAACCTTTGGGTGCAGCTACCCGAGATAATGACGACGACTGGAATGATGTAGTACAGTGGGTTTGGTTCGGTATGTTAACCGCAGAAGAAATGGAAGTTACAAGCGCTAACTATGGAACACAAAATCTATCTAACCCATCATACAACCGTTTATTGAACAGCACCCTTGGACTTGGTACAGAGGCTAACCCTCTACCAGCAACTTGGATGCAAAACGTCTTGATGCACGTAGGTAACTATTACGAAGCTTACGACAGAGCATTCTGTGACGGAACCGGCGCAATGGCCAACTGTTTGGTTGACCGTGCAGGAACAATGAACGCACCTTACTGGGAAGGCGGACTACAGTACGCCCCACCAATGAGGTAAAGATCTAACTAGCATTCTAAAGAATAAGCTAAGTTAGTAAGTAGATAGGAATGTCCCGGGCTCAATCCCGGGGCTTCCCAATTTTATACACCCTCTAATCAGAGGATAGTTTGAGGAGTTTGAATATTGAGTAAAAAAGTAGATAGAGGAGAATTTAATTTAAAACAAATATTGAATAATTTAAACTCTATTAATTTTTATCTATTATTGTTTTTTTTAGTTATTTATTACCGATTTTCTAAATCATTTGTCTACGAATCTTTATTGCACCTTACTCCAGGTCGACTTGAAAAATTAGATTTTTTACCAGTTCATGTTAGTCCAACTGGTCTAGATTCACTCACAGTTTATGTGACATTATTCATTTGCGCTATTATTTTCGCATTTTTTTACAATTTTAGTAAAGGAAATTTGAATCAATCAACTTACAATTTTAGAGTTCAAATATTTGCATTAGTATGCTTTAGTCCAATCTTGAGTTATTTTGTCTTGCAAATTCTTTGGTTGCTTCAAACAGATTCATCCTGGGATTTTGAGATTTATTTTATGGATGAATCAGTAGGATGGATATTAACCAATCAATGGCCGTTTGATCTAGGCCTAAACGACACTAGATGGGATTTTTACAAAACAGGACTTTTCAATTCAGTTCGTGTAGTTATTGCTAGTATTATTTTGAGTACCATACTAGGCATAATAATTGGAGTTTTACGATTATCAAGAAATAAATTATTATCTAATCTTGCTAAAGCGTATGTAGATTTATTCAGAAATTTACCTTTGATTCTTCAGTTATTACTCATCCTGGTATGGTTTGTTACAACCTTAGAGCCATTTAGAGAGGTTCAAGACAACAATCTTTTAGAATGGATATATTGGAGTAACAGAGGTTTTGTTTTCCCGAAAGTCGTCATACAAAATATGACGTATTTCTTAGTAGGTTTAGGAATTTTATTGTCTTTCAGAGTTTACTTACGCTATGCAGAGAGAATATCATTAGAAGTTGAAACTTCAGATTTATCATCAACAAGTAGAGACACATTATCGCAGTTTAAGGAAAAAATTAATTCATTAATTCTTCGTCCGTTCAATTTTTTAGATAGAAAATTAGAGCCAGTAATTCCAGATGTTTTGTTTTTATTTTCAGTCTTATCGTTCACATTTGGAATATTCAGAATTCTGGAGTGGAACTATTCTTTTTCAGTGGGAGGAATCTTTGATCGAGAGCCCTATTCACTTTTTGTATTCAGCCTAATCACGTTATTTTACAGTTTGAAAATGTCTGCTTCACTCGAGCAGGCAGGGCTCAATTCTTTTACCGAAAACTCCAGCCCAGATGCAATTAATCGCAAGTTTAGACTCACTATTGCAGTCGTCTTGGTATCTCTAATTTTCTTCTACCTTTCGATTGCAGTTACTCAACCTAATTTAATTACTGAGAAAAACGGTGAAGTCCTTGGATGGGGTCAATGGAAATTCGAAGATGGGACTTACGAACAAGTTTCATCAGTTTTCATAAATCTAATGTTAGGACTTACATTTTACACTGCAGCTCAAATTGCCGAAGTTGTTCGTGGAAGTATTCAGTCTCTTCCTAGAGGCCAGATTGAGGCTGCAATATCAATTGGTCTTACACCTTATCAACGTTTGAATTTGATTATTCTTCCACAGGCACTGAGGAGTATGATTCCTTCACTCACTAACCAATATTTGAATTGTTGGAAAAATTCTAGTTTGGCCTTACTCGTTGGTTTCAGTGATTTTTACTTTATTTTAACAACAATAGTCAATAATGCAGGTCATGCAGTCCCTATTTTCATAATCATTTTGCTAACATATCAATCAGGAAGTTTACTAATTTCAGCAGTTATGAATAACATCAATCGTTCCGTAACGAAGGTGAAAATATGAATTTTAACATGATAATCCTTATTTCATTTGTTTTTGTTGTCATTCCTGCATTAATTAAAAGATTTGAATTAGAGAATAAAATTGATGCTAGAATTCAAAAAGTTTTAGATATCAATTTTATATTTAATGCAGCTTTCGGGAAGGTTCCAAAATATCAATACAATTTTTACATTTCATTGGGCTTAGGAATAGTATTCACGTACTTGTCTCTTAATTCTGACACGATAATATCTTCTTTGTTTTATTTGTTTTCATTGTTATTTTTTGCTTATTTAGCTTATCTTAATTCTGATGACTTACTTGATACCTTTTCAAATAAAATTATAACCTTACTTGCGTTTTATGTGTTTTACAATGTTTTAACTTCAAGTATAAGCTATTTTTTGATTGATACAGATTGGACAATTATCTTCAAAAACCGAAGATATATTTTACTTGGTCCTTATTTCATAAATTCACAAACAGGTGATGAAGTTTGGAGATTTTGGCCTCCTCTATATGCCTTATTATTTTTAGTGTGTTCAGGCTATGGGACATTGAGAGAAAATAAGTACAAATTTTTAATTCCTTACGCAATTTTTAGTATCATATTTATTTTTGCTTTAACGTACGATGCAGATTATTATTCTACTAAATTTAAAGAAGATATTAGCAATCGAGGATATGATGCTACGCCTTCTCTCATTATACTAACTGGAGCTCTTGTCTTTGGTTTAATTTCTTACTTAGTCACGCATCATTATTGCTTAAAACTAGAAGATTTTCAGGTTAATTATTGGCAAAATATCTTAGTATATTTGTCATTTGTAGGATTTTTAGGAACTTTACTGATACTAGATCCGCCAGGTGAAAGTGGAGTTAGACCATCAGCATGGGGTGGTTTTGTTCTCAACTTAATATTCGCGTTTGGTTCATTGTTTATCGGTTTTGGAATAGGTGTTGCTTTGGCGTTTGGTAGAAGAAGCTCTTTGCCAATTTTCTCATTTCCCTCAGTAGGAATAATAGAATTAGTTAGAGCAGGTCCCCTTGTTGCCTGGTTATTCTTTGCCCAGTTCATGTTCCCAGATCTAATGACACCAATTTGGGATGCAGATTTTGCCTCTAGAATTATCTTGGTATTTTCTTTCTTCTTTGGCTGTTATTTGGCTGAAATATTGAGGGGTGGACTACAATCGGTTCCACATGGGCAATATGAAGCTGCAACTGCACTTGGGCTGTCTCCGACTCAAATTAAATTACAAATTGAATTACCGCAAGCTATTCGAATAACTTTACCTGCTATAGTAAGTCAAATGATAGCAATGTTGAAAGATACTTCTTTGGTTTATTTCTTTGGAATCACAGACGCATTCAAAGTAGCGCAAGATATTCCAAACCAAAGAGATTTTATTGGACAGGACTTCGATGCTCTAATTTTTATTGGAATGATGTTCTGGGTTCTTTCATTTTACCTTTCTCAAATTAGTAGACGTATAGAAAAAAGTCTAGGTTTGATAAAAGAGGACGGAGGCGAACTCACATGACGGAAAAAGCAATAATTAAAGCAGAAAACGTAACCGTAAGCTTCGGAGACTTTCAAGCACTGAAAGGAATTAATGCCGAGGTTAAACAAGGAGAAATAATTGTCATTTTGGGACCATCAGGTTCTGGCAAATCAACATTCATTCGTACATTGAATCAATTGCAACCACATGATGGAGGTAGAATTGAGATTGATGGGATTGAGGTTGGAGAAAATACTAGTATCTCAGATATGAAAATGTTGCGAACAGATATTGGCTTTGTTTTTCAACAGTTTAATTTATTTCCTCATTTGACAGTTTTAGAAAATATAGCTCTAGCTCCTCAGAAAGTTAAGGGTATGAAGAAGCAAGAAGCTGAGCAAATTGCTATCGATTTATTAGAGAAAGTAGGTATTCCTGAGCAAAAAAACAAGTATGCGGCAGAACTTTCTGGTGGACAGCAACAGAGAGTGGCAATTGCTCGAGCTTTAGCAATGGATCCTAAAATAATGTTATTTGACGAACCTACTTCGGCTTTAGATCCTGAAATGATTAAGGAGGTTTTAGATGTGATGATTGACCTGGCTAAACGTGATATTACAATGATAGTTGTAACTCACGAAATGGGTTTTGCTAAGGAAGTAGGCGATCGAATTATGTTCTTCGACGAGGGTCATCTAGTGGAAGAATCAACTCCAGATGTATTTTTTGATAATCCTAAAGAAGAAAGAAGTAAATTATTCTTAGAACAAATTCTTTAAATTCTTAATTTATTAATTACATTTATATCCAGCGATATTTCAGTGTCAGTAAGAGGTAAATCTATGGAAAGAATCGAAGGATTGAAATGGCTAGGGACTGCGTTTATTTTAAGCGGAATATTAATGACAAATCTGAATGTTTATCCTCTAAATATTTTTCTTCACGGAGCCGGAGTTGTATTTTGGTCAATTGCAGGTTATATCACTCAAGATAAACCAGTTTTAGCCAATTTTGGATTACAGATTCCGCTTTTTGCGATAGGTTTCTCAAAAGTTTTCTTCGGTCTTTAGTCCTAAAGATCTCTAGGAAGAAGCAATTTCTCTAAATTCCAATTTCCTAACACTTTCCATGATTTGGAATTATCTTTTATTGTAAGTAATGCAGTTGCAGCAGAGGGCATTCGATGCCAATTTCCACACAAATGTCCAAGAAAATCGGCACAGCCAGGATTATGACCAAGTATCATAATTGTTTCATAGTCTAATTTATCTGGAATATTTTTCATAATTTTCTTTGGTTCACTATGGTAAAATTTGCGAGAGTACTTTACATCGACTTCTTTTATGTATTTATTCATTCTTTCCAAGTTTCTTTGGTTCTAGCAGAATCACTGGAAAATAATTTGTTGGGAATCCATTCTAATCTTATTAGTTCTTTAGCAATTTTTACAGATGCTTTTCTTCCTCTTTTTTTTAAAGGTCTTTCATGATCGGACAAATCAGGGTATTTCCACGAACTCTTAGCGTGTCTCATCAATATTAGTTTTGATATCATTTTTTGTCTTTTTTTGCAGCATAGTTTATTGTTGCTTCAGAGATATCCGTAGAATATGCTATCGTTCTCATAATTGCATCAACAGCTATTGAAAATTCCAGTGGATGTTCCATTTCTTTTTTGTATTTATTCTCGAAATATTTTCTAGCTTTTTGCATAGTTTTCTTCCCTTTATCTATATTATTTGTGGCTTTACGCGGTTCGTTATTGATGAAACTTTTCATAGCTTCTTTCATAATGTACTCAGCATCTTTTGCTAACGGCAACATTTTCCTTCCCGGAATTAGTCCAGCAACGTATCCTATTTCGGCAAGTCTACATGCATGATCCGCAATTCTCTCAAGATACCGCGCTACATTTGAATAAATTACACCTTCAAAAGAAGTGGCCTGAAGTGGCCTTGATAGGCTCGAGTCTTCAAGCATCATGTTAAATTGTCTTTCAATAAACCATTGTAACTTATCTGCTTCTTTATCTCTATCAACAACATCAGCGGCCAATTCTTTTGACCCTTCTAAAATCAATATGGAATCGCTGTACATTGCGTTCACAATTTTGTATAATCTTTTGATTGCAGTCCTTAGAGGCAAAGCGCCTGGATTTGACATATCATTTAAAATGGCAATAGTGGCTTCTTCCTCTATTATTTCTAGGCCAATAACACTCGCGGAAAATTTACGTATGGTCTTTCTTTCTTCAACTGTAAGTCTGGGGTTTCCTACAACTTTTATTTCTGTCGCTCCAGCCAAATAAACTCCGATTAAGTCTCTGAACAGGTGCTGGCTTTCTTCGTTATTACAACTTACAGTTGATTTTTTTTTCTTAATGTTGTAATTTCCTGGGTCGATAGTCATGGTACCATCAGGCTGTTTTATCAATCGTACTTCTGAACCTGTTTTTAGGTTATTTTTCTTAATCCATTTTTTTGGTAGTGAAACGATTAGTGTAGATCCTCCAGTTTTTTGTAATTTACGACTTTCCATAATTTTTGGGTTTCCTTTGTGCTTATAAAAATATATAGGCTATATATAATATTTAGTATATATTTATTTAGGTGCAGTTTTGAAGGCAGATATGTTTGGATTAGATGTGATGATTTTTCTTGCAATATTGATTGCAGGGTACATGGCTTGGAACATTGGGGCAAATGATGTTGCCAATGCCATGGGAACAAGTGTCGGTAGTGGTGCTTTAACCTTTAGAAATGCTATAATTGCAGCAGCAGTTTTTGAATTTCTAGGTGCCTTCTTTGCAGGAGATGCAGTAACAGATACTGTACGAAAAGGAATTCTAAATTTTGAAGAAGCTGATCTTGAAACTTATTCTACAGAATTAAAGTATGGTTTTATCGCTGCAATGTTTGCAGCTGCATTATGGTTAACAGTAGCAACAAAATATGGTTTACCGGTATCAACAACACACAGTATTGTAGGTGGAATTCTAGGAATTGGAATTTATGTTGCTCCAGATAATGTAGATTGGGAAGTTGTAACCAAAATTGTAATGAGCTGGGTAGCATCACCATTACTTGGAGGAATATTAGCTTACACCACGTTTGTTATAGTCAAGAAGGTGATTATGGATGCCGAAAATCCAATAGAGCGTTCAAGAATAATGGCGCCAATTCTGGCCTTGCCTACCTTCTTTGTTCTAGGTTTAGCTCTTCAGTACAAGGCAATGAAAGGAATGATTAAACGCCTTGATTCTGAAGGTTTCTTGGACAAATCAGAATGGCTTCCTGCTAGTGAAGGAACAACATTTAATATATTTGAAGAAGGCGCATGGTTACCACTATATTCCTTGTTATTAGCACTTTTCATAGGGCTTTTAGCAAGTTTTGTATTGTATTGGATTTTGCGTGAATACGAATTTGAAGAAGAAGGATATCAAGGCGTTGAAAAAATATTTGTTTGGTTACAAATTATCACTGCATGTTATGTTGCATTTGCACACGGGGCAAATGATAGAAGTAACGCCATCGGTCCAATGGCTGCTGTTTGGCAAATACATGAACAGGATGTCCTTCGGTCAGAAGCGGCAATCCCAACATGGTTAATTTTGTTAGGAAGTGCAGGAATCACTTTAGGAGTAATGACGTGGGGTGCTAGAGTGATGGTTACAGTGGGGAAGAAAATTACACATATCACTCCAACTCGGGGATTCGCAGCCGAGTTCGGAGCTGCAACGACTGTTCTAATTTTCTCGATGCCTTTCTTAGCAGTTCCAATTTCTACAACACATACACTAATTGGATCTGTTGTCGGCGTTGGTCTTGCAGGAGGAGCAGCTTCAGTGGATTTCAAAGTATTCGGGAAGATAGCTGCAAGCTGGGTAGCAAGTATTCCAGCAGCTGCCTTTGGAGCAATAGGACTCTACATTATTTTCGGATTAAACGAGACTAGATTTATCATATCAGTTTCGATTATTTTAGCAACGATTATTTGGCTATTGTATAACGCAATTACAACAGAGCTAAAGTCTGATATAAGGTCGGAGGCTGAAGGTTAAGATGAAACTTTTCGAAAGCAGAATTGGTCCTAGCGTGTTCAAATCTTTTTATAAACATGCCGAAAAAGTTTTTGAAACAGTTGAGAATATGAACGCTTGCGTTAAAGCAGCTTGTAATGGTGAAGACATTCAAGGCCTCATTACTGCAACATCTGAATCAGAGCTCGAGGCAGATAAAATTAAGAGTGAAATGAGAGATGTATTGAGAGGCAGTGTTAGATTAGCCGTTGACAAACCCGTGTTTTTGGATTTAGTTTCTCGCCAAGATAGAATTGCAGATTACGCAGAAAACGTGACTGAAATCTTGTCATTCAGAAAGCTCTACGATAATGAAGAAGCTAAAGCTTTAGTTTTAGAATTAGCAGATGCAGTAACAGCAACCGTAGAAGAATATAGAAAAACGGTTGGACGCTTCGAATATCTACTCGAATCTGCATTTTCCAATAAAGAAAAAGACATTATGCATACTCATATTGGTAATGTTAATGATTTAGAACACAAAGCAGATTTGATTGAAGCTAAAGCAGCATCTTATGTTTTCACAAATGGCGAAGATCAACCTCTTGCAGCTTCTCATATGTATCGATTGATTCAAAGACTAGATGATGTTGCTAATGCAGCAGAAACTGCAGCAAATAGTCTCCTTCCTGTTATATCAAAATAGGCAAACGTTATTTGGGCACTCCTTAGTACTAATCTGTGAATTTAGACGTACCTTTGTATGCGCAAACCTCAGATTTTAGTTGTGGTTCAGCTTGTGTAGCAATGATTTTAAAATATTATAATTTTGTAAGTAATTTAGATCGTGATTTAGAATATGAATTGTGGAGAGAAACTAACGCAGTTGAGATGAAAGGGGCTGGTAGATATGGCGTCTGTGCACCATTGTCTGTCAGAGGGCTTTATCCTCATATCATCACAGATAATCCAGGTCTCGGCTTAATAGAAAGAGCTAAAACTTATATCAAAAGCAATGGTGGAAGTGAGCATTACCTAGAATTTTTCCACGATATGCAAAAAAGAGCATGTGCTCTAAATGGTACAACACAAGAAATACGAAAACCTGAACTAAAGGACATTAGAGACGCCCTTAATGCAGATCGAGTAATGATGGCGCTTGTTTCGACGATTATATTCGAAGAAGAGGATGAAGATATTCCGCATTGGATTGTCATAACAGGAGAGGATAATGGAATTCTCACAGTCAACAATCCAATTGATGAAGATCAATCAAAAGCACACAGACCAATTCACTTCGAAGACTTGTATACAAATGCGGAGAGATATCAAGAGATTACTTTAATTTCAGTTGGAACAAAAGCTATCAGCAAAGAATTAGTTCCTGAACCTCCACTTTCAGATAAATATCTAGAGTACGTTCGTTGAAAGATAGTAATAGACCAAGTAAATTCCAACAATTATCATTATGACTCCACCAGCCATTTCAATTTGGCGGGTAGAAGCTTTAAGTTTGTCAACAATAGTAGTTTCGGAGGCTGCAACCATCATAGTAAATGCTACCATTAGCGAACCTGCAGTAATAGAGAAAATTAGGAAAACCAACAGTCCAGTAATGATTCCTTTAGTGATACTTGCAGTCAGCAGTCCAATTATAACTGGTGCAACACATCCTGCAGCTGCTGAACCATAAGCTACACCATACCAAAACAATCCAGTTTTCGTTCCAGCTTCTTCACTTGCAAAACTAAAGGTTTCCATTGCTGGATTATTGAATTTTTTACCGGCAGATTGAATCCCACCTTCAATGGCACCTGCAACAGAAGCAGCAAATTTAGTATGAAAAATATAATCATTTAGGAATTGGCGGAATGGTTGAACTATTTTCTCAAAGTCATATTCCATTAACATTGAAAATCCTAGTCCTGCAACCATTATTCCAACAAATAATTCTAGATATCCAAGATATCCTCCAATTATACTAACAAAAGGCACTAACAAAATACCAATTAGGAGTAAAACACCAGTTAGGCCTGCTGCAGCAGCCAAACCATCAGGCAATGTTTCTCTTGCGGCAGTTTCATCAAATTTACCAATACGTTGTTTTTTGTTTGTCAAGTAGAAAGACATGTATCCAGGTAACATTGGAAAAGAACAAGGTGAAAAGAAGACCATTACACCAGCACCCACAGCGAACAGATAAATCGATGATTGCTTCAAATTTACTACGCCGCCTTGACCAGTTAGCGCTTTATCTACTTCTGCAGTTAACTCGCTTTCAGATATTGGTCCTATATGAGAATAGGTTATCTCACCATTTTTGTCAATAATGAAAATTTTTGGAGTTCCAATAACATCATATGTTATTTCAATATCACCTTCACTATCACCAAGTGC
>Ga0208127_1000649_pt1 | contig 17712 bp, 14 predicted proteins | sample ETNtaG_6_FD_185751 | JGI IMG/M metagenome (GOLD analysis project Ga0208127, IMG submission 185751) | Marine microbial and viral communities from oxygen minimum zone, Eastern Pacific Ocean - ETNP201306SV45 (SPAdes) (version 2) | ecosystem: Environmental > Aquatic > Marine > Oceanic ...
AACTAAATTATTGGACATGTCAATATCAGCTATTTAAATTCTTAAAATTTATAGGTATAAAATATTTAAAAAAACTAATAATTCAGATTACTATTTGCTAGGAAAGAGACTTGTTTCTTTTTCTTTCAACTTCTTTTAATAAAATTTTTCTTAGTCTTAAGTTATTAGGGGTAACCTCTACATATTCGTCTTTTTGAATATATTCTAAAGCTTCTTCTAGTGAAAATTTTATTGCTGGAATAATTTTAGCTTTATCATCAGCTCCTGCTGATCTAACATTACTAAGTTTTTTTGTTTTGGTAATGTTGATTACCATATCATCTCCTCTGGAGTTTTCACCAATAACTTGCCCTTCGTATATTTCTTCACCAGGGTTTACAAAGAATTTACCTCTGTCCTGTAATTTATCAATAGAGTAGGGTATCGCCAAACCTTTTTCCATTGAAACCAAAGAACCATTTAGTCTTTCTGGAATACCTCCTTTGATAGGTTGAAAGTCTAAAAACCTGTGAGATAATATTGCTTCACCAGAAGTAGCTGTTAATAATTGATTTTTAAGTCCAATTATACCTCTTGAAGGAATGATGAATTTGCAAATCATTCTACTTCCTTTGGAGACCATACTCTTCATTTCTCCTTTTCTAATAGAAACTATCTCAATCGCTTTTCCAGAAACAGATTCAGGCAAGTCTATTGTCATATCTTCAAAAGGTTCACAATCAACTCCGTCAATTTTTTTAATAATTACTTGAGGTTGACCTATTTGAAGTTCATATCCTTCTCTTCTCATAGTTTCAATAAGTACAGAGAGATGTAAAACTCCTCTACCATATACGATATATTTATCTGAACTATCTGTAGATTCAACTCTCAAAGCAAGATTTTTTTCTAATTCTCTATCAAGTCTTTCTTTTATATGACGAGATGTTACATATTTACCGTCTTTTCCGAAAAATGGAGAATCATTGATGGTAAATAGCATGCTCATTGTAGGCTCATCAATAGAGATCGAATTTAAAGCTTCTGGCGCTTCTAAATCTGCGATAGTATCACCTATCTCAAAGCTTTCAAGCCCCACTATAGCACATATGTCACCGGCATTTACTTCTTCTACTTTTTTTCTTCCTAAACCTTCAAAAACATGCAATTCTTTAATTTTTTCTTTTAAAATTGTCTTATCCCTCTTTACAAGAGATACGTAGGAGCCATTAATTAATTTTCCTCTTTGCAATCTTCCAATTGCAATTCTACCTGTGAATGAAGAATAATCGAGTGAAGTGATTAACATTTGTAGGTTACCTTCTTCAATTTTTGGTGAAGGAATATGTTTAATAACCATTTCTAATAAGGGCTCTATGTTCTCAGTTTTATTCTTCCAATCATCACTCATCCAGTTTTCTTTAGCTGAACCATATACAACAGGGAAGTCTAGTTGCCATTCGTCCGCTTCTAATTCAAACATTAAGTCAAAAATTGATTCGTGAACTTCTTCGGGAGTACAATTTTCTTTATCTACCTTATTTATTACAACACAAGGTTTTAGGCCAAGCTCCAAGGCTTTTTGTAATACAAATCTGGTCTGAGGCATTGGTCCTTCAAAGGCATCAACAAGTAAAAGGACACCATCTGCCATATTTAAAACACGTTCAACTTCACCTCCAAAATCAGCATGACCAGGTGTGTCGATAATATTAATTTTTGTGTCTTTATAGGTTACAGAAACATTTTTTGAGGTAATAGTAATTCCTCTTTCTCTTTCTAATTCGTTGTTGTCAAGAATTAAATCTCCTTTATTTTCATTTTCTCTGAATAGTTCGCAATGAAACATGATTTTATCAACAAGTGTTGTTTTTCCATGATCAACATGAGCTATTATTGCAATATTTTTGATACTTGACATTTACTTAAAAATTTTTGCAAAATTACTATTAAATTATCTTATTATATCTAATGTTTTTAAAAAAAAACCCACTGCGAAAACAGTGGGTTAAATTTAAAAGCGGAGGAAGAGGGATTCGAACCCCCGGAGGTGTGACCCTCAACAGTTTTCAAGACTGCCGCATTCGACCACTCTGCCATTCCTCCAATAACGGATGCAAATATATGCTTGTTTTTCTTTGCTTCAAAAAAACTCATTAAATTATTTATATTATATTCATATAAAGTTCAAAAATGATGCGTTTACAACTATTAATTTGTTCTATGATTTTATTTTTTTTCTCATGTGATGAAGAAAAAATCATACCTGAATATGAAACATTTAAATATGAAAATAGTCATTTAAATTACAGGATTTTATATCCTAAGGACTTTGATGAAACAAAAACATATCCTCTTATTCTTTTTTTACACGGAATTGGAGAAAGGGGAAATGATAATGAATTGCAATTAACTTATGTTGATAAAGTTTTTTTAAATCCTGAAAATTATAATAATTATAAATCAATAGTGGTGTTTCCTCAAGCTCCACTTGATGATAATTGGTCTTCACGACTTTTGACAAAAAATGAGATCAGACAAGTTTTTCCAGAAAATGAAAAACCGACAAAATCACTTCAAATGGTTATTAAATTAATGGATTCGATTGTGAAAGAGGATTTTATAGAAAATAAGAGGGTATATTTAAGTGGTTTGTCAAATGGAGCAATGGGATCTTTTGAACTACTCAAGCATAGACCTGACATGTTTGCTTCAGCTGTTCTGATTTGCGGTGGAGGTAATCCACTGTGGGCAAGTGAATTTGCAAAAAAAACACCTGTTTGGATTGCGCATGGCTCAAAAGACAGGGTTGTTCATCCTAATTTTTCTTTAAAAATGGCAGAGGCAATTATCAAAGATGGAGGGAATCCAAAAATTACTTTTTATGAAGATGTTTTTCATGATAGCTGGGTAAATGTTTTTCATGACCCTAATTATCTTGAATGGATGTTTTCTTTTACTAAAAATTGATATACTCTGATATTTCTAGTCCATAACCAATCATTCCAACTCTTTTTTTACCTTTTGTATTTGTTATCAATTTAAGATTAGTTATATCTAAATCATGTAGAATTTGTGCTCCAATACCAAAATCTTTATCATCCATACTCAAAATAGGAGCCTTTGAAATTTTATCTTCTTTTTGATTTTTTTTAAGAATTTTTAATCTTTTTAGAGTGTTTATTGCTTTTAGTTCTGGACTAATGAAAATCATTGCTCCCATATCATCATTAATGATTTCAAACATTTTAGCTAACGAAGCTCCGGTATCTGATGTTAAAGTTCCTAGAACATCATTATGGATTGACTTTGAGTTTATTCTAGTTAAAACTGCATCACCTTTATTCCAGCTTCCTTTAGTCAGAGCGATATGAATATTATTATTTGTAGTTTGTTTATAGGCTCTTAATCTAAATTTCCCAAAACGGGTATTAATTTCAAAATCTTCTTCTTTTTCAATAAGAGAATCATGCTCCATCCTATATGCAACAAGATCTTCAATAGAAATAATTTTTAGATCAAATTTCTTAGCTACCTTTATTAAGTCAGGAACCCTAGCCATTGTGCCATCTTCATTCATTATTTCAACAATTACCCCAGCAGGTTTCAGTCCAGCAAGTCTAGGTAGATCAATTGCTGCTTCAGTATGACCAGTTCTTCTTAAAACCCCACCGTTTTTTGCAACAAGTGGAAATACATGACCAGGTTTAGAAAATTGGTTTGGTTTGGTTTTTTTATCAATTAATGCTTTAATAGTTGTGGCACGATCAGAAACAGATATTCCGGTTGTAACCCCATTTCCTTTTAGATCAATTGAAACTGTGAAAGCGGTATCCTGTGGGTCTGTGTTAGTTCCAACCATCAGGTTTAAATCTAGTCTTTTTGAAATATTTTCAGTTATCGGTGCACAAATTAAGCCTCTACCGTGAGTAGCCATAAAATTTATAATTTCAGGAGTTATTAACTCAGCTGCAGCAAGAAAATCACCTTCATTTTCTCTGTTCTTGTCATCTACCACAATAACAATTTTACCGTCTCTAATATCCTTAATAGCAGACTCAATTGTATCTAACTTAAATCTATCTTCTGACATAACTCTCTATTTTTTTATAAAATGAAATAATGCTATCTCCAATATTAAATACACTTTGATCATTTGTCGCTCGGTAGGTCAAATAAATACTAAAAGGTAACATAATTAATGTTGAAAGCCAGCTAGCTAAAATAGGATTTATACTACTATCCTCTGCAAGATTTTTAGAAAAAATACCCAAAAAATGATAAGCTAAAAAAAGTAATATTGAAATCACTAAAGGAAGACCATATCCACCTTTTCTTATAATTGTTCCTAAAGGAGCACCGATAAAAAATAAAATAATACATGCAAATCCTAATGAGAATTTATCATGCATAGTCATTACATGTTTATTTAAATTTTGTTCTCTGAAGGATTGTATTGTTTTGTTTGATTTTATAATACTGATGGTACTTTTAACTGAACTTATCGATAAGTCATACAACTGTTTTTGTTTGTTTGGTTGAAATAAATTTAAAAAATTATCATTTTCATAGTTTACCTCGTCTTTTGGATTTAAATTGAAGTCAATGGTCTTAAAATTAGACCTGTTATACATTTTGGAGCTTATTACAGCCATATCTTCAATTTTTTTATCGGTTAGTGAATCAATAGCAGAACTTAGTTCATTGACCTTCATCATGGAGTGCTTATTGACATCATCTTCTTGACTAAAGTCAACTTCGTTTAATGAGGCTATGTCAATATTTATTAAATATTCCTCAAAGTAACTTTTAACAAATGGTTTTTTTAAGTTCTTTGAATAATCCTCAGAAATGATTTCATCGTAATAATTTCCATCATATAATTTAAGTTGTAGAATATTAGAGTTTTCCTCAGAGATAATTTCACCTCTTTTAGATTTAATTACAGTATAGTTACCTGGTTTATTTTTCTTTTGATGAATAATTACTTTATCCAAAAGCTTCCCCTCGTTTCCGTATTTATTTTGAACCTTTATGTTGTAATCACCAATCTGACTAAATTGACCTTCAGCAATTGCCATTGAAGGTTTAACTTTAGAAATGTTTTTTCTTAAGTTGTGAAAATTGTATTCTGCAATCGGTGCAACGTTATTTGAAAAAAAGAAAGTAACTATACCAAGAATGAAAGTAAAGAAAATTAAACTTTTCATTGATCTTTGTAAAGATATGCCGCTAGCTTTCATAGCTGCAAACTCATAGTTTTCTGAAAGACTACCAAAAACCATAATACTTGAAAGTAGGATAGTAAGTGGTAACACCAATATTACCAGTCTGGGTGAAACGTTAATCAAAAATTTTAGGATAATATCTAATTCAAGATCTTTTCCTGCCAATTCAGAAATGTAAAGCCAAACAGATTGGAGTAAAAAAATTAGCATAAGTATGCAGAATGTACTTGCTAATGTTTTTAAGTAAGATTTGAATATGTAGAGATCAAGAATTTTCAATACTTTAATCTAAAACATTCATATAATAATCTTTATATTTTTCTTCGTCAAAGATAAATAGTTTGTTGTCAAGTGGTAAATTAAATTCAAAATCAACAATTGAAATGGTCGTTACTGTTTCATTCTTCCCTGTTTCAATCACCTCATATATCTGATTGAATTCAGTGTCAATTCCAAGTAAAATGTATTTTATTTCTGCCTCTGAGTCTTGAGGAATTAATTTTACATATTGAATTTTTTTTCTGAATTGCCCGTTTCCAACGAATCTAGATTCATCCATTTCAAAATAATAACCATCTTCATAAAAATACAGCATTTTGTTCGGAGTTATTGTTGTTTCATCCTCAGGATCTTGACTAGAAATAGTCACCTCTTCATCGTCTGGACTAATGGAATAAAGTTTATTTCCATCAAATATTCTAGTTACGCCAAGCATTTCAAATCTCCATTTATCATTTTCTGTAACAAAACTTCCATTGTTGGTCTGATTAATATCTTCTTCTATATTTTGTAATGTGTAAGCGTAATTGATATATATATTATCATAATTTTTTATGTTTTCGGACACTTTATTCAGTAATAATTCTGCGTCAGAATTATCTTGCGAGTGACCTAACAAAACATAAAATCCAAAAATCAGTAATAAAACCTTTTTCATAATTAATTATTTATTCATTTTCTAGAAGCCTATCAAGTGATTGTAAATCAGGTACTAATACCTGTCTAGCTTTACTACCTTCAAAAGGCCCCACAATTCCAGCTGCTTCTAATTGATCTATTAATCTTCCAGCTCTGTTATATCCAAGTTTAAGTTTTCTTTGAAGAAGAGATGCTGATCCTTGTTGAGCTGTGACCAAAACCTCTGCAGCCTCTCTAAATAACTTATCTCTATCTTCTATATCAATATCAAGATTTGTGCCACCCTCTTCACCTATATACTCTGGTAATTGATGTGCTGTAGCATATGCTTTTTGTGAACCAATAAAGTCTGTTAAAACTTCAATTTCGGGGGTGTCTACAAATGCACACTGAATTCTTATTAATTCATTTCCTTGTGTGAAGAGCATGTCTCCACGTCCTATTAACTGATCTGCCCCCGATCCGTCAAGAATTGTTCTAGAATCTATTTTAGATGTCACTCTGAACGCTATTCTTGCTGGGAAGTTTGCTTTAATTACACCAGTTATAACATTAACAGACGGTCTTTGTGTTGCAATAATTAGGTGGATTCCAATAGCCCGCGCTAATTGTGCTAATCTTGCTATTGGAGTTTCAACTTCTTTACCTGCAGTCATAATCAAATCTGCAAATTCGTCAACAACTAGCACAATATAAGGAAGGAACTGGTGCCCATCATTTGGATTTAGTTTTCTATCCTTAAACTTTTTATTATACTCGACAATATTTCTGCAAGCAGCATTTTTTAGCAATTCATATCTATTGTCCATTTCGATGCACAAAGAGTTTAATGTGTTTATTACCTTTTTATTATCAGTAATTATAGCTTCATCCGAGTCGGGAAGTTTTGCTAAATAATGTCTCTCAATTTTGTTATATAAAGTTAATTCTACCTTTTTAGGGTCAACTAACACGAATTTTACTTCAGCAGGATGTTTTTTGTATAATAAAGAAGTTAGTACTGCATTTAATCCAACAGATTTACCTTGTCCTGTGGCACCAGCCATTAGTAGGTGAGGCATTCTAGCTAAATCAAATACAAGTGTTTCATTACTAATTGTTTTTCCAATAGCAACCGGTAGTTCCATCTCTGACTTTTGAAACTTTTCAGCAGAAATCACTGAATGCATTGAAACAACTGTAGGTTTTTTATTTGGTACTTCTATACCGATTGTTCCTTTTCCTGGAATAGGAGCAATTATTCTAATTCCAAGTGCTGCAAGTGATAATGCTATATCATCTTCAAGATTTTTTATTTTAGATATTCTAACCCCCGCGTCAGGGATTATTTCATATAAGGTAACTGTAGGACCTATCGTAGCTTTTATATTGGATATTGAAATGTTGTAATTTGCTAAAGTTTCAACAATTCTATTTTTATTTTCTTCTAATTCATCCTTGTCAATGGTTATTTTTTCAGAATCATATTGTTTTAGTAGACTAAGTTTAGGAAATTGAAATTTACTTAGTTCAAGTTTTGGGTCAAACCTTCCAAAATTATCAACCAGCTTATCAGATAAATTATCTATTTCTGATTTTTCTTCAAAAATTTCTTCTACCTCAATCCCAACGTTATCTGATGTTTTATTTTCTACTGAAGTAATAGGTTTTTCTTCAACGATTTCCTCAGTTGGTGTTTCATTAACATGATTATCAATAACTATTTCTTCACTTTCTTCATTTTCGATTACATCATCTTCAATGATTTGTTCTGAAACTTCAACATTTTGTGATTTTTTGAAGTTGATGCTTTGAATATATTTTAAAACATTTAAAATGTCATTTACTCCGATTTTTAATCTAAAAGTTAAATAAACAATTGACATGAAAATAAGTAGAAAAGTTATCCCTAGGTAGCTGATGTAGATTTCTAAAAAGTTTACAATTTCATAACCGATAATTCCTGAATATATGTTTCCATTATCAACAGCTCCAAAAAATATTGAAAAAAGAAAAATTAAGTAAAAACCCCAAAGCCAGTTTTTTGTTGTACTTCTTTTTTTAAGATCAAGTAATATTTTTAAAGCACTGATAAAAATTAAAAATGAAAAGATTATAGAGCTAACCCCAAACCCTTTATAAATAAAAAAGTCACTGATTACTGCTCCAATTTTTCCAAGGGAATTTGAGTTAGATAAAGTCATATCAGAAAAATCAGATAAATTACTTTGATCAATTTCACCAGTGAAAAAATAAGAAATGAATGAAATAAGAAGAAATAGAGATAAGATGATAAGTGAGCTTCCAATGAATAATCTCTTTGCACTGGAGAGTTCTTTCTTTTCTTTGTTTTTTGAAAATGAAAAAATATGCTTCATTAGCAACTTATTGAATATATAGTATGCAATTTAACAATCATTTCTGCAAGAATGAATTTTTTAATTAAAATTTATGATTTGTAATCATCTTAATTTTAATCATAAAAGCTGCATAAATTAATGTCGTGATTGGGCTTAACCAGTTAAAAATGGCATAAATAAAATAATCTGTTACAGAAACACCAAGAACACCATAATGGTAAGCGCCACAGGTATTCCACGGAATCAAGGCTGATGTTACCGTTCCTGTATCTTCTAAAGTTCTACTCAAATTAACAGCTGATAGATTCTTTTCCTCAAATGCATCTTTAAACATTTTTCCAGGGATTACTATTGCTAGATACTGATCAGATGCTACTATATTAATCCCTAAACAGCTTACGGCAGTACTTGCAAACAAACCAAATGTTGTTTTAGCCTTACTTAAGAGGAAGTTTGTGATTTTTCTTAAAGCTCCAATTCCATCCATTGACCCTCCAAAAACCATTGCACTAATTGTTAAGTAAATAGTCCATAACATCCCTTTCATTCCCCCAGAGTCATAAAGTCTTTCAATTCTTGCATTCTCTGTTGGTATACTAGTGTCGCTAAAAACAGATTGCAGTAAAGAATTCGTCAATGATGGATCAATACTGTTAAGAATGTTATTTTGAAAAATTATTGAAAATAAAATCGCACTTAATATTCCAACACCTAATGCAATTATTGGTCTAACTTTTAGAAATGCTAAAAGGATTACTAGGGCTGGCACAATAAATAAAATTGGAGATATATAAAAGTCGTTTAGGATTGTATTTGAAAGATTATTTATTTCATTCATTTCTCCTGTTGAGCTGATGTCTAGGTTATAGCTTAATATGATAAAAACAATTAATGTTAATACATAAGTTGGAATAGTTGTGTATGCCATATATTTAATATGAGAATACAGGTCTGTTCCAGCCATAGCTGGAGCAAGGTTTGTTGTATCACTTAGTGGAGACATTTTATCTCCAAAATATGCTCCAGAAATGACTGCTCCAGCTGTCATACCTGCTGGAATATTAAACGCTATACCAACCGCGACTAGAGCAATTCCGACGGTCGCAGATGTTGTGTAGGAACTACCAGTTGTCAAAGAAACTAAAGTTGATACAATCAAGGTAAGGGGTAGAAAGATTCCAGGGTCAACAAGATTCAAACCATAATATACCATTGCTGGAATAATTCCACTTACTTTCCAGCTTCCAGCTAGAGCTCCTACTAATAGTAGAATAATTATTGGAGTACTAATACTTTTTATACTTGAAAATATTTTTTTTAAGACATGAGTTATTTTAACTCCTTCAGAGACACCAAGTAGTGTTGCTATCAAAGAGGTAAAAATCAGTATGTAGTGATATGTGTAATCACCTAACCAGTCATTATTTTCAAAATAAATGATATTATAAAACAATAAAGAAATCAGTATTAAAACTGGAATCATTGATTTTTTCAAACCAATTTCAGATGACGTAATTTCCATTTAAATTAAGTTAAATTCTTTAAGGCATTTTCTTATTCCGTCATAGGTTCTAGAAATATCTTGATCCAAACCTACAGAGAACCTTATTAACCCCTCGCTCAAACCCATTGTTTCTTGTTCTTCATCTGAAATTTCTGAGGAAGTTGAAGAACCAGGTGCGCAAAACAATGTTTTGTAAAATCCTAAGCTTACAGCTAAATAACCCAGGTTTTTGTCTTGCATTTTTTCCATTAATTTATTTGCAATATCTAAACTTCCAGCATCTATGGTAACCATTCCTCCATACCCATAATCTTTATTCATCATTTTGGAAAAAACTTTATGTGATGGATGAGATTTAAGCCCAGGATATACGGTTTTTATTCCATCCTTTTGAAAAGATTCTGCAAGATACATTGCATTTTCGCTGTGTTTTTTCATTCTAATATGCAATGTTCTCATATTTTTAAGTACCGATGCTGCTCTAAGACTGTCCATAGTGGTTCCCATTAACATAAATGCACCATCATTAACATCACGAAGTGAATGAATAAATTCTTTACTACTACAAACTACTCCAGCTATTGTGTCGCTAGTTCCATTAATAAACTTAGTTAAACTGTGAATAACGATATCTGCACCAAATTTAATCGGAGATACCGATAATGGTGTAAAAGTATTATCAACTACCAGTTTTAAATTATTTTTTTTTGCAATTTTAGATATCTCTTCCAAATCAGCAATTTCAAGTAGTGGATTAGACGAAACTTCACAGTAAATTATTTTGGTATTTGGTTTTATTGAATTCTCTATAGCACTTAAAGAAGTAATGTCTACAAAAGTTGTTTCAATCTTTAGTTGTGGAGTGAAATTTTTAAGAAACGCATATGTGCCTCCATAAACAGTTCTGCTTGAAATGACATGGTCACCCGACTTACATAATTGTAAAATTGTTGCAGTAATAGCACCCATACCAGATGAGAATACATTTGCAGCTTCTGTGCCTTCCATCGCCGCACAAGCTTCTTCTAAATAAAGATTGCTTGGTGATGAATTTCTTGAATACAGGTAACAACCTTCCATGTTACCTTCAAAGGTTTCACTCATAGAATTTGCCGATAAGAATGTATAAGTGGAGGAATCCGATATTGAAGGATTTACTCCTCCGAATTCTCCAAAAAACTGAAGGTCTTGAATATTATTTGCTGGTTTAGATTTCATTAAATTTTTTGATAGATGTAGTTTGTATTTTTCACTAATTTACCAAAATCAATTTTAATAGTTTAAAAATTATTTTAACATTTAAATATTTGTATTTTTGAATCCTAAATTTATGAAGTATGAGTTCATTTGATGTTATTGTTATTGGTTCTGGCCCAGGCGGATATGTATCGGCCATTAGAGCGGCTCAACTTGGAATGAAAACAGCACTAGTTGAAAAGTATTCAACAATGGGTGGTACATGTTTGAATGTTGGTTGTATTCCTAGTAAGTCACTACTGGATTCTTCACATCATTATGAAAATGCACTTCATAATTTTGATGATCATGGTATTTCTGTAGATGGCGAAATAAAGCTTGATCTAGAAAAAATGATGTCTAGAAAATCATCAGTTGTAGAACAAACAACTAAAGGCCTGGAATATTTAATGAATAAAAATAATATAACCGTTTTTTATGGTTTTGGTTCATTCAAAGATTCAACTACAGTTGAAATCAAAAATGAAGATAAAACTCAAATTATAAATGGTAAAAATATCATTATCGCTACAGGAAGTAAACCTACAAAATTACCATTTGTTGATTTTGACAGAGAAAGAATTATTTCTTCAACTGAAGCTCTAAAACTAAAAGAGGTTCCAAAACATTTGATTGTCGTTGGGGGAGGAGTAATCGGTTTAGAACTTGGACAGGTGTATAGTAGACTTGGATCAAAAGTTACAGTAGTTGAATATCAAGATAGAATTATACCAAACATGGATTCAAGCCTGTCAAAAGAATTGACTAAGGTTTTTAAGAAAAGTGGAGTTAAAGTAAATACTTCTCACAAAGTAACTTCTATTGAAAGAAAAGGTAATGATGTTATTATCTCAGCCGAAAATAAGAAAGGTGAAAAAGTATCTTTTGAAGGTGATTATTGTTTGATTTCTATAGGACGAAGTGCATACACTGAAGGTTTAAATCTTGATAAAATAGGTATTTCTACAGATAAATACGGAAGAGTTGAAGTTGATAAAAACTTAAAGACAAATGTTTCTAATATTTTTGCAATTGGTGATGTTGTAAAAGGGATGATGTTAGCCCATAAGGCTGAAGAGGAAGGAGTTTATGTAGCTGAGTATATCAATGGTCAAAAACCACATATTAATTACAATTTAATTCCTGGAGTTGTTTACACATGGCCTGAAGTTGCTTCGGTTGGTCAAACCGAAGATGAACTAAAAAATAAAGGTAAAAATTATAAAGTCGGTCAATTTCCAATGAGAGCACTGGGAAGAAGTAGAGCTAGTTCAGATTTAGATGGTTTTGTAAAAATTTTAGCTGATTCTGAATCCGATGAAATTTTAGGTATACACATGATAGGTGCAAGATGTGCTGATCTAATTTCTGAGGCTGTTGTTGCTATGGAATATAGAGCATCTGCTGAGGACATCGCCAGAATATCTCATGCTCACCCAACTTTTTCTGAAGCAATCAAGGAGGCTGCTCTTGCTGCTACTGAGGATAGAGCCATTCATATTTAAATCTTATTATTTACATTTCTATATATTTGTTTTAAACAAATGAAATGCAATTAAAATTTGAATCTTACATCAAAGATTATTTCCCTTATCTTCTCGAAGAAAAGTGTGTTGTGTGTTGTTCAGGTGGGGTTGACAGTATTGTATTATTTCATTTAATGCTTTCTTTACACAAAAATTTTGTTGTAGCTCATTGTAATTTTAAATTAAGAGATGAGGAAAGCGATAATGATGAAGAATTTGTAAAAAATATTTGCAAACAAAATTCAATTGAATTTTATTCTAAATCATTTGAGACAAAAAAAATCAAAGAAGAATCTAATAATTCAATTCAAATGATTGCTAGAGATTTGAGATATGGTTTCTTCGATGAAATATCTACACGTTTAGAAATTAAACATATCTTAACAGCTCATCATTTAAACGATTCATTAGAAAGCTTTTTAATTAACATTTCAAGAGGATCTGGACTAGACGGTTTAACAGGAATTCCCGAGTTGAACGGTAAAATTAAAAGACCATTGATTGAATTTGAGAAGAAAGATATTTTAGAATATGCTGTTAATAACAATTTAAGATGGAGGGAGGATTCTTCGAATAAATCAAATTCATATTTACGAAATAAAATTAGAAATGAAATCATTCCACAATTTGATGAATTAAAAGGGAATTTTTTAAAAAACTTTAAAAAAACTATAAAGTATTTAAAAATGTCAAATTCTCTTATTTATCAAAGGATCAATCAGCTTAAACTAGATATACTTAATTACAACGGAGATGATATTTTTATTAAAATATCAGATTTAAAAGAAATTGATAAAGAAGCATTTCTGTATTATTTTTTAAGAGATTATGGGTTTGTAGATTGGGATAAAATAATTGATTTACTTTCAGCGGAATCTGGAAAAAAAATTTTTAGTAAGTCCCATGTTTTTTATAAAGACAAAAACAAGTTGATTTTAAGGGATATCAAAGTGACCAAAAACATGGAAATTTTGATAGAAAATTTAGAAAATAATACAAGTTTAGAATACCATGAAATTTTAAGTTTTACCGATTCAGATAATATTGAAAAAAATAATCCAAATATTATCACCGTTGATAAACAAAAACTAAAATTACCTTTAAAATTAAGAGGTTTTATGCATGGTGATTTTTTTAACCCTTATGGAATGAAAGGGGCAAAAAAAGTTGGTAAATTTTTAAAAGATAATAACGTAAGTGAAATGGATAGATCCTCTAGACTAATTTTATTAAATGGTGATGATAAAATTATTTGGGTTGTTGGAATGAGATTAGATGAAAGATTTAGTGTAAAAAAAGAATCTACTAAATTATTGAATATTGAATATTTACAGTAGTATAAGTCAAAGACTAAAAAATATTGGCCCTGGATCAGTCATTGCAGCAGCATTTATAGGTCCTGGAACCGTGACTATGTGTTCGATAGCAGGGGCAAAATTTGGATACAGTTTAATCTGGGCATTAATTATATCGATTCTTCTTACATTATTTATTCAATTGACAGCTGTGAGAATCGGATTAAGCACTAAAAAATCCTTATCTATTTTAATAAAAAATCAATTTGAAAATAAGTTTTTAAAATACACTTCAATTCTTCTTGTAGTCTCAGCAATATTCATAGGAAATACAGCATATGAGGCAGGCAATATAAGTGGTGCTGTAATGGGGTTTGAGCTTGTTTATGGAAGTAAGTTACATGTAAGTGATATCAATATGTTTAGTTTGTTTTCTGGATTAATAGCATTATTATTAATCGTTTATGGAAATAATAGATTTTTAGAGAAAATACTCATATCATTGGTTTTGTTAATGAGTCTATCATTTGTTTTTACAGTTTTTGTGGTTGGAATTGATTTTGATTCTCTTTTTACATATTCAAGTTTTTTTTCTATTCCACCAGATAGTATTTTAATTATTGCAGGTCTAATAGGAACAACCGTAGTTCCATATAATATTTTTCTTCATGTAGCTCTTGTAAATAGTAAATGGAAAAATCAAGATGATTTGAAAAATGTAAATTTTGATACAGTTATTTCAATTTTAATTGGAGGCCTTATATCATTATGCATACTTTTAACTGCGGCAGGTCTTAATAAAACTGAAATATTAAACGCTGTTGACTTAGCAAACGGTTTACAGCCACTTTATGGAGATTTCTCAAAATACGTAGTTGCAATTGGTTTGCTTTCTGCTGGTTTGACTAGTTCAATTACAGCTCCAATTGCAGCTGCATATGTAGTTTGTGGTTGCTTGGGTATTGAGGCTAGTAGAAAATCTTCTTATTTTAAAATTATTGCATTAATTGTGCTTTTAGTCGGTGTGGTTTTTTCATCAGTTGGTATTAGTCCAATTGAAATCATAAAGTTTGCACAAGTTACAAACGGAATTCTTCTTCCCTTAGTTGTTGTTTTTTTGATGTTTTTGGCGAATAATATTAAGTTATTACAAAAAAACACAAATACAGTTTTTCAAAATATTTTAGGATTAATTGTTTTGATATTCTGTCTTTTGCTTTGTTATAGAAGTATTACTAAAGTTTTTTTATGATGATTAATGTGGATTTAAATGCTGATTTGGGTGAAGGATTAAATATCGAAAAAGATATTATGCCTTTTTTATCTTCTTGTAGTATCGCCTGCGGAGGTCACTCAGGAAATCAAGCATCAATGACAGATGTTGTTGAAATCGCTATACTTAACAATGTTAAAATAGGTGCACATCCTTCTTACCCAGATAAAATTGGTTTTGGTAGAAAACCGATAAAAATTTCCAATAAAGATTTATCTAAATCTTTAATTAATCAGATCAACTCGCTCAAGAGAGTTTTAGCAAATTATGATTATGATTTAGATCATATAAAAACCCATGGGGCTCTTTATAATTTAAGTGCTAATAATTATGATTTAGCAATGGTGATAATCGATATGATAACTAGCTACTATAAAAATGTTTATCTATACGTTCCTTCAGGAAGCTTAATTGAAAATCTTGCAATTAAAAATCATATAAATATTAAAAGAGAAATTTTTTTAGACAGAAATTATAATGATGATAATAGTTTGGTTTCTAGAGATAAACCAAATGCTATTATAAATACTCCGGCATTAATGTTTGAAAGAATAAATAATTTAAGAGTTAATGGATGCCTGGAGTCTATTTTTGGAAAAAAAATATATCTTAAATATGACACTTTTTGTGTGCATGGAGATAGCCCAAATATTCTTAAATGTTTGAATGGACTAAATGATTTATTTGATGAAAAAATTTAAAATCAACTTTTTTCGCTATAGCTTAAATTCAATTCTTGTTAATTGGCCACAAAAAATTTCAATTGAAATTTCGAATGATATTAATTCGTTTTGTAAGGTAATTCTAAATAATCCAGATGTTTTAGAATTTAGAAAAGGATATTGCTCGTTATTAATAATTTTTAAATCAAAAATTATTGATTATAACAATGTTTGTGATACTTTATTTGAAATTCATAATAACCTTCAGGTTGATGATATTAATGTTGTAAAAAAATCGATATGGGAAATTCCTGTTTGTTATGAAAAACAGTTTTCAAATGATCTTGATGAATATTCTAAAAAAATATCTTTACCAAAGGAAGAAATAATTCAAATTCATAGTTCAAAAATTTATTATATCCACATGTATGGGTTTTTACCTGGGTTTATGTATCTAGGGGGTTTAGATAGTAAATTGTTTCTTAAGAGAAAAAATATTCCTAGTAGACGTGTTATAAAAGGGTCTGTTGCTATTGGAGGAACTCAAACAGGTATTTATCCATCTAATTCTCCAGGTGGATGGTATGTAATTGGCAATACCCCTTTAAATTTATTTAATACTTCAAATTCTACCAAACCTGTTATTATCCCAGACGCTAATTACATAAAGTTTATTCCAGTATCAGCAGAGGAGTATAGCTTTATTGAATATTCTGTTAAAAATCTTAAATATAAACTCCAAAAAAAAGATTATAATGATTGAGGTTTTAGATTCAGGATATCATATAACAGTTCAGGATTTAGGAAGATTTGGGTTGTCTAGATATGGAGTTCCATCAGCAGGTAGCATGGATTACGTTTCTGCCAGTAATGCAAATTCACTTGTAGGTAATTCTAGAAACGAAACAATATTTGAAATAACTATGATGGGGGGTAAGTTTCTGTTTAGAGATGATATATCGATTGCTATTTGTGGGGCTATTTTTGATATGAGCTTGAATAATAAATCAATAAAAAACGACTTTAGGATTGATATAAAAAAAGGAGATGTTTTAAATTTTGGCAAAGCTTTAAAAGGCTTTAGGGTTTATCTGGCAATCAGTGGAGGTTTCAAGGTCCAATCAGTATTAAATAGTACCAGTTTTTTTGAAAATATAACTTCTGAACCAACGGTAAAAAAGGGTGATAAGTTTATTTTATTGAGGAAGAAAAAACAAAAACAAGTCAATTTTACAAATCCAGAATTTATATTTAATAATAAAATTGAAGTTTTTCGTGGTCCTGAATTTAATCTGATTCATAAAAATGATGTTAAATTACTGAATGAAGATTGCTTTGTTGTTTCAAGTAATAACAGAATGGGTTATTTTTTTGAAAATGGACTTTCAGTAAACAATTTTTCAATCATTACTTCACCGGTAATTCCTGGTACAATTCAATTGACTCCATCAGGAAAAATGATTGCATTAATGAGAGATGGTCAGGTAACTGGCGGATATCCAAGAATTCTACAAATGAATAATAATTCATTAAGTGTTTTATCACAAAAGAAACAAGGGGATAAAATAAAATTTAAACTCGTAGACCTAGCCTAAATATTTCATTAACCTTCTAACCAAGTTTAGTTTATTTTTATATGGTGCATATCTTAAGTTGTTGTCAAACCATGTAGATCTCTTGACTATCGGTTTTTTGTGGGAAAACAACTCAAAGCTTGATTTTCCATGATAAGAGCCCATTCCACTATTTCCT
>Ga0208127_1000652_pt1 | contig 17663 bp, 15 predicted proteins | sample ETNtaG_6_FD_185751 | JGI IMG/M metagenome (GOLD analysis project Ga0208127, IMG submission 185751) | Marine microbial and viral communities from oxygen minimum zone, Eastern Pacific Ocean - ETNP201306SV45 (SPAdes) (version 2) | ecosystem: Environmental > Aquatic > Marine > Oceanic ...
ATTTTATCAATTAAATAGAAAATTACAAGAAAGACACAAACTATTAGAACCAATAAAAGTAAAAATATTTTTTTTATCATTATGTTAATACTAAATAGAAATGTATACTATTTCTATAATTTTAATTCATTGTCTATAGGATCTGAAAATAGTTTATCTAACTCATTAATGTTTATTTCATTAATTGAGCTTGGGTTCCATTTAGGATTATGATGTTTTTCAATTAAAACAGCTTGTATTCCTTCTGCAAAATCATCACGATTGGTCATTTTTTGACTTAACCTATACTCCATTTCTAGACAATTGTTTAATGACTTTTTGGATGAGTCTTTTAATAACAATGATGTTACTGCTAAACTCATTGGGCATTTATGTTCAAGTTTTTTAAATAAATCAAATGGATCGTTAGCAGTTTGAATATTGTTAAAAATTTCATGAATAGTTCCTGAAAAATTATTATTTATAAAATCTAATTTTTCATTTGAAAAAAAAGAAGAAGTTTCTATTTCATATTTAGTAATTGATCCATCAACAATAAATTGATTAATTAAATCATCTATTTTGTTTTCTGGACAATAATGACTAGCCAAATTCAAATTAAGCAAATCTTTACCTTGAATAAGTTCACCTGTGAGACCTAAATACTTTCCAATATTGTTTTTAATTTTTGATAGAAAAAAACTTGCACCGACATCTGGAAAAAAACCTATAGATGTCTCAGGCATCGCAAATTTAGTGCTATCAGTTGCAATTATATAATCACCATAGATTGATAAACCGACACCGCCTCCCATAACAACGCCCTGCCAAATAGACATATAGGGCTTTGAAAAATTATTAATTTGTAAATTAAGAGAGTATTCTTTGGAAAAAAATTCTCGTTTTAATTCTGAAAATGGACCTGATAAATGGACACTTTTTACGTCCCCACCCGCACAAAAATGTTTTCCTTCACCTAATAATAAAACTCTCTCAACTGCATCATCAATCTCCCACTCTTTTAATTTATTTGATAATTGTATAGCCATATTTAAATTTAGAGCATTGAGTGCTTTTGGTCTATTTAAGGTAATGATTCCTGTTGAATTCTTAACTTCAAATAAAATTTCCATCTATTTTTTTTTAAATTTTAAGATTTTATCAGATAAACCGACTTCTTTTGCTTTAAGTCTATTTATTTCATCACGGATTCTTGCAGCATCTTCAAATTCTAGTTTTGATGCGAACATATTCATTTTATCTTCAAGATGTTTTATGTGTTTACTAAGATCTTTTCCAACTAATTCTTTAGCATTTTCAATCTCTACAGTTACGTGATCTTGCTCAGCAGTATTTTCTAAAATTTCTTCTATATTTTTTTTAATACTAATAGGCGTAATATTTTTTTCTTTGTTATATTGAAGCTGTTTTTCACGTCTTCTTTCTGTTTCATTTATTGCTGCCTTCATACTTTTCGTAACTGTATCTGCATACATTATTACCTTACTATCAACATTTCTTGCTGCTCTTCCAATTGTTTGAATTAAACTTGTTTTAGATCTGAGGTAACCTTCTTTATCAGCATCAAGTATCGCCATAAGTGCACATTCTGGAATATCTAACCCTTCTCGCAAAAGATTAATGCCTATTAAAATATCAAAAACTCCTAGCCTGAGATCTCTTATAATTGCTATTCGTTCAAGAGTATCAATATCAGAGTGAAGATATCTTACTTTTAATCCTTCCTCGTGCATATATTCAGTTAAATCTTCTGACATTTTTTTTGTTAAAGTAGTTATAATCACTCTATATCCGTTAGATATTGTTGATTTACATTCATCTATTAAATTATCGATTTGATGTTTTGTTGGTCGTATTTCTATTGGAGGATCAATTAATCCAGTTGGTCGTATGACTTGCTCAACAAAAACTCCCCCAGTTTTTTCTAATTCATATTCACCTGGTGTTGCACTAACAAAAATAGTTTGAGGTCTCATCGCATCCCATTCTTCTCGTTTAAGTGGTCTATTATCAAGACAGCTGGGAAGCCTGAAACCGTATTGAGATAAGGTGGATTTTCTTGAAAAATCACCTTTATACATTCCTGATATTTGACTACAGGTTATATGACTTTCATCAATAAATAAAAGTGAGTCTTCTGGTATATATTCGTATAATGTTGGAGGAGGTTCCCCAGGTTGTCTCCCAGACAAGTACCGTGAATAATTTTCAATGCCACTGCAACTTCCTGTTGTTTCAATCATTTCTAAATCAAATGTAGTTCGCTCATCTAAACGTTGTCGTTCTAACAATTTTTTTTCTTTTTCAAAAATATCAAGTTGTTTTTTTAAATCTTCTTTTATTTGTACCAATGCTTTTTTAATTGTTGGCTTAGGAGTCACATAGTGAGAGTTAGCAAATATACGTATTTGTTCAAGATCTCCTAAGTTCTCACCAGTAAGAGGATCAATTTCAGATATTTTTTCAATATCATCTCCAAAAAAAGATATTTTCCACGATCGGTCTTCATGATGTGAAGGAAAAATTTCTAGTATATCTCCTTTGGCCCGAAAACTACCTCTTCTGAAATCCATATCTCTTCTTTTATAGAGTAGTTCTACTAGTCTTCTTATTAACACATCTCTATTGATTGATTGATTTTTTTCTATGGTGAATGACATTGAAGAATAAGCATCAACTGAGCCTATTCCATAAATACATGATACTGATGCTACAATTATTGTGTCTTTTCTTTCCACAAGTGATCTTGTAGCTGAGTGACGAAGTCTGTCTATTTGTTCGTTTATTGATGATTCTTTTTCAATAAATGTATCACTTTTTGGAACATACGCTTCTGGTGTATAATAATCATAGTAACTGACAAAATACTCAACTGCATTATTGGGAAAAAGACTTTTCATTTCTCCATATAGTTGAGCTGCCAAAGTTTTGTTAGGAGCCATTATTAGCGTTGGTTTTTGCATTTGCTCGATAACCTTTGCCATCGTAAAAGTTTTTCCTGAGCCTGTTACTCCCAGCAATACTTGTTCATTTTCTTTATCATGTAGATTTTTAACTAGAGTTTTTATTGCTTCAGGCTGATCACCACTTGGTGTAAAATCACTTACAATTTTAAATCTTTCATTAGATTTTAGATGTTGATTAATAGTATTAGGTAAATTCATTTATGAGTTAATATACTCATTTAAATAGTTGTATTTCTCTAAAAAACGACCTTCAGTAGTAATTGTGGAATTTAAAATTCTACCATCATCTTTACCTATTATGTATGGAATAACTTCGTTTACTATTCCATTACCAAATTCTGTACTTGAGTCTCTAGGTAATTCAGAAGGAAGATTGTCTACTGCCATCACTGCTAAATTACTATTAGACATATCTGTTTCAGAAAATGTGTTTGTATTAAGAAAAAAATTTGGTTCTTCGATTGTGGTCGATTTAATAGTTGAGGGTATAGAGCCATCAACATCACATGTTACATCACCAATAATTTTAAGTTTTGAAAATTGACTCAATTGTTCTTTTGTAAAAATTTTAGGAGAGCTAGGATCCCAATAGTGAGCACTAATGTAGAGATCACTCTCTTTTAAGTAATCAAAGGTTCTGGATTCATATTCTTTTGGAAATTCAATAAAATGTTTAAGCTCAAAAGCTTTTTTATTTTTGTGAATAACATAATCTTTTGTTTCTAGGTTACAGTATACTGGATATTCAAAATTTTTTTTTAAAAAATCTTCATCAGACACCTTCTTTATATTAGTACATTTTAAAATTTCTTGCACACCGTTATTAACTCTTCCATCACCTGTGACTAGTAATTTAAAATTAGGAAAACGTACTTTAGATAAGTTATTTTTAATTTTTTCATAGTTATTGATTTTGTATGCTCTAGCCAAAGGTTGGAAATTATTTTGTGATAAAAATAAATTTAACGTATTATAACAACCTACAACCCCTGCAAATCTGCCAAATCCTAAATATCTTGCTCCATTTGCGGCGCGAATATTTTCATAATCAATCAGCTTAATTTTTTTATTTAAAATACTCTTTAATAGTTCTTTTTTATCCATTCCGGGTGTGCCTTGAGCATTGGATAATGTGTCTTTATTTAATTTATATGTATGAGAAAAAAAAACATAATCTTTATTTGGAATAAGTCTGTTAACATCTACTTCTTTGACTCCAAATAATAAGTCACAGCTATTTATATCTTCAGAAATTTTTGCACCATATTCTAAATATTCACTGTTTTTAAATGTTCGATTATCACATGGTTGAACAACAATATTAATATCAGGATATTTTTCAAGTATAGTTGATATTTGCTTAGGTGCTATTGGAGCGCGACTTTCATCAGGTCTGCTTTCTTTTATAATTCCTATAGAGTTTATTTTTTTGGTCATAAATTATTTTTAATAAAAATTTTATATTCTTCAAAAGTTTTAAAAAAATAATTAATTAAATTTTCATCGTGAGGTGCAGCTTGAACTCCGCTTAGCATTTTATTTTCCATTATTAAATCGATAGCACAAGATAAAGTTATCGATACTAATTTCCCCATAGCTGTATTCTCTCCAGACCCTTTTTCATCCAACCAATAAAAACCATTAAAAACTTCCTGATTACCTTTATGCGCTAATAATTTAACAAACAAAACCACGCGGTCTTGTTCGTTTTGCAGATATGGATGTTTTTTCCATAATTCTTCTCCTAAAATATCTATTTGTTTATTAAGCTCGGGTGATTTGTTATCAAGCATCTTAAAAATATCATTCCAAGCATTTTCCCATCCATTTAATCTAAGAGTTCCTCTCACAAATTCTTTTATTTTCCATTTAGAGTCAAAATTATACTCTGATATATATGGAGTAGAATCTCTATTTGGGTAAGCTTCATAAATTTCATCATTAACAGTATACTTACCAACATTCTTGTATGGAGTTTCAGTTATTTCACTATAATTTTTAATAAATTTTGCATCATTATTTAACGCTTTTATAACTCCTACTGGAGACCAACTAAATTTGTATCGAAAGTCGTTTGGAACTGCAGGAAAGCCACCACAATATGAATGGTATGTTACATCTAAATTATCTTGATTAATTTCTTTTAATTTTTTTACAAGTAAGTGAGAAAAAAAATGATCTATGCCTGGGTCTAGTCCCACTTCATTGACAAAAACTAAATTATTTTTTTTAGCATCAATATCTAATTTTTGCATATCAGGTGAGATATAACTACTTGTTGCAAAATGACATTTTTTTTCTAAACATAATTTTGCTATGGTTAAGTGTTGATTAGCAGGTAATTGAGACACAACCACATCTCCATCTTTTAAAGTCTGACTTAATAAATTTATATCAAATTTTTTTGATACAACATTTTGCTTATTTACATGGTTTATGCTTTGTTCGGCTTTTTCTAAAGTCCTGTTCCAAATTGTTAAATTATCATAGTTTTTAGCTAATCTCCGTATTCCTGGAATTGATGATAGGCCAGTTCCTAACCAATGAATGTGTTGCATAGTAATAATTTACTTTTATTTTAAAAAGATTACTACACTAAAAAGTAAATCAAAGCTTAAAAATGACAAGTTTAATAATTATTTTTTTAGTAACTGGAATTATATCTGGTTTTATGGCCGGACTATTAGGGGTTGGTGGAGGTATTATTATTGTTCCGATAAGTTATTTTGTGCTGCTTTATTTAGATTACTCATCAGAATATGCAATGCACATTTCAATTGCATCTTCTTTAGGAGTAATATGTTTTACTTCAATTTCTTCAATACGTTCTCATATAAAACTTGGTAATGTTAATTTTTTAATATTAAAAAAATGGATTCCAGGAATAGTTTTTGGATCAGTATTGGGATCCTATGGAGCAAGTTTAATTTCAGGTCAAATATTAGTTAATATTTTTATCTGCCTTGCTTTTCTTATTGCATTAAATATGGCTTTTCAAAAAGATCCTATAATAATTTCAAAAGATTTGCCTAAATCTAGATTAATAAACTTAATTGCTAGTTTTATGATTGGTTTTATGTCAGTTATAATAGGAATAGGTGGAGGAAGTTTTAGTGTCCCAACCCTAACAATGTTTTCAAAAAAAATTCATGAAGCTGTTGGAACATCTGCCACATTAGGTTTCTTTATAGCATTTCCAGGTACTATTATTCTAATGCTATCAGGTTCAGACATAGATAATTTGCCTCCATTTTCCATTGGTTATCTAAATCTAGCCATTGTTTTATTAGTATCATCAACAAGTATATTTACTGCAAATTTAGGAGCTAAGGTTTCTGTGAATGTAAATAAAGTTACTTTGAGAAGAATATTTTCAATTTTTTTATTGTTTACATGTATAAGTCTAATTATTGAACATTATATAATTTAAAAATATGAATTTTATTGCTGATAGACTAAAAAGAATAAAGCCTTCCATGACAGTTGGCATAAATGTTAAAGCAAACGCTTTAAGAGCTGAAGGTAAAGATGTTTTAGTGCTAGCTGCAGGTGAACCTGATTTTGACACTCCTCTAAATATCAGGAAGGCAGCTGTTGAGGCCATGGAAAAAGGCCAAACTAGATATGTGCCCGGTAAAGGAACTCCAGCTCTGCAAAAAGCAATTCAATCTAAATTTATAAAAGATAATAACCTACAATATGATTTTGATGAAATTATTGTTGGTGTTGGTGGAAAACACATAATTTATAATGCTATGATGGCTACAATTAATCCAGGTGATGAAGTCATTATTCCTGCACCATTTTGGGTAAGTTATCCTGATATAGTTTTATTAGCTGAGGGAAAACCAGTCATAATTCAGTGTCCTGAAGATCAAAATTTTAAACTAACTGCAGCTCAGCTAGAAAAAAATATAACTGATAAAACAAAATGGTTGATGTTGAATAGCCCAAGCAATCCTACTGGCAGTCTTTATTCGAAACAAGAACTTCAACAATTAGCTAATGTCTTATTAAAGTACCCAAATGTGTTAGTTATGTCAGATGATATTTATGAAAAAGTAATTTATGATAACTTAGAATTTTCAACAATAGCTTCTGTTGAACCTAAGCTCAAAAATAGATGCCTGACATTAAATGGAGTTTCTAAATCTTATTGTATGACTGGTTGGAGGTTGGGATATTGTGGAGCTCCAAAAGAAATTATTGCAGCTATGAATAAAATTCAATCTCAAAGTACAACTTCGACCAGTTCAATTTCTATGGCCGCATCTGTAGAAGCGTTGAATGGGTCTCAAGAATTTATTAATGAACATAATCGGGCATTTGTTAGAAGAAGAGATTTAGTTGTAAGTCTATTAAATAGTATTGATGGTTTAAGTTGTCTTACACCTCAAGGTGCATTCTATGTATATCCTTCATGTGCGGGTGTAATCGGTAAAAAAACTCCAGAGGGAAAACACATTACTAATGACGAAGATTTTATGACATATCTTTTAGAAAGTGAAGGTATAGCTGGTGTTCATGGAGCTGCCTTCGGTTTATCTCCTTATTTTAGATTATCTTATGCGACTAGTGATGAAATTTTAACAGATGCATGTGGAAGAATTAAAAGAGCTTGTGAGAAACTTAAGTAAGGTTTTTGTCATCAATAATTTTTGCAATTCTTAATAAATTTGTTGTTCCTGCATTTCCAAATGGAACACCTGCTGTAATGATAACACTATCATCTGTTTTTACTAAATTTTTATTTTTAACTGTTTTACATGCTATGTTTACCATTTCAGTTGCATTTTCTGCATCTTGATTAGAATGGCATGAATTAACACCCCAAACAATTTGCATTTTTCTAGCAGTTTTAATAAATGGAGATAATCCAATTATCTGTACTGGCGCTCTTTCTCGTGCCATCCTCATAGTAGTTTTACCACTTACAGAAAATGTTATTATTGCTTTTGCCCCTGCGTTATTTGCAATTGAATAGGCAGCGCTTGTAATTGCATCTGTATCATCAATTGTTCTAAATTTTTCACTCTTCTCAATTTCTAAATCAAAATTGTTTTTATCTTTTTCTACATTTTCAATAATGCTATTCATTGTAGAGACAGATTCAACTGGATAGTCGCCAACAGCAGACTCGCCAGATAGCATTACTGCATCAGCTCCATCGTAAATTGCATTAGCTACATCAGAAGCTTCTGCTCTTGTTGGAACTAAATTTGAGATCATACTCTCTAACATTTGAGTAGCGACGACTACTGGCTTTCCAAAATGGCGACATCTTTTAATAATATTTTTTTGAACTATTGGAACTTGTTCTGTAGGCATTTCAACCCCAAGATCTCCTCTTGCAATCATAATACCATCAGCTACTTTAATAATTTCATCAATATTTTTTACTGCAGAAGGTTTTTCAATTTTTGCCATAATAAGTGCTTTTCCATCTACAATTTTTTTTAATTTGATTATATCTTCAGCTTGTTGAACAAAAGAAAGAGCAACCCAATCAACATCCATCTCAAGAGCTTTTTGTAAATCTGCTCTATCTTTATTTGTCATTGAGTCTATTGGAAGTATTACATCAGGTATGTTAACGCCTTTATTGTTCGATATTATTCCATCATTTAATACCTCAGTAATTAACTTATCTTTGTTTTGCTCAATTACCTGAAGTCTAATCCTTCCGTCATTAACAAGTAATGTGCTGTTTGGAGTTAAGTGATCATAAATTTCAGAGTGTGGAAAATTAACTCGGTTTTCATCACCTAATTCTGTATTGGTATCAAGAATAAATCTCTGTCCTTTTGTTAATTCTTCTTTTGTATTTTTAAACTCACCCACTCGAAGTTTAGGGCCCTGTAAATCAGCAAGAATACATGAAGCATGATTATACTTTTCTTCTAAATTTCTTATATTTTCTAAGTTTTTTCTGTGAGTTTCAATAGAACCATGAGAGAAATTTAGTCTAAATACATCACATCCAGAATTAAAAAGGTTTTCAATTATATCGCTTGAAGATGATGCTGGCCCTAAAGTTGCTAAAATTTTAGCTTTTCTATTACGTTTCATTTAATTTAAATATGTTTATATATTTAATTTAACAAAATTTAAACTTAATTGAGTAATTATGAATAAAAAATTTGATAGAGAACTACTAGCTGATGTTGCGGAAAGATTAATAACACATTTGCAAACAAGATCTGATGTTCAAAACATAGATTTAATGAACTTATCAGGCTTTTGTAGAAACTGTTTATCCAAATGGTATTTAGCAGCTGCTGAGAAAAAAAATATTTCTTTAGATTATAATCAATCAAGAGAACTTGTTTATGGAATGCCTTACGATGAGTGGAAAAATAAGTTTCAAAAAGAGGCTACTGAAAAACAATTAAAAGATTTTAATAATAAATAGTTAGTAAAGTTTTTCTAGTTGGTCACCATATTTATCTTTTACAGCAAAACGACGAACTTTCATTGAAACTGTCATCATGCTATTTTCAATGGTAAACTCATGATCTATAAGTATAAATTTTCTTACCTGTTCAATTACAGATAAATTTTTATTTACCTTATTTACTACTTCTTTCATTGCTTTATTAAAATCTTCATCCTTTACAATAGACTCAAACTTTTGATCTTTAGAGTTTTCTTTTGCCCAATTTATCGCAAAGTCTTTATCAGGAACAATAACTGCTACAAGATAGTTTTTAAAGTCTCCATATAACATAGACTGAGCTATTTCCGGCTCTATATCAAGTTTTGCTTCTACTCTTGTTGGTGAAATATTGTCTCCTCCAGCATTTACTAAAATATCTTTTTTTCTATCAGTAATTTTTAGATAATTTTCATCATCAAATTCACCTATGTCTCCGGTATGAACCCAGCCATTGATAAGAGTCTTAGACGTTGCTTCCGGATCATTCCAATATCCATTCATTACATTTTCTCCACTTACTAAAATTTCTCCATCATCAGCAATTTTAACTTTTACTCCATGAAAAAGTGGTCCAACAGTATCTAATTTTACTTTTTCTGGAGGATTGGCAGAAACAACTGGGGCAGTTTCAGTTTGACCATATCCTTGCAATAAAGGCAAACCAAGTGCTGTTAAGTAAAGACCTACTTCAAAATTCAGAGCTGAGCCTCCTGAAATAAGCGCCTTTAACGATCCACCAAATCTTTTATTAACCTTCTTTCTAACTAATTTATCAAGAATATTATTTATCAAACTTTCAATAAAGCTTAATTTTTCTCCATGATATTTTTTCTTTCCTAATCTTAGAGTTGATGAAAACAGAGCTTGGCTAAGTTTGCCTTGTTTTTTTAAACCCTGTGAAATTCTAGTATGCAAAGAATCATAAAATCTTGGTACAGCAGTCATAAAATGAGGACTAACTTCACCCATATTAACAACTAGTTTGTCGATACCTTCAGAATAGTAAACTTGAGCCCCAATACCTAATGTAAAAAACTGTAAAGTATGTTCGTAAGAGTGAGATAGAGGTAACCATGATAAAAATTTAATTTCATCCATACCTTCTAAAAGATTCTTTAATAATATCTGTGCACCTGTACAATTAGATAACATCGCTCCATGACTAAGCATAACTCCTTTTGGATTACCCCCTGTTCCAGATGTGTAAATAATGCATGCCGTATCAGTTCTTTTTATAGATTTAGTTTCTTCATTAAAATCATAGTTATTGTTTTGAGTTGTTTTAATAAGATCTTTCCATTTCGAAATATTAACAGGATTACTATAAGATTGATCATCATCATTAATCTTAATTACATTTTTGCAGTCTACAGAACTTTCTACCGCAGGTAGAGCTTTAATACAAAGTTCATGAGATGATATGATCATACATCTAGCCCCTGAGTGATTGATGATATGACTATAGTCTGCAGTAGTGCTTGTTGTATAAACTGGAACAGTTATTGCTCCAATTGACATTATGGCTAAATCTGCAATTTGCCATTCAGGTCTATTCTCTGATAAAATTATAACTCTATCACCTTTTAAAATACCTAAATCTATGAGAGATTTTGCAACTGACTTAACTGATAATTCAATATCTTCCCAAGAAAGTGACTCAAATTTATTATTATTTTTTTTCCATAAATAAGGCTTGTCTTTCATCTCTTTTGATTTTTCGAAAAACATGCTGACAATATTATTATAATTATCAAAATTGATAGACATTTGACTTTACCTCCCTACAAACACTATAATTAATACCTATATTGATTTCATACAATGAATACAAAAAATAATCAAACTAATGCATCAAAAAACCTTGGAAAATTGCCTATATGGAACCTAAAAGATTTATATCCGTCGCAAAATGATAACAGTTTATCTAGAGATTTAAATAATATTAGGAACAGTACTCTTAAGTTTGAAAAAAAATATTTAAATAAAGTTAAGACTTTATCTGCTGATAATCTGCACAAAGCAATCAATCAATTAGAACAAATAGATTTACTGATGGATAAAATCTTATCATATGCTCATTTATTAGTTGCAGAAGATGGTAACAATGAAAAAAATAAAATTTTCTATCAGCAAATGCAAGAAAAGATAACTAATTACGCTTCATCAATTATTTTTTTCACATTAGAATTAAATCAAATACCTGAAAAACAAATCACTAAGTTGGTTAAAAATAAAAATTTACAAATTTATAAAAACTGGATTATCAATAAGCGTTCGTTTAAGCCTTATCAGTTAGATTTAAGAATTGAAAAAATTCTTCAAGACAAAAGTATCACTTCTCACTCAGCATGGATTAGATTATTTGATGATGTAATAACATCTTTAAAGTTTCCTTTTAGAAAAAAAGAATTAACTAGTGCTCAAATATTTAATTATTTGTCTGATAAAAATGAATCTACTAGAAAGTCAGCAGCTAAATCAGTTGGTAAAGTTTTAGGAAGTAATATTAAAGTATTCTCTACAATTACTAATACCTTGGCAAAAGACAAGTCAATCAACGATCATTGGAGAAAACTTCCAACCCCTGTTAGTGCAAGAAATTTGTCAAATGTTGTTGAGGACTCTGTAGTAGATAGTCTTGTTAGTTCAGTTATTGAATACTATCCAAGACTTTCACATCGGTATTATGCTTTAAAAGCAAGTTGGTTTAAAAAAAAATATCTAATGTACTGGGATAGAAATGCCCCATTACCTTTTCAAAGTTCTAAAACTTTTACTTGGAAGGAAGCTCAAAATACAGTTGTTGATGCCTATTCTGATTTCAATCCTAATATAGGAAATATTGTAAAAAAATTTTTTCATGAAAATTGGATCCACGCACCAGTGCTTGAAGGTAAATCGCCCGGGGCGTTTGCCGCTTCTACGGTGGCTTCTGTTCATCCATTTATTCTTGTTAATTTTCAAGGTAAAACAAGAGATGTTGCAACTTTAGCTCACGAGTTAGGACATGGAGTACATCAGTATTTAGCGGGTAAAAACCAAACACATTTTAATGCTTCAACCCCTTTAACTCTTGCAGAGACCGCTAGTGTGTTTGGAGAAATGCTTACATTTAAATCAATACTTGAACAGGCAAATTCAAAAAAAGAAAGAAAAGCTCTTCTAGCAAATAAAGTTGAGGATATGCTCAATACAGTTGTTAGACAAATTGCTTTTTTTCAATTTGAAAAAGAAGTCCATACTTTGAGAACAAATTCAGAATTAAGCATTGATCAAATATGCTCCATATGGATGAATGTGCAAAAAAATAGTTTGGGGCCATCAATTAAATATGAAGAAGAGTATAAATATTTTTGGAGTTATATACCTCATTTTATCCATTCTCCTTTTTATGTTTATGCTTACGCATTTGGAGATTGTTTAGTAAATTCATTATATAATACTTATGAACAAGGTTTGGTTAATTTTGATGATAAATATATTAATCTTCTTAAAAGTGGCGGCTCAAAAAAATATGATGAATTGTTTAAGCCCTTTGATTTAAATTTATCTAAAAAATCTTTTTGGAAAAAAGGTTTGAATGTTATTGAAAATTTTATTGATGAGTTGGAAACTTTATAAATGTCAGACACAGAGTCACGATCCATTGCAAAGCAAATCAAAAGATATGCTCAAGTTGGTGGAGTTGTTGGTAAGTTAGCAACTAAATTAGCAAGCCAAAAATATCTAGGTGTAAAATTAGATAAAGAAAAACATGCATTAGAAATTAGAGAAGCTCTTGGAAGTATAAAAGGTCCTTTAATGAAAGTTGCACAACTTTCTGCAACAATCCCAGATTTATTACCTGATGAATACACAAAGGAGTTACTTCATTTACAATCCAATGCTCCACCGATGGGTTGGTTGTTTGTTAAAAGAAGGATGGCAACAGAATTATCACAGGATTGGCAAAAGCAATTCAAAGAATTTGATAAGGAAGCAACGAGAGCAGCTTCTTTAGGACAAGTACATAAAGCAGTTACAAATAATGGAGAGACAGTAGCTTGTAAACTTCAATATCCTGATATGCAATCTGCTGTAAGCGCTGATTTATCTCAATTAAAAATGATTTTTTCCATTTATCAAAGTTATAATAAGGCTATCAAAACTGATGAAGTTTATAAAGAAATCACAGAAAGATTAACGGAAGAGTTAGATTACGAAAGAGAAAAAAAATTAATGAAAGTTTTTGAGAAAATATTTTTAAAAAATAATTTTATTCATGTTCCAAAAACATATGATAAATTAAGCTCAAAAAGATTATTAACCATGTCTTGGTTGGAGGGAAAGTCTATCTTGGCTTATAAAGATGCAAAAAAAGATACAAGAAATTCTCTTGCTAAAAATATGTATTATGCATGGTATAAACCTTTTTTTGATTATGGCGTAATACACGGAGATCCTCATATGGGAAACTATTCAGTTCAAGATGATCTAAGTATTAATCTATTTGATTTTGGTTGTATGAGAATTTTTAAATCAAAATTTATTCAGGGTGTAATTGATCTATATTACGCTCTTCAAAAAAATGATGAAGCACTTGCAGTTCATGCATATGAACAATGGGGATTTGAAAATATCACTAGAGAAAAGCTTAAAATATTAAGCAAATGGGCTAATTTTTTATATGCTCCTCTAATGGAAGATAAGGTCCAAAAAATCCAAGAAAGTGATAGCGGGGTCTACGGTGCACAAATAGCATCTGAAGTGCATAGAGAATTAAAAAAAATTGGAGGTGTGAAACCACCTAAAGAATTTGTTTTTATGGATAGAGCCGCAGTAGGACTTGGCTCTGTTTTCATGCATTTAAGAGCTGAAGTAAATTGGTACAGAGTGTTCCATGAGCTAATAGACAATTTTAATCAAAAAAAATTAACAGAAAAACAACAAAATACTTTAAAATTAGTTAAGCTATAATTATAAACCCTTATGCAAATATCAGCATTAAAAGAAAACTCCAGTGATGAAAATAGAGTTGCATTAACCCCAGACTCAATTAAGCTTTTTCAAAGACTAGGCTTAGAAGTTCTTATTGAAGAGGATGCAGGGATTGATTCTGGTTATCCAAATAAACTATATGAAGAAAATGGCGCCAAGATTGTCAATAGAAATGAATGCTTGAAAGCCAATATTTGTCTCTGTGTGAAAATGCCTAATGATGATGATTTAAATAATTTAAATGAAAATGCTATTTTGATAGGTATATTAAATCCTTATGAAAATAAAAAATATTTTAATACTCTAAATAATAAAAAAATAACTTCTTGCTGTATGGAATTAATACCTAGAATTAGTAGAGCTCAAAGTATGGATGTTTTATCTTCCCAAGCAAACTTAGCTGGTTATAGAAGTGTAATAGATGCAGCTGAGCAATTTGGAAAAGCTTTTCCTATGATGATGACTGCTGCTGGAAGAGTAAATCCTGCTAAGGTAATGGTTTTAGGTGTTGGTGTGGCTGGACTGCAAGCTATAGCAACTGCTAAAAGGTTAGGTGCTGTAGTATCAGCAACTGATGTAAGATCTGCTACTAAGGAACAAGTCGAGAGTCTTGGTGGAAAATTTATTATGGTAGAAGATGAAGAATCTACTAATGCTGAAACTGAAGGTGGTTACGCTAAAGAAATGAGTGATGAATACAAGCAAAAACAAGCTAAACTTATTGCCGATACTATAGCTAAACAAGATATAGTGATATGTACTGCCCTCATTCCAGGTAAAACAGCGCCAGTTTTAATTTCACAAAAAATGGTAGAGTCAATGGCCTCTGGTTCAGTTGTAGTTGATTTGGCAGTAGAAGCTGGAGGAAACTGCCCTTTAAGTAAATTGGGGGAGGTAGTTGATCATAATGGTGTTAAAGTTATTGGTTACGCAAATGTACCAGGAAGAGTTGCGAAAGATGCATCAGCTTTGTACGCGAAAAATATTTTTAATTTTTTAAGTTTAATAATTCATAAAGAAGAAAAGAAAATTAATCTTAATTGGGAAGATGAGATTGTTAATGCTGTTGTTTTAACAAACGAAGGAAAGTTAAGATTGGAGAATTTTAATTAATATGGAAGCTCATAGCTCAGAAGTATTTGTAATTGGATTAACAGTATTTTTTCTTGCTTGTATAATTGGATATTATGTAGTTTGGTCTGTAACTCCTGCTCTTCACAGCCCTTTAATGGGAGTTACTAATGCTATTTCTAGTGTAATAATTGTTGGGGCAATTCTTGCTGCAGGACCACTAGGGCATGACACATCAAAAATTTTTGGAATAATTGGGGTAGTTCTTGCTTCAATTAATATTTTTGGAGGGTTCATTGTGACCTATCGAATGTTGTCCATGTTTAAGAAAAAACCAAAAAAAGAAAAGAAGGATTAAGTATATGTCAGCAAACATGGTTGCAGTTTTATATCTAATATCAGCATTGTTGTTTATATTTGCTTTAAGAGGTTTATCACACCCTGAGTCTTCAAGATTAGGTAATATTTTTGGAATAATAGGCATGGTCATTGCAATAATAACTACCCTAATGTTTAAATCGGTACTTAGTTATGTGGAAATAGGCGCAGCCATAATTGTAGGAGGTGCTATTGGAACATTTATAGCACTAAGGATAGAAATGACTGCATTGCCACAATTAGTTGCAGCTTTCCATAGTTTGGTAGGAATAGCGGCTGTTTTTGTTGCAGCAGCAGCTTTTTATGACCCTGCTTCTTTTGGTATTGGAAATATAGGTTCAATTGGCACAAGCAGCTTAATTGAAATGAGTATAGGAACCTTTATTGGTGCAATTACATTCTCTGGTTCAGTTTTAGCTTTTGGTAAACTTCAAGGAACTGTTTCAGGAAAACCTATAGTATTTAAGTTTCAACATACCATTAACGCTTTGATTTTACTTCTTATAGGTGTGTTGATTGTAATATTTGTTACTAATCAATCACCAGCTATTTTTTGGACTATTGTAATAGTGTCAATAATATTAGGTTTCTTGGTTGTAATTCCTATTGGCGGTGCTGATATGCCAGTTGTTGTTTCAATGTTGAATTCATATTCTGGTTGGGCGGCATGTGGAATCGGTTTTACTCTCAGCAATAATCTTTTAATAATCACAGGTGCCCTTGTTGGAGCTTCTGGTGCTATTCTAAGTTACATCATGAGTAAAGGAATGAATAGATCTATTATAAGTGTTGTTTTGGGAGGATTTGGTGGTGAACAAGCAGCTAGTAGTAATAGTGATAATTCTGATAAAATAGTAAAACAAGGTAATGCTGAAGATGCTGCATACATAATGAAAAATGCTGACTCGGTAATTATTGTTCCTGGATATGGTATGGCAGTTGCTCAAGCACAACATGCATTAAGAGAGATGGGCGATATATTAAAAAAAGGTGGAATTAATGTAAGATATGCAATTCATCCAGTTGCTGGAAGAATGCCAGGTCACATGAATGTTTTGTTGGCTGAGGCTAATGTTCCTTATGAAGAAGTTTTAGAACTTGATGAAATTAACCATGATTTTCCAATGACTGAAGTATCATTTGTAATTGGTGCAAATGATGTAACGAATCCTGCTGCTAAAACAGATGAAACTTCACCTATTTATGGAATGCCGATTCTTGATGTAGAAAAATCACAAACTGTTCTTTTTGTTAAAAGATCTATGGCAACTGGTTATTCAGGAGTAGATAACGAACTATTTTATAGAGATAACACCACCATGCTTTTTGGAGATGCAAAAAAAATGTGTGAAGATATTGTAAAAAGCTTAGGTTAAGCGTTATTTCTTCTCGCAGATTTTCTAGCTCTACGAATATTCTCTTCCTTTTCCCTAGCTCTTTTTAAACAAGGTTTTTCAAAATGTTTTCTAAGTTTCATTTCCTTGTACAGGCCTTCTCTTTGCATCTTTTTTTTAAGGCTTCTTAAGGCCTGTTCTACGTTGTTATCTTTTACGTTTACTTGAAGTGTCATAATTGAGAGGGCATTTAACACATAGAATAAGTTAATGCAATTACTGATATATCTCTAAAATAATTGGTATAATTTAACTTTATGACTATATAAATGATGTGGCAATCTTAAAAATAGCAAAATTAGGTCATCCAGTTTTACTTAAAAAAACAAATGAAATTAGCAACTTAAACGATATTGACCTCAAAAAAATGATTTATGATATGTCTGAAACAATGATAGATGCTAATGGGATTGGGTTGGCAGCACCACAAGTTCACCTAAG